>Ga0105162_1001304_pt1 | contig 14600 bp, 13 predicted proteins | sample JNZ201metaG_FD_81532 | JGI IMG/M metagenome (GOLD analysis project Ga0105162, IMG submission 81532) | Hot spring microbial communities from Jinze hot spring, China to study Microbial Dark Matter (Phase II) - JNZ 20120812A | ecosystem: Environmental > Aquatic > Thermal springs > Hot (42-90C) >...
CGCCATAACCCCTTTAAAAGCCCCCGGCGATTTCCGATAAATCCAGAAGAGGATGCCAGCAAAGGAGACAAGGCTGAACGAAACACCCCATCGGCGTATAGGTGTATCAGTGAAAGCAATCTTGAGAGAATGCTTCCCCTCCGGCACTTTCCAGGATAGAAGGCCCAATGGGCCCACAGGTTCCGAAGGGATTTCCTTACCGTCCAGCAGCACCTTCCAGCCGGGAAAATAGAACTGGTGCCACACAAGGCGGATATCTTTGCTTGTTTCCACCTCCCACCGAGAATCCAGGAAGCGCTGTGGGCCGGGAATAAGCCTTGGAATAACCCCTAAAGGTTCATATTCAGGCTCGCCCGGGAGGCGAGGCAGCGGGATGGCTGTCCGGTCAACCCTGACTGTGACCGGGACAAACTCAGCGGTCCAGGTTGCTCCGATCTGCCGGTTGTTGAAATCCGTCTCCCACATGGAAAAAGCTTTAAGGTCAGAAATGGTCAAGGGCATAGGTTTAAGTGGGAGGGTCCAGATGGCTGCTGGGATGGCCAGGAGGATGGGTAGTAAACCCCAATTTTTCTGGAGGCGCGAGAGAGGGAAAGCCAATCCTCCCCCCAATAGGGCAGAGGAGATAGCCGTGAGAAGCATGAACCGCCATGGGTATTGCAAAGCATCAAGCCATCTTTCCAGGGCACGCCAGACCAGGATTGCTCCCTGCCATCGCATGAAGATGCTCAGAGCCAGGATAAATGCAAGGGTTACAATAAAAGGCAATTCCTTCTTTCTCTCCCAAACGAGGGCCACGGCACCAGCCAGGGCTAAAAAAAGGAAAACAAAGGGCACAGGATGCAGAGCCACCGTGCCAGCGGGAGCATAGGGGTAGAATAAATGAGGCCTGAGGAGAGTGGTAAAATCCAGCAGATGCTTTTCATAACCCCGGCTTATCCCCGCTACCCCGATGAAAACGTGCTTCATTTCCCCGAGGGCCGGAAGCCAGTAGAAGGCGGCAAGGCCAGATCCCAGGAGCAGGGACAGGGAAAGGTTGGCGAAACCTTTCATGGAAAGTTTGCCGGCCCAGAGCAAAGATAGCAACCACAGTAAAAGCACCGGAATCATAAGAAGGACCGAAAGGTTATGGGTGATAATAAGGCCAGCCCAGGCAATCCCACCTGCCAGGAAATTCCCCCTCAGCCAGCTCCAGAGGATCAGCGGCGGGAAGACAAAGGCCAGTGCTTCGGGGATTGCTCCCCTGGTGTAAACATCGGCAAGGTGGTAGGGGAAAAACGTGTAAAGGACAGAGGCTGTGAAGCCTGCTTCTTCTCCCCACAGTTCTCGTCCCAGAAGGTACATCCCCCAGGCTGAAGCCACAAAACTCAGGGCTATGATGGTTTTCATAGCTATTATGGGATTGCGCACCACCAGGTGCGCTATAAAAGCGAGGTAATAAGTTAGGGGGGCATAGAAATTGAGGATTGGGTGACCGTAACCGAAAGCGAAATCGGCGAACCAGCGGGGATAAAGGTGGCCAACCTCAATATGCCTTATGAGGGAAGTCAGCCGGTAAAAGTGGAAAATGCCATCATCGGTCTGGAAAAAACCCGCCTTTACCAGGGGCAAGCAAGGGATTAAAACCAGCAAAAGCCAGAGAAAACGCTTCATAATTCTTTGCTCACTTTTATCCCTCTTGAAGCCATCTCCTCTTCCAGATAAGAAAGGGCCTTTCCTATAGCCCTTGTAACCTCCTCGGGGTCAGCTCCAGAAGCAGCCAGGGTTACCCTCAAACGAACCTTCTTCCCAAAAGCCCTTGCCTTTGATTTTACATAAACACCAGGATGGAGGCGGGCTACCTTCTCCACAACTTCGGCGATGGAGGATTCATCCCCGCACTCTAAGGACACCGTAATGCTTTCGTAAAAAGCTTGGCCAAAAAGTTCTTTAAGAAATGGAACCAGAGATGACTGGAATATGCCTTTCATCTCCTCAGGGACACCGGGGAGGGAAACTATATAACTTCCTTTGTATTCCAGAAGCATAGCAGGAGCAGTGCCTACGGGATTAAAGAGAGGTTTCCCCCCTTTTGGAAAAAGGGCCATCTTGCGCCTTGGAGGGGTTATGGATGGGTCCTGTATGTAGCCAGCCTGATATAAAGCCTGGTAGCGGCTTTCAATCATCCGCAGAGCTTCCTCGTTCTCTTCCAGGGGAAGTTCCAGTGCCCTGGCTATAGCCTGTAAGGTGATATCGTCTGCGGTTGGGCCGAGGCCGCCGGTGGTTATAATAAGGGTGACATCCCTGGAAAGGCCTTCCTTTACCGCCCACCCAATTTCCTCTGGGTCATCCCCTACTATAAAGCACCGGATTACTTTCCCCCCAAGTCCTGTAAGCTGTTGGCAGAGCCAGTAAGTATTGGTATCCTGTACATCGCCCAGAAGTAACTCGTTCCCTATGGCGATTATCTGGCAGCGAACTTGAGCCATGATTTCATTCACCCCGCCACGGAACACCAAGTGGTATCACTTTGCCAGGATTAAGGATGCCCTTGGGGTCCAGGGCTTTCTTTATAGCCTTCATCACTTCCACAGCTACAGGCCCAAGAGCCATCTCCAGGTAAGGTTGTTTTAAAACCCCCACTCCATGTTCCCCCGAAAGCACTCCCCCTAACTCCACGGCTATTTTGAAGATTTCACCGGCTATCTTCTCCACCTTTTCCATATCCTCTGGCTTGCGTTTATCAAATAAAATGTTTGGGTGGAGGTTGCCATCACCTGCATGCCCAAAAACAGCTACAGGAAGGCCGAATTTCTGGGATATCTCCCGTATCCTCTTTACAGCTTCCGGGACCTGGCTCCGAGGGACAGTTATATCTTCCCCGAGTTTATTGGGGGCTCTGCGGGCCAGGGAGGGGGAAACAGAACGCCGAGCTTTCCAGAGGTTGTTCCTTTCAGTTTCGCTTTTCGCCACTTTGACTTCCACGGCCCCGTTTTCCCGGCATATCCCGGCTATAGCTTCGATCTCCCGCAATACCGCTTCCTCCTGATTCCCATCGGCCTCCAGAACCAAAATAGCCTCGGCCCATGTGGGGAGGCCCAGATGCAGATATTCCTCAACAGTTCCAATGGTAGTTTGGTCCATCAGTTCAATGGAAGCGGGAATTATCCCTGAAAGGAGGATGCGGTGGACAGCCCGGCCGGCATCTTCAATTTTGGGAAAGACGGCGAAGGCAGTAGCTATATATCGGGGTTTGGCTATGAGTTTGAGCAGGACCTCCGTTATCACTCCGAGGGTTCCCTCTGTGCCTATGAAGAAGCGAGAAAGGTTGTAGCCGGTAGCATTCTTTATGACCTTTCCCCCGGTCCTGAGGATGCGCCCATCAGCCAGGACCACTCTCATCCCCAGCACATAATCGCCTGTGACACCATACTTGAGACAGCGGGGCCCTCCGGCATTGCATGCCACATTCCCACCGATTGTAGAATATTTATGGGATGAAGGGTCGGGCGGGTAAAAGAGTCCCCTCTTTTCCACTTCGGACTGAAACTCAGCGGTGATAACCCCTGCCTCAACCCAGGCTGTCATGTTTTCTTCATCAATCTCCAGAATGCGGTTCATGCGGGTAAGGGCAAGCACGATCCCGCCGGAGAAAGGAATTGAACCCCCGGCTAACCCTGAACCCATACCCCTGGGAATGACTGGCAAACCTTCGCGGTAAGCTACTTTCATTACTTCGCTTACCTCTTCAGTAGAACCTGGCAGGACCACTGCATCGGGTCTGTGTTCCAGGAAAGTAGCATCGTAAGAGTAGGCGATTAGGTCTTCCGGAGAGGTCAGCACATTTTCTTCCCCAACTATCCTTTTAAGTTCGCGGAGGATTCTGGGTTCTATCATTTTGCCTCCCGCTCGTTTTCAAAAGCATAGGCTAAATCAAGGAGCTCTACGGGGTGGAGGACCTGGACTTTGAGGCCCTTCTTCCTTACTCCGAGCCCCAACTGAAGCTGACAGCCGGGGCAGCCTGTGGCCAGGACTTCAGCCCCGGAAGCTCCTACTTTCTCCATCTTTCCTTCCAGAATAGCAGCCGATGTCTTATAATGGGTCAGGATTTGGGTTCCTGCTGAACCGCAGCAGGTATCAGCACCCTCCATCTCCACGAATTCTTCCACTGCTGCTTCCAGAATTTGCCTTGGCTGTTTCCATACCCCTTGCCCCCTTCTCAAGTGGCACGGGTCATGGTAGGTCACTTTAAGGGGTAACTTCCGGGCTGGCTTCCGGAAGCCCACCTCTACCAGAAACTCGTTTATATCCCGGACCTTGTGGGAGAATTTCTCAGCTCGTTCACCCCAATCGGGGTCATCCTTGAGGTATTTCCCGTATTCTTTAAGGGTTGAGCCGCACGTAGCGCAATCCGTAATAATGGCGTCCAGCTCTTCACCTTCAAAGAGGGCAATGTTGTGGCGGGCCAGCTCCAGAAAAGTATCAAGTTCCCCATAGCCCAGATGGGGCATCCCACAGCACTGGACATCTTTAGGCATGAAGAGCTCACAGCCATTTTCCGCAAGAACCCTTATAGATGCGGCACTGCCCCTGGCAAATACGGTATTCTGGAAACATCCCAGGAAGAATCCCACCCTGAGCTTCCTTTCCCCTTTAGCCGGAATTCTCTCCGGAAGGGAAGATCTCAGCGGGCGAAGGGGCAAAGGATTTGGCAGGAGCTTTTCCAGATCCCGAAGCTGGGCTGGAAGAAGGCGATCTATCCCCAGGGAGTGTAAGAGTCTCTGAAGTCCCAGGCGCTGGTAGAGGATGAAAGGGAGCATGGATAGTTCAATGAGCCAGGGGCGAGTGAAATAACCCCTGAAAACAAGGGGCTTGATCCAGGGCTGAGGCTGTGTTTTGTTCAAATAGGCCCTCATCTGGAGGGCCAGATCTGCTGGTTTAATCCCGACCGGGCAAATAGCATTGCAAGCCATGCAATCAAGGCAACTATATATCTGGTCAACGAAATTCGGGCTTGGGGGGAGTTCCCCTTCCAGGAATTTCCGGATCAGCATGACCCTTGCCCGTGGAGATTGGGTTTCTTTCAGGGTGACTCTAAAGGTGGGGCATTCAGTAACACACTGGCCACACCTTATGCAAAAGAGGTATTGCTCTTCAGTGGGCAGCAATGACTTAGCGTTCATGAAACCTTCTCCTGAACGACTGGTAAAGTAAGGAGGGCATGGGGGATCACAAGGACCTCACCCTTGCCTCCAAGTTCACCTGAGACGATGCGGAAAGCCTCGTCTATGTCAGAAGCGGGGATCATCTTGGCCTGGCGGACCATCTCCTGGTCTTTAGCGCCGGCTATTATAACCCGGCATCCTTCCAATACTTTGGCCATGATGAAAGCCCTTTGCTCTCCGGGTTTGAGCCCATGTTCGCGGGCCTCTTCCAGGATAGATTTGACATCAGGGGCATTCTTAAGCATCTCAAAGAACCTTTGCTCTCCCACTCCCTGTCCTGGCCCCTCATCGCAGGGAGCAGGTACTATGATGAAGCCGCCTGGTTTGACTACCGGAGTTGGGGCAAAGTAAATGTAACTGGCAGCCCTCGTGGCTTGATAAAGGTTTACATCTTTGGGATATCCTACCCCCGCTACCACCACATCGTATTGCTTGGGAACCGGCACCTCGTAAATGGCTCGGGCTATTGTCACCAACTCTTGAAAGGCGGCCTCAGGCTCCCCTGCCCTTACTGCAACCACTTCACCTTTCTCATTGTTGACTACGTTCAAGATGAAGCGGAGGCCAGCCCTTTTAGCAGCCTCGGTGATGGCTTCGTGAAATGGATTACCTTCAATCCGCCCAAGCCGTGTCCCGGGGTGTTCCAGAATGCGAGGGCTATGAGTGGCCTGTATAGTCTTCTCCCCACCGGCCCCTATGGCTACAGTCTTGCGTCCCCCGGAATAACCGGCATATTGATGGGGTTCCACCACTCCTGTAGCAATGAGAATATCAGCCTCGCAAGCAATTCGGTTTACCGAAAGGGGTATACCTGTTTCAGTTTCCCCCAGATCTATAAGCATCTCAGGATTCTGAGGCTCATGGTCCAGGACCCGGTAGCGTTTAACCACTTCGGCCGTGAGCTTTTCCACCTTCTCCTCGTATGTAGAAGGGCGATGCATCCCAACCCCACACAGGAGGGTTACATCCTCATCTCTGACCCCCGCCCCTTTTAACTCCTTCAGGATGGCCGGGACCAAAACGTGATCCGGGCTTGCCCGTGTAGCGTCGGTAAAAACTATACAAACTTTATCGCCAGGCCTTGCCATGTCTCTGAGGGGAAGAGAACCCTCTGGTTCATCCATGGCCATTCTAACCGCCCATTCCAGGTCAGGGACCGGTTCTGTTTCCTTGGATTCTATGATGTAGCCATCAAAGCCTGGGGGCAGTTCAAACTCTATGAACCCTTTGCCAAAAGGGATCCTGAACATGGTTTCCTCCCAGCTTTCAGCTTCGTGGGAGTTTATACCATGAAGGAATAGTAGTGTCAAGGATTAAGCTTTACCCAGAACAGCAGCCAAGAGGGCCATCCTGATGTAAAGGCCATTTTGTATTTGGCGGAAGTAAGCAGCTCTCGGGTCTGAATCAACCTCGTAGCTTATCTCATATACCCTGGGGAAGGGATGCATCAGGATCATTTTCTCCTTGGCTTTTTGCATCAACTGCGGGGTTATGATGTAAAAATCCTTAAGGCGTTCATACTCTTCGGGATCTTCAAAGCGCTCGCGCTGGACCCTTGTAACATACAGCACATCAACCTCGGATATCACCTCGTTTATGTCTTCCGTCTCGCGATAAGGTAATCCGCGCTCCTGAACCTCGCGAACGATCTCCTCAGGCATTCGCAGAGCTGCGGGGGATACAAAGTCAAACTTTACATCGTAAAGGCAGAGCAAGCGCGTCAGGGAGTGAACGGTGCGCCCGTATTTGAGGTCACCCACCATAGCTACTCTGAGACCGTTTACCTGGCCAAGCTCTTCTTCAATGGTGAAAAGATCCAGCAAGGCTTGAGTGGGGTGCTCGCCAATGCCATCTCCGGCATTGATGATGGGTTTAGAAGCATACTTGGCAGCCAGAGCAGCAGCACCCACTTCCGGGTGTCTCAGGACAATAACATCGGCGTAGCATTCCAGAGTGCGTATGGTATCAGGGAGAGATTCACCTTTGATTACCGAGGAATAACGGACCTCGTTGATGGAAATGACTTTGCCCCCAAGCCTGAGCATTGCTGCAGCGAAGGAAGAACTGGTGCGGGTGCTGGGTTCATAGAAAAGATTGACCAGCACTTTGCCCTGAAGTAAATCTGCCGAGCCGAATCGCTCCACAAGGGTGCGCATCTCTTTGGCTACTCCGAAGATGAACTCAAGCTTTGGGCGATCAAATTGCTTGACCGAAATAATGTGCTGGCCGTAAAATCCATTATCCCTTTTATCAGCTGGAACAGTCCTCATTTCCCTCACCTCCTTTAGTTAATGATTTGAGAAAGGGGCTTACCGAACCCGGGCCTGGCAAGAACATCGCCATCTTCATATACTTTTTGCCCACGGATGAAAACTCTCCTTACGGTAGCTCGGACCTCCATTCCCTCAAAAGGGGTCCATCCGCAACGGGTTTTGAGTTCGGAAGAAGAAATTATACGGCGCGGGCCAAGCTCAATCTCCACCAGTGCTTCAGGTGGTTTTATCCCAAAGATGCTGGCCGGATTTTTGAAAACAAGCTCTATCAGCCGTCCTTCAGAAATTTTACCTTCCAGCATCGCCGTAAAAAGCAAAGGGAGAGTCGTTTCAAGGCCAGGGACACCTGGTGGGGGTTCGGAACTTTGCTTTTCTTCTTTAGTATGAGGAGCATGATCGGAGGCTATAATGTCAATTACATTGAGGTTTTCCCACAGCGCCTCGCGATCTTTCCGGGAACCGAGGGTGGGCTTCATATATCCGAAAGGCCCAAGGCGTGTTTCATCTTCCTCCGAAAGAAAGAGATGATGAGGTGTAACCTCACAGGTAATGGGAAGCCCGCGCTCTTTAGCTATTTTAATGAGGGTTATCTCTTCGGCACGGCTTACATGGCAAATGTGCACACGACGCCTGTAAATGGCTGCGAGGGCCAGGACTGAAGCCAGGAGCAACCCCTCCACGTGGACCGCAATAGGTTTATCGGATGGCCAATTCTGGAAGTGAGCCATCAGAGCCGCAAGGCTTTGGATGCGCAGCGGGCCGTAGGTTTCTCCCAGATATACCTTAAGGCCAACGGTTTCCGCAGCAAGTTCGGCCGCTATAGCCGAGTTTTCCACGGTAGCTCCCAGGAAGAAACCATAATCGCATAAAGCACTTCCGGCCGCAAGGCGTTTCTTCACCTCCAGGGTTTGCCGATCTGTCACGGGTGGAATGTTATTTGGCATATCAAGGATGGCAATCACACCTCCAGCGAGGGCAGCGGATGTTCCTGTGAGGAAGCTCTCTTTATGTGTGGCCCCCGGTTCACGCATGTGAACATGGGCATCAATCATCCCGGGTATCTCTACCACTGGCATTTCAATGGCCTCCATAAAAAGAAGGCCTGGGAAAACAAGAGCCCCAGGCCCTCCTTAGGTCAGCTTTATCTGATAACCTTTCAAGCCGTAATTTTAGGCTCATCATGCTTTTCTTAAATAATACACCAGAACCCTTCCAAAAACAAATTGGTCCACGGCTTCCATGAACCATGCTATAACCCAATGCCTGCGGCGAGCACAAGAGAAGAACTGGCGTCCCCTCCGCCCTGGAGGAATCGGGAGTTCTCCCGGCTATAGTGCAAAAGCGCCGTAAAGGCCTTCGCTCGAGCAGTTCTCTTTGAGGCCCCTTTAGGTTGACAATGGAGCCTCACTGTGTATAATTTGAAGGGTAAATTGGAGCCTTTTGGAAGGGGGGACAAGAAATGTATGCGGTGATTGAAAGCGGAGGTAAACAGTATCAGGTTTCCAGCGGCATGGTTATTGATGTGGAAAAATTGCCGGTGGAGCCGGGGAAAGAGGTTGAAATTGATAGGGTCCTTATGGTAGTTGATGGGGAAAAAGTGAAGATCGGCAGGCCATTTGTGGAGGGAGCCAGGGTAAGAGCCCTGGTACAGGAGCATTTCAAGGGGCCTAAAATCATCGTCTTCAAATACAGGCCCAAGAAACGTTACCGCCGTAAGAAAGGTCATCGCCAGATTTACACACGCCTTCTTATAAAAGAGATAATAGCTTGAGAAAGGAGGTGAAGGAAAATGGCTCACAAAAAGGGAGGAGGTTCCAGCCGGAACGGTCGTGATAGCAATTCCAAGCGCCTGGGCGTAAAGCGCTACGGAGGCCAGCTGGTAAGGGCAGGAACCATCCTGGTCCGCCAGAGGGGTACAAAGATAAAGCCTGGAAACAACGTTGGTGTAGGAAGGGATTACACCCTTTATGCCCTGGTGGATGGCATCGTTAAATTTGAAAAGAAAGGCGGCAGAACCTGGGTTAGCGTCCTGCCAGTTACAGCTTAGTAAGGAGGTGAGGGCAAAAGATGAAGAAAGGTATACACCCGGAATTCTATACCGATGCGCAGGTTATATGCGCCTGCGGCAATACCTTTATAACTGGCGCCACCAAAAAGATCATCAGAACCGACGTTTGTTCTGCCTGCCATCCTTTCTTTACTGGTGAGCAGCGTATAGTTGATACTGGTGGGCAGGTTGAACGCTTCAAGAGGAGAGCCCAGAAGACCGAAGAGTTGACCAAAAAGAAAGAGGAAGGATAAAGTATGCATCCATATTATCCTTCAGGGTGGATTGAGGTAATCTGCGGGCCCATGTTCTCGGGCAAAACCGAGGAGTTGATCCGGCGAGTTAAGAGGGCTCGCATCGCCCGGCAGAAGGTTCAGGTCTTCAAGCATAGCATAGATAAACGCTACCATCCGGAAAAGGTCATCTCCCACAGTGGCGCCGATCTGGAGGCGATCCCGGTCTCAGAGGCACGCCAGATCCTGGAGCTGCTTGAGCCCGGGGTGGAAGTGGTGGCTATTGATGAAGCCCAGTTCTTTGATTGGGAGATCGCTGAAGTCTGCAATGAGCTGGCCGATAGGGGCATAAGAGTGATAGTGGCGGGGCTTGACATGGATTTCAGAGGGGAGCCTTTCGGTCCTGTCCCCCTCCTTATGGCCCAGGCGGAACAGGTGGATAAGCTTTCGGCTATATGTGTTGTTTGTGGAGCGCCGGCCACCAGGACCCAGCGGCTCATAAATGGGCGCCCAGCTTCCTATGATGACCCCGTAATCCTGGTGGGGGCCCAGGAAATATACGAGCCCCGTTGCCGGCGTTGCCACAGAGTTCTGAGGGGAGAGAACGATGGCAACCTTTGTGATCCTGTCCAAAGTTTCGGAGGAAGGGATAAAAAAGATTAAAGACCTGGGGAAAATGGATGAAGAGTTTGAGAAGGAGCTTAAAAAGGCTTGCCCCGAAGTTAAGCGTATTGCCAGTTATGCCCTTCTGGGGCCATATGATTTTCTGCACATAATTGAAGCCCCCGATGCCCTTTCGGCAGCGAAAGCAGCCCTCATTCTTAACTCCTTCGGTGTTACTTCAACCCAAACCCTTACGGCTATACCCTTCAGAGAATTTGCCAAGGTTGTAGAATCGCTGAAATAATCGGGAAACTATGAGTTTTACCAGGTGGGTTATAGCTCCTTCTCCACCACTTTCCCTTTTGAAAGCGCTTCCCGGGATCCCGTCCCTTGTGGTTAGCATTTTATATAACCGCGGGGCCAGGACTTGCTCACAGATTGAGGCTTTCTTAAAGGGAGGGGAAGAACCTTATAACCCCTTCAAACTTAAGGACATGCATAGGGCAGTTACCCGTATCCGCAAAGCCATAAAGAGGCGGGAACCTATCGCTATTTACGGCGACTTTGATGTAGATGGATTGGCAGCCACGGCTATCCTGTTAGAAACCATCAAAGCCCTCGGTGGCAATGTCATCCCATATATCCCTGACAGGCTATACGAAGGATACGGTCTCAATAAGCCTGCCCTTCGTTCCCTTGCCCGCAAAGGGATAAGGCTTGTCATAACTGCCGATTGTGGAATTCGGTCAGTGGAAGAAGCTCGCTATGCTCACCAGCTTGGTCTCGATCTTATCATAACTGATCATCACTCAATAGGGCCGGAGATCCCACCCGCTCTGGCAGTAATTAACCCCAAAAGGGAGGATTGCCCATATCCTTTTAAAGATCTGGCCGGAGCCGGGGTTGCTTTCAAGCTATCCCAGGCCCTTCTCCTGGTTAACCGGCAAGTTCCCGTTTCAGTTCTTCCAGAAACAGAACCGGAATTTTACGATCTGGTAGCCCTGGGGACAATAGCCGATGTAGTGCCCCTTACAGGGGAAAACAGGACCCTGGCTGTTCGGGGTCTTCAAAGCCTGAATTCCGCCGCAAGACCGGGTCTCAGAGCCCTGATGGAAGTTGCTGGTGTATCTCCCGGGAATATTGACTCTTATGCCATAAGCTTCATCCTGGGCCCTCGCCTCAATGCCCCCGGTCGCCTTACCACTGCCATGCTCAGTCTTGAGCTTCTCATGAGCCAGGAAGAGGTAAAAGCTCTGGAGCTTGCAAGGGAACTGGACCGATGGAACAGGCAGCGGCAAAAGCTTATGAATGAACAGTTGGAGAAAGCGCGCTTTAAAGCTTTGGAGGTGTTGGAGAAAAACCTGGTGATATTGATAGGAGATGAGAGCTTTGCTCCGGGGGTGGTGGGGCTTGTCGCCAGCAAGCTGGTGGAAGAATTTTATCGCCCCGCCATAGTCATGGAGCTTTCTCCTGAGAGGAGCCGTGGCTCTGCCAGGAGCATTCCAGAGTTTGACATAACAGCAGCCTTGGACCAGTGTGCTGATCTGCTCCTCAAGTATGGAGGACACGCTGCTGCTGCGGGTTTAACTCTGGAAACTCGGAACCTCCCCACCCTTAAGGCTCGTCTGGAGGAAATAGCCCGGGAAAACTTGAAAGGGATGGAGCTTGTTCCAACCCTGAACATTGATGCTGAAACCTCCCTTGACCAGATTACCCCCGAGCTCTGTCAATACATTTCCAAGCTTGAACCTTTCGGTTATGCCAACCCTGAGCCGCTTTTCCTGACCCGTAGGGTGCGGGTTCGGGATTATCGGTTGGTGGGGGAAGAATCCAAACACCTGCGCCTGAATATATCCTGGGCCTCAAAGAACTGGGTAGCTATCGGTTTCAAAATGGGGCCGAGGGCTGGGGAGATAAGGGAATTTATGGACATAGTCTACACCCCGAAGTTGAGCCGCTGGGGCGATCAGGAAGGGGTAGAGCTTCACCTCAGAGATTTCCGCCCTTCAGCCGTATGAAAGCGAGCAGGAGGTTAATATATGGAGGAAGGTTCTTTATTGGGCTTAAGGCTCTTCATAGTCTTCTTTACGATTGCCCTCAATGCCTTTTTCTCCGCCGCTGAATTTGCCCTGGTTTCTACCAAAAAAGCCTCTTTAGAGATCAAAGCTGCACAAGGTAGCCGCTCAGCGGCCGTTGCCCTGCACTTTTACGAGAACCCCGACCGTTACATAGCAGCCTCTCAGGTAGGGATAACCATAGCAAGTCTTGCGTTGGGATGGGTTGGAGAAGAAACGATAGCCTACATCCTGATGCCTTTTGCTCGCCAGGTCCTGGGTTGGGCCGGGGAAATAGTAGCTCATACGGTGGGAGCGGTTCTGGCCTTCGGAATTATAACATACCTCCATGTTCTTCTGGGAGAACAAGTTCCCAAAAGTTTGACCTTGCGCTGGGGAGAAAAAGTATTCCTGGCCTCATCAATCCCTATGCAATGGTTTTATACCCTTTTCAAGCCCCTTATTTGGATCCTGGACCGCTCTGCTGCCCTTATCCTCAGACCTATAGGTGTGGAGGTTGGGGCCGCATTGAGGGCTGTCCATACCGTTGAAGAGCTAAAGGCCCTCATCAAAGGGGGGTTCCAGGAGGGAGTTCTGGAGGAAACGGAGGAAGAGCTGATTACAAAGGTTTTTGATTTCGGGGAAAGGACAGCCAGGGAGGTTATGATACCACGAACCGAAATTGTAGCCATAGAAGCCAATTTGACCCTGGCCGATTTCCTTGAGGAGTTCAAGCGTTCTCGCCATGCTCGCTATCCTATTTATGAAGGCTCCATAGATAACATCATCGGCTTTATAGCTATTAAAGACGTGCTCCTTAATTTGAGCCAGGACCCAACAAGCTTCCAGAAGAAAGTCAGCGAACTGGCAAGGCCTGCTTACGTGGTCCCCGAAAGCAAACCCATAGACGAGCTTTTGCGCGAGATGAGAGCAAACCGCATCCATATGGCGGTGGTGATAGATGAATATGGAGGAACCGCGGGGCTGGTCACTTTGGAAGAGCTCATAGAGGAAATAGTGGGGCGTGTCACCGATGAATCGGCTCTGGAAAGACCCCTGATGGAAAAAGTGGGCGAAAATGTTTATTACCTTGATGCATCCCTCAGGGTGGACGAGGTGAACGAGACCCTGGCTCTCAAACTCCCGGAGAGTGAGGATTATGAGACCCTGGCAGGCCTCATATTCACATGCCTTCAGAAGGTGCCGCAAGAAGGGGATGAATTTATATGCGAGGGTGTTAAGCTTACAGTGATGGAGATGAAAGGGCCAAGGATTGTGAAAGTTAAACTGGAAAAGATTTAATCATCGCCAATCCAGGACATGTTCGCTTACAAAATCGTATCGGAATTGCAAAGGCCCTAAAATTTCCGGCAGAAGCGGCCTGGGCTCTGAGCCATCGGCTTTCATCACGTAAATTTCCCACTGGCCACGACGGTCAGTCAGGAAAGCGATAAATTTGCCATCCGGGGACCAGGCTGGGGCGACGCTGTTGTAGGGTTTTTCCAGGAGACTGGGAGCAGTTAGCCTGGTTCTACCTGTCCCATCAGCATTAATTACATAAATTTCCCAGTGGTCATGCTGGCGATGCATGAAAGCCAGCTTTGCACCATCGGGAGACCAGACCGGATAAGTGTCGCCGGGGTCAGTGGTAAGGGCAAAGTGCCTTGTTCCGTCAACCGAGACTATGTTGATGCCTTTATCCCCATCATAAGCTATAAACTGACCATCGGGTGACCAGGAAGGGGAAAAGCTGTGTTCATCGCAGGGAAGATCGTAAAATTTGCCGGAGGCCAGTTCCACAACCCCTAATTTCCAGAAAGGATCAGCTGGAATAGTCAGGCACCGATCCCTGAAGCATTTAGTTTCCTCAGGTCTCCCTCCTTGCTGGCGGGTGAAGACAATTTTGCTCCCATCCGGAGACCAGGCTGGAGATTTGGCCTGGGGATGAATAAAGACAGGCCATTCTTGAAGGTTGTCCAGGTCCAGAATCCATATGCCTTTGCGATCCCCTTCCCATCGAGCGAAAGCGAGGCGTTTGCCTTCAGGTGAGAGGGAAGGGTCCATTCCGGAGGTTATTTTCCTTAGCTTTAGGGTGCTCAGGTCAAGGGTGTATATATCGCCACCGCTGGAGAGCTGAAAAACGAGTTTACCGGCAAAAGGTGGGGTTGGAGTGGCTGTGGGGGTTGGAG
>Ga0105162_1001306_pt1 | contig 14590 bp, 16 predicted proteins | sample JNZ201metaG_FD_81532 | JGI IMG/M metagenome (GOLD analysis project Ga0105162, IMG submission 81532) | Hot spring microbial communities from Jinze hot spring, China to study Microbial Dark Matter (Phase II) - JNZ 20120812A | ecosystem: Environmental > Aquatic > Thermal springs > Hot (42-90C) >...
GACCCTCTGCAGGCGCACGAGGACTAGGATTCCCAGGCCCTACGCCAAGCTGATCTGCAGGAGGTGCCTCAGCCTCTACCGTTTCTCTGAGGGTTCCAGGTTCAGAGTCAGGGCCGGAAGGGGGAAGAGGGTGGTGGTGACGTGTGGCAAATGCGGCGCCGTCAACAGGGTGCCGATCGAGCCGTGAGGGCCGCTCCACCGCGATGCTCCACCCTACTCCGCCGAGACCCTCGACAGGTACTCGTAGTCCGACGTGTCGAGCCTCCAGCCCGAGGCGCCTGCGTTCTCCTCGAGGTGCTCCCTGCTGACCGCCTTCGGTATCGCGATCACGAAGTCCTGGTAGACGACCCAGTTGAGGGCCACCTGCAGCGGCGTCTTCCCGTATTTCCTCGCCACCTCCCTCAGCGCCCTCCCGAGCCTCGTCTCGGACCTGGCCTCCGTCGCTATCCTGCCCTTCGCCAGCGGGCTGTAGGCCGTGATCGTCACGCCCTCCCTCCTGCAGTAATCGAATAGGTCCCTCTCGATCGACCTGTTGAGGAGGCTGTACTCCACTTGGTTCGCCACCACGTCGGTCACCGAGAGATAGGAGCGGGCCTCTTCGAGCAGCTCCGCCGAGAAGTTGCTGACGCCGATGTACCTGATCTTCCCGTCCTTGTAGAGCTTCTCGAGCGCCTTCATCGTCTCCCGCAGCGGGACCTCTTCAGACGGCCAGTGGATCATGTAGAGGTCCACGTACTTCAGCCCCAGCCTCCCGAGGGAGCCCTCGCAGGACCTGATTACAGAATCGTACCTGAGGTTGGTGGGCCACACCTTGGTCGCGATGAACAGCTCCTCCCTCGGGTAACCCTTGATCGCCTCCCCCACCAGCTCCTCCGCGTGGCCGGCACCGTACATCTCGGCGGTGTCGATGTGGGTCATCCCGAGCTCTATCGCGGTCCTGATCGCCTCGATCCACTCCTTGTCCCTGCTCCGGTCCGGCTTCGAACCCCCTCCCATCCTCCAGGTACCGAGCCCTATCTCAGGTATCTTCTCGCCGGTCTTGCCCAGAACCTTCCTGGTGATCACGCACTGTCACCTCGATCACTCGTATTTCAACGCCCACACAGGGTCGATCCTGGAGGCCCTCCAGGCAGGGTAGACTCCGCTGGCGATCCCCACCAGCGCTCCTATCCCCACCGCGAGCGGCACCCACTCCGGCCTTATCGTGACGGGCAGCGATACGCCAGAGAAGGGCCCCACCCTGAGGAAGAGCAGGCCGAACAGTATCCCGACCGGGACGGCGATGCTGGCCCCTATAGCTCCGATCAGCCCAGCCTCCGTCAGGAAGAGGTTCAGCACGTCCCTCTGCCTCGCACCTATCGCCCTCAGCACCCCGATCTCCTTGGTCCGCTCGGTGACGTTAACCAGCATGATGTTGGCTATCCCGATCGATCCCACCAGCAGCGCGAACGAACCTATCTGGAGGACGAAGCTCGCGAAGAGCTGGACCTGCTCCCTGATGAAGTTGGTCACCTCTCCGGCCGATATCGTGATGAACCCCATGTCCGGCGCGTCCCTACGTCTGAGCTTCTCCGCCTCCGACGACGTCTTGAAGTACTCCAGGACGGCCGACTTCACCTGATCGAACTCCGTCACCGAGCTGACCCGCACGCCCACCACCCTGAAGACCCTCACTGGCCCCGATCCCGGCACGGTCCTCCGCACGTCGTAGTAGTCGTCCAGGTTCAGGTATGCGGCGTTCTGGAAGACGAACGGTATCTCCTTCAGAACCCCCACTATCCTGACCTGAACGGACCTCCTGACGCCACCCTGGACGAAGTTGAGCTCCACCGTCTTCCCGAGCACCTGGGCGACGTCCTCCTCGTTCCCGAGCTCCTTCGCGATCCTGCGGGCCACGTCGTACGTCACCACGGTCTCCCTGCCGTTCCTGAAGGACCTTCCGTGGAGGAGCTGGTTCTCTGTGAAGGCGTTGGGCGATATCGCCACGATTCTGAACCCTCCCAACCCGCTCGATACCACCTTGCCCCTGAAGACTATCGGTGACGTGACGTCGGGCTGCAGGTCGCCGCTCGCGTAGACGTCCTTGACCCCCGGCATGCTCCTGACGTGGGCCAGGTCCCTCTCGGTGATCATGGGCGTCTGGTGGATGAAGAACCCCGATGCTCCGGTGCCGCTCCTGACCTCCCCAACGGCCACCGAGAAGGTGTCAGGCGCGAAGAGGTCCGTGAACCGGGAGATGAAGTACGTCTCGACGCTGGAGGACATCATGATGACGGTTATCACGGTGGCCACCCCGAAGACGATGCCGAGCGTCGTCAGCAGGCTCCTGAACTTGTGAACGGTGATGTTGGACCAGGCCAGCACCAGCATCTCCCGCGGCCTCATCCCTCGTCCATCCTCACCGGCTGCGCTTTTTGCGTTGGCCCCGCGACCGCCCCGAGGGCCCCGCCGCAGAGACGATCTAAAAATACCGCCTGGATGAGGGGAGGGCATGCAGAGGGCCAGCGTACTGACGTTGCCGACCTGCACATCATGCAACAGGGTCATCTCGCCCGACGAGAAGGCCGTGAGGTTCCCGTGTCCGTCCTGCAACAGGATCACCATCTGGCGCTGCGAGATCTGCCGCGAGCTCTCGAGGACCTACGTCTGCAGCGTCTGCGGCTTCGAGGGGCCCTGAGCCATCCGGACCTGCGGGCCGACTGCGGCATCCCCCCGAGGTGACATGGGTCTTACCCGGTGGCTTCGCGCTCCCTCAATCGGGCAATAGGTTTTTGCTCAGGGGCACGGAGCGAGGGTTATGCGAGCGGATCACGTCGAGGGGGCGCTGACGCTTGCGCTTTCGGTTCTCCTACTGCTGCCCCTCACGCTCTCCCCCGCCTTCTCCCAACCCTCCTATAACTGCGCGCTGGAGCCGAAGTCCGTCTCGGACGGCGTGGTCAGCTTCTCGGTGGAGGGAAAGGACGAGCGGTCGTGCGCCGGCGAGCTGGCCGGACCAGAGTTCAGCGGAGAGACGGAGACGGTCCTCGTAAAACTGACGGGTACCGATAGGGTCTCCGAGGGTTACGTGATCAGGATAAACGTGGAGGTCAGGCACGTCAGGTTCCTCGCCGCGAGGTACTTCGTCGGGTACGGCCCCGCGTCCGGTGGCATCTTCTCCTCCGTCGACGACGTCATAAGGGAGGGCGGCCGGAAGTCCATAACCTTCGAGCACTACGTCTCCTACGGCGAGCTGGAGGACCTCGTGGTGGTGGTGAGCAGCATCGCCTTCAGGGACACGCCGGCCGTCCTGAACTACTCCGTCTCGGTATCGGCGGAGCCGAGGACCGACGCGCGGGAAATCGTGATCAGATCGAAGGAGGGCGGTTCCATCACGGTGACCAACGACAACTGGGGCGACGTGCCGGGCGACTACAGGGCCCTGAGAGAGGGCGTACCGGGGTACCTCGCCACAAGGACACTCCAGCCGGGCAGCACGCTCGAGCTCCAGGGTTGGCTCTCGATGCGCCAGACAGATCGCGACAGGTCCACCTACAGGTTCAGCAGGGACCAGAGCGACGTCTACCTCCTCTCGGTGAAGCCGGTCCCGATGGCGAGGCTCAGGGTCACCGTGACGCCCGAGGACGAGAGCAGCAGGCTCTCCGTGACGCTCAGGACCAAGGACGGTTTCCCGATAAACAGCACCACCGGACCGCAGGGAGGGGCGGCAGTGGTCCAGATGGTCTACTCGGAGAGCTCGAGGGACGACAAGATCTTCGTCGAGGTGAACCTGATGGAGTCGAGGACCTTCCTCACGCGCTACTCCATGAAGGTCGAGGTGATCGAGCCTCCTCCGCCACCGGAGCTCAACCCGCAGGTCGTCGTGCCCATCCCTGAAAGCCAGGTGAGGTCGATCGTCATAGGCCTGACGCTGGTGATCCTCTCGGCGGTTGTGGTCTCCGCGATCGTTGGCCGTCGGAAGAGAAGCAGAGAGTACTACTGGTACTACTGAGGTCGAGGCCTCTGGTGCGTGACCGGAGGTTCCCGCAAAGGGTGCGATACGGTTTTCTCTGACCCACGACTATCGGCTGCCGCATGAAGGCCGTCGTCCTCAGCAGGACCGGGCCGCCGGAGGTCCTCGAATACAAGGAGGTGCAGGACCCGAGGCCGTCCAGCGGTGAGGCGGTGGTCAGGGTAGCAGCGGCCGGCGTGAACCGGATCGACGTCTGGATCAGATCTGGCCTCTACCCGGTCAAGCTGCCCCACGTTCTGGGCGTGGACGTCGCGGGGACCGTCGAGGAGGACTCAACGGGCTCCTTCAGACCCGGCGAGAGGGTTCTGATCTACCCGAGCGTGGGATGCGGGACCTGCGAGCTCTGCGTCTCCGGGGAGGAGCAGATCTGCAGCAAGATGGTCAGGCTCGGCCAGCACAGGTGGGGAGGGTACGCGGAGAAGGTCGTCTTCCCCTCGAGGGCCCTGGTCAGGGTTCCAGACGGAATCGAGCTGGAGGAGGCCGCCGCGATACCGGTCAACTTCCTCACCGCCTGGGACGCGCTGGTCAGGGCCGCACGCATCGGTCCGAACGACAGGGTGCTGGTCGTCGGTGCCGGGAGCGGGATAGGGTACGCAGCGGTGCAGATCTGCAAGCTCTTCGGATCCACGGTGATCGCCACCGTCGGCAGCGACGAGAAGGTCGAGCAGGCCTACCGGATAGGCGCGGACCTCGTGATCAACCGGCGCAGGTCCGACGTGAGGGAGGAGGTGATGAGGTTCACGGGAGGGAGGGGAGTTGACGTGGTCTTCGAGCACGCCGGCAAGGACTTCTGGGACACGGCCCTCTCCGTGCTGGGTGTGAAGGGCAGGCTCGTTACGATGGGTGCGACGACGGGCCAGAACGTCGGTATAGACATCAGGGCAGTGTACAACAAACGCCAGGCCATCCTCGGGGCCGGAATAGGTACCAAGGCGGACCTGATCAAGATCCTCGACCTCTTCGCCCGACGGAGGCTCAGGGCTCTGATCGATAGGACCTACAGGCTGAGCGATGCGGCGGAGGCCCACAGGAGGATGGAGGCTTCCGAGCACTTCGGGAAGATACTCCTGAAGCCCTGAGAGGCGCCGCTCTTCCCACGGTTCCCGCAGACCTGCCTCCTATCTTTGCCGTTACCGGTGGATGAGGCTTAGCGTATATTGTCCGCTCCACGGGACGATGTCGGGTGGCAGAGGGTTTGCGGGGGACGGTCGCAGACGAGTCGGGTGCGGTTCCCAGCCTCAGGGAGGTTCTGCTCGCCGAGAAAGTGATCAGGAGGTACCTGCAGCCGACGCCGCTGGTCTCGTCGAGGCGGTTATCGAGGGAGATAGGGGCTGAGGTGCGCGTGAAGCTCGAGAACCTGAACCCCACCAACAGCTTCAAGGTCCGCGGCGGGATCTACCTGATGAGCGTCCTCGCGGGTTCGGGCGTGAGGGGCGTCGTGACCGCGTCGATGGGCAACCACGCCCAGTCCATAGCCTACGCCGGATCCCTCTTCGGAGTCCCGGTGAAGGTGGTGATGCCCGGCTGGGTCTCGCGTGTGAAGGTCGAGGCCGTCGAGGAGCTCGGAGCCGAGGTGATCCTGAAGGGACAGTACTACGACCAGTCCGCGGAGTACGCCGAGGAGCTCGCGAAAGAGCTGGGGTACCGTTACGTCCACGCCATCGAGGAGAGGCTGCTGCACGTAGGTGTGGCCACCATGCACCTAGAGGTCCTCCGGGAGCTTCCCGAGGTCGAGGTGGTCATCAACCCGATCGGTGGGGGAACGGGTGCGATAGGCGCGGTGGCGGTCTACAAGAACGCCGTGCCCGACGTCAGGATCTACGGCGTCCAGGCCGCAGGCGCGGACGCCTTCTACAGGTCCTTCAAAACCGGGGAGCTCGTGGACCTCCACGGCGTCAACACGAGGGCCGAGGGCCTAGCTGTCGCGAGGTCCTATCCAACTCCGCTCAGGGCCCTGAGGGGGAGGCTCGAGGACGTGGTGGTCGTGACGGACGAGGAGATGGAGGAGGCGATGAGGAAATTGTACGCCTCGATCAGGCAGGTCTCCGAGCACGCCGGCGCAGCCGCCACCGCCGCAGCTTACAAGATCAAGGACAGGATCCAGGGCAAAAGGGTGGTCCTGATGCTCACGGGTGGCAACGTCGCTCCCGAGGAGTTCGCACGGGTCCTCTCATCCGGCTGATACGGGACCGGGTGAGGGGTGGAGCCCATCGGCGCACCGTCATCTGGTCTTCCCCTTCCCGGACCTCAGGGATATCGGCTAAGCGCTGGCCAATGACGCATTACCGATGGTCGAGCGGAGCAGGGACTGGATGGACCAGGCGGAGGGAGACCTCGAGCACGCCAAGCACGACCTGGCGGCGGGCTTCTACGACTGGGCCTGCTTCTCGGCCCAGCAGGCAGCTGAGAAGGCGGTTAAGGCCGTCTTCCAGCGCCTCGGCACAGAGGCCTGGGGCCAGTCGGTCTACGACCTGCTAGCCCGGTTGAGGGAGAGGTTCGAGGTCGATGAGAGCCTGCTGGACATGGCTCTGGAGCTGGACAAGGCCTACATACCCACCAGGTACCCGTACGCCCACCCGGCCTCGTCGCCGAGAAGGAGGTATACGAGGGGGGAGGCGGAGAGGTTGATCGGGTATGTGGAGCGGGTCCTCGGGTTCTGTAAGGGTCTCCTATCCGAGCTACACCAGGGATGAGGTCATCGCACGTCTCAGGGACGAGCTCGGAGCCCTCTCGGAGGAGCTCGGGATCGTCAGGGCCGTTCTCTTCGGGTCCTACGCTACCGGCAGGCACACTGCGGCGAGCGACATAGACCTGCTGGTGGTAGTCCGGCACGGGAACAGGGACGAGGTCTACAAAGCCTTGAGGAAGAAGGTGGACCTCAGGGGTCTGGAGCCCCACGTGCTGACGCTCGAAGAGTACGAGGCGATGCGTGGGACCCTCTGGATCAGGACCGTCGAGAGGGAGGGTGTGGTTATCGTTTAGTCCTCAGGCCTTCTTGGCGCCCTTCCGCCTGTACTCGAAGCTCTCGCCGGGGTTCAGCACCACGACCTTCACGCCCTTCGCCTTGGCCCTCACCAACCTCTCGTACTGCTTCGGGTCCTGGCGTATCGCGTCGAAGGTGTTGTAGTGCATCGGGATGACCACCTTGGGTTTGATCAGCGCCGCGGCCACCGCAGCCTCCTGTGGACCCATCGTGAAGAGGCTCCCTATCGGCAGGAGCGCGACGTCCGGCTTGTACAGCTGGCCTATCAGCTTCATGTCACCGAAGAGCCCCGTGTCGCCCGCGTGGTAGACGGTCGCGTCGCTCCCGTGGATCACGACTCCCGATGGGTTGCCCGTGTGGACCGCGGGGACGAAGGTCAGCCTGAGGCCGTCGGCCGTGAAGGTCCCTCCTATGTTCGCGCCCATCGTCCTCTTGACGCCGTTCTGCTCGGCCTTCACCTTCAGCTCGTAGAGCGCCACGAAGAGCGCGTCGTTCCTCCTGCAGATCTCGAAGGCGTCACCGACGTGGTCGAAGTGGTCGTGCGTGACTATCACGACGTCCACCTTCCCCAGCTCGTCCAGCTTCACCGGGGCCGCGGGGTTGTTGGTGATGAAAGGATCGATCAGGACGTTCTTCCCGTCCACCTCGAGCTGCCACGCTGCGTGCCCAAGCCACTTGAGCCTGACCATACGTTCGATCGTTCCACAGGTCCGCATATAAGCACATCTCGGTCCCCTACCGGGTCGTATGCCGAGTTTCGGATGACGTGAGGAACCGGTGTAGGTGAAGTCTAAGCCTCGAGCGGGGTGAGCATGGGGTTCAGTCGCTCACATCACCAATTCAGGTTGATTAGCAGGTCCGGGAGTTGGGACGTGTGGAATTGGCAGGCAACGTCAGGGCCATCCTCCACCTCTTCGTCGAGTCGGGAAAGCTCGAGAGCGTCTGCGAGAAGCTCGCCAAATTGCCCCAAACTCTCGACGTCTACGAGGTGACGGGCGAGTACGACATCGTAGCTATTGTGGCGGTCTCGAGCGTTAAGGAGCTGAGGGAATTCATCTCCAAGATCCTGCCCAGCGTGGAGGGCATCAAGAGCTCCGTGACGTCCGTCATACTCCACGTCCACAAGAAGAACGGCGTGGAGACCTGGGAGTGAGCTGCCTCAGGTCAGCTTCCTCAGCAGGATCACCCTTGCTGGGTGCTTGACCAGGACCGAGCGTATCCTCGCCTCCAGCGCGGACTCCTTCTCCAGCTCGCCCTTCTCGAACCTCCTTACCAGTAGGGCAACGAAATCGGAGTCGCCCCTCTCGACCTCCTGGTCCACCACCTCCTCGTACCTGCCAACCTTCACCTCGCAGCTGACCTCAAATCCTTTCGACGAGAGGATCTTGCGCGCCCTCCCGAGGTTCCTCTCGGCCTCGAGCCTCGCCTCCTCAACGCTCTCCTCCATCTCCGGGTCGATTATCGAGAGCAGCTTCAACGCGAACCGCTTGTCGAGCGAGTGGGCCAGTGCCTCCCCTACCGTCTCTGGGTCCTCATGTGGTCTCACCAGGACGGTCAAGCGCATGTTGTAGCCTGCGGGAAGGGCCAGGGACTGCTCCTCGACGCTGCTCACCGGCTTCTTCAGGAAGCGCTTCCTGTAGACGTAGTAGCCCAGCAGGCCAGCCGCCATCCACAACGTTCCCAGGAGACGACCAGCGCCGTGCAGCAGCAGGAAGAGCCCGAATATCACGGAGATCATGCCCAGGCCTATGAGGCCCAGCAACGGTATCTCGTAGACCCTGTCTCCGCGCCTCAGACGGAGGTTCGGCCTCAACTTCCAGGGCCTGTAGACGTGGGGCTCCTTGATCCTGAGCAGAATCAGCGAGATGAAGAGCATGATGTAGCTGAGGGAGCCGCCGAAGTTGTAGAGGCTGGCCAAGAAAGGTATGTCGCCTGGCAGGGTCATCAGGACCCCTATGATGCCGAACAGGAGTATGGCACGGGTCGGCGTCCCGTAGCGCCTGTGGATCGCGTAGAGCCACCTCGGCAGCAGCCCCAGCCTGCCCATGCTCGCGGTCAGCCTCGTGACGCCTATCATCCCGGTGTTCGACGACGCTACCGTGATCACTATCGCGGTGAACGAGACCAGCACCGCCAGGCTCGGCCCCAGGAACACGTAATGGCTCACCAGAGTTGCGATGGGGTTCTCTATCGCCGCCGCTATGTTCTGCCACTCCGTTACGCCCAGCGCGAGGGAGCTGAACAGGAGGACGTAGAGCGGCACCGCGATCGCGCAGAGCTTGGCGGCCCTCGGTATCCAGCGGTGCGGCCTCCTTGTCTCCTCCGCGGCCTGGGCTATCGACTCCACACCTATGTACGACGCCATGGCTATCGTCAGCCCGTAGAGGAAGTTGCTCTCGGAGACGTTGAGACCCGGGAAATAGGCGACCTCATGCTGTGGAGCGGGGTTGCCGAAGGTCAGGAGCTGGGAGGCGAACTTTTCCGGATCGAAGGTCGTCAAGTACCCGAGGAAAAGCAGGACTGACTCGACGATGAGGCCGAATGCAACGATCCCCGCGACGACTCCGGCGGAGTACTTGATGCCGATGTAGTTGATCGCCACCAGGAGCAGGACTATCGCGGCAGCTATGATGCCCAGGCTTCCGACGGTTATGGGCCCTATTTGCAGTGCCAAGTCCTTGACCTGCGGGATCAGGAACTTGAAGTAACCCGCAGCGGCGGTGGCGAAGAGGGCCACGCACAACACGTAGTCGAGCATGATCGCCCAGCCGGCGATGAAGCTCCCGAGGGTGTTCCAGGCCCTGAGGGAGTACACGTGCACGCCGCCCGAGTAGGGGTAGGCTGAGGCCAGCTCCGCGTATGTGAGGCTGACCGCCACGTAGACGAGCGCGGTGATCGCGAATGTTATCGGAGCAGCTCCGCCTGCGTAGAGGAACGCGACGCCGAGACCGATGAACACGTCAGCGCCCACGTCGCCGTATCCCAGGGCGAAGGAGCTGAACCAGCCCACCTCCCGCTTGTATCTCCCCTCACCGGATTCCTCCAAACCGTTCCCGTCGCTGGTAGGGCTCCAAATAAAAACGACCCCGTCCAGTTCCCGCAATCGCAGAAAAATTGACGTGGTTAGCTGGGTGACTGCTTTCTCCGTTGGGAGCCGCGTAGCCTCACCCATTGCGGGATTCTCGGCTACCTCTGCACTCCGCCAGCTGATCCCGAGTAGGTCGCGCACCCTCCGATGGCAGCCGCATCGAACCGACGGGCACCGCTGCGACCGGGCACATCCTTATTGCCCAGTCCCTCGGCGGATCACCCGATGGCTGGTGGTGTAGTTCCAGCTGGGATCAGCCCTGAAGGCGAGCGCCCTGGGGTCTTCTGAGGAGGAGAAGCTGCGGACCGCGCTGCGTTTCTACGACCTCTCCGCGGAGCTGGGACTGGACTACTTCGTGCTCGACTCGGAGGGGGTCCGGGACGACCTCGGGCTTCCCTCGCTGGACGTGTTGGTGAGGAGGGCTGACGAGTCCTCTGGGCCGCGGGTCGTCATCACCGTCCCTGTCAGGAGGAGCGACTTCCTCGAGAGGCTGGAGGGCACGCTGCGCATCCTCTCCCGGAGGGACCGGGCATCGCTGTGCCTCGTCGCCGGCAACCCGGCCTACCTCACCGAGGAGGAGCGGAGGAGGTCTGCACCGAGGTTGCTCGCCTACGCGGCCGAGAGGGTCCACCGCGAGCTCGGCGGACGGACCGAAGTCTTCGTCGGCACGGAGAGGGTGGAGAGGACTGTGGAGAGGTTGTGCCGAGAGCTGGACGTGGTGCCGTTCCTCCTCCTCGACCTCCACCCGCCGGAGCTCCTCGAGCGGCTCAGGCCCAACGGCAACCGTCTCGCGGTCTACGTCCCCTTCGCGCTCGGTCCATCCTCTGAAGCGATCCCCGCCCTCCTCCCGTACGTCAGGCGTCGCATGACGGTCAGGCAGCTCACCGGCGACCCCTCGGAGCACGTGGAGCGGTTCTGCGTCGTCGGCGACCCCGACCGCGTCGCCTCAAGGCTGAGGTCGCTGACCGAGCGTTACGACGTCATCGTGGGGTACCCGGCCCTGCTCGTCCCAGAACAGCTCAGGTTCTGGGCGCGCGTCAACACGGCTCGGGATTCTGAACCCACTTCTTGATGGTGCGGAGGTGCTGTTCGTCGTACCCGAGGACCACCTCCCCGTCCTCCAGTCTCCTGACGTGGGTCCATTCGGCCAGGAGACCGGCGTGCGCGAAGAAGTTCCTCTTCGCGTTAGAGCTTCCGCTCAGCCTCAGGGCCTCGCTCAGGAGCTTCCCCTCGCCGGGCATGAGGGCCTCCGCGTGTCTCCTGATCTGATCGATCTCGTGCTCGAGGACGTAACAGTTCAGGTGGAGGTCCTGCTCGCCGTAGAACTTCTTCACGGTCTCCAGGAGGGCTCCCATCCTTCGACCGGTAGCGCTGACAGACCTCACCACCCTGCTGAGGTACGCCGACAACCCAGCGATTATGACCCACGCGAAGACCTCGCTCCTGACCACCCTCAACCTGCTCACCCTCAGGACGTCTCCGTCGTTCGAGATCCTCTTCCTCCGCTCGATCCTCGCCAGCGCCTCCCGCAGAGCTCTCAAAACCCTCTCTCCGTCGGGCGGGTCGAGGTACGTCAGCAGCAGCGGCACGTTGAACCTCACCGCGTTGAAGGCCAGCTGGGCCCTGCTCCTCTCTCCGTTCATCGAGTCCATCAGCTCGCTCAGCTCCCTCCCGAGTTCGACGGCCTCACCTGTCCTGTCGGCGACGAACTCCTTTCGGGGCTGGGGGAAGCTGAAGAACGCCCTGTGCGACGTGCGCTCCACCTCCACCGGCGTCGTCATCCCGGCGGTCGGCTTCGGATGGTAAACGGTGTACAGGTCGAAGCGCACTGAGCCCTCCGCGGACTGCCTGATGAATTCCCTGTAGGCGTAGTAGGTCGCCAGCGCCATTTGGAGGGCCAGGAGGTACGCGTTGTGCCCGGTAGACGTGCAGAAGTAGAGCTCGCCGTCCCGGTCGAAGGCCTCGGTCATCTCCACCAGCGCGTAGGAGGAGACGTTGTCGATGTAGTTCACGAACTCGAGTGCCGTCCTTTTGTCCCTCAACGCGTAGTACCCAAGCCCCTGGATCACCCTCACCTCGAAGTCCGTCCCCATGATGTCCCGCAGCCTCCGCTCAGCCTCCCTCGCCAGCTTCTCCCTGTCCCTCAGGAGCTCCTCCGCCTCCTCCGGCGTCCCGGCCAGGTCGACGACCAGGCTCTCCGGAAGGAGAAGCGTCACCGAGCAGTCCTTGCCTTTCTCCCTCAGGTGCTCCGCAATCGCCGACGCGACGAGCTTGTAGGGACCGTACCTCCTCCCCTCGATCGAGAAGTGAAGCTCCCAGTAACTCTCGTATCCGATGCTCCCGATTATCTGGACGATCCTCGACCCCATCCCCGCTTCGCGTAAATTCCTCCAATAGATAATTTGCGAAGGGTTGGGAGCGCCGCTCACGCGGTACAGGTTCGTCCCTCGGGAGGTCCCGTTGCTGACCTCTGACGTGGCGGTTGGCCTGCTCGAGGCATTGTCGTCGGGCAAGAGCCACGCAAGGACGAGCCTCGACCTCTGGATCAGCGAGGTGACGGTGAGGCTCGAGGGCGGAGCTGCCCTGATCGGAGGGGCTGTCGTAACGAGGAGCGAGCTCGAGGAGGTCGCCAAGGACGAAAGGACCGTCTTCGCCGTGACAGCCTCAGGCCTACTTCCCGTCGAGGTGAGGTCCGATCGCTACTACAAGCTCGTCAACACGGGAAGGGGCCACGCTCCGACGCTCGAGATCGACGGGATCCACATGCACCGCGTCGCTGAGGTCAAGCCCGAGCGGGACGCCGCGATGAAGGTCGCTCTCCTGGGGAGGTTGCGGGGCAAGCGCGTGCTGGACACCTGCACCGGTCTCGGGTACACAGCCATCGAGGCCCTCAGGAGGGGAGCCTCAGAGGTGGTCACGGTCGAGGTCGATCCGAACGTCCTCTCCCTCGCGGAGCTCAACCCGTGGTCCAGAGCTCTCTCCGACGAGAGGGTCACGGTCCTTCAGGGAGACGTCTCGGAGCTCATCAGGTCCTTTGAGGACGGTTCGTTCGATGCCGTGATCCACGACCCTCCGAGGTTCTCCCTCGCGGGCGAGCTTTACGGCCTCGGGTTCTACTGGGAGCTCTCCAGGGTCCTCAAAAGGGGAGGGGTTGTCGTCCACTACGTCGGGAGGCCCGGCCACCTCTCCGGCAAGCGGATCCACGTGGGCGTCATGAGGCGGATGAGGGAGGCGGGGTTCTCGGTCAGGTGGGTCGAGCGCGCCGAGGTGGTGGTCGGTTTGAAGGTCACCGGCTGAGCGGGGCATGATGGGTCGCACCCGCGTTGGCCTTTCAGCGAGGCATCGACGGGTTATACTAATTGGCGCGCGGTGACTGAAGACCGGTGTGGCGTCCGGGTACGAAATCGGCAGACATTTCCTGAAGAGGCGGGCCCTCGCCTTCCTAGAGGACGCCAAGTCCGACTTCGCAAGGGGCGAGCACGACCTAGCCCTCTTCCACGTGGAGCAGTTCATGCAGCTCTACCTCAAGCTCGGCGACTTCCCCAAGACCCATTCTCCATCGGATCTCTTCAGGCTCCTGGCCAGCGCCTACGAACGGGAGTCGGTTATGGATTTTTACTGCCGGAACTTGGAGTGATCGCGTTGCTGGAGGACGCCTACATCAGCTCGAGGTACCTCCCCAGGAGCTTCAGCAGGGAGGTCGCCGAGCGGGCCCTGACCTTCGCGGAGAAATTGCTGGAGGCGTTCTCATGGCTGGAGGGGAGCTGATCGACCTGCTGCTGGAGCTGAGGGAGGAGAAGAGACGCTACTACTCAGACCCGTTGCGCTACGCCAGAAAAATCAAAGACGTGGTCAGGTCGCTCGATCCCCATGCGCTCGTGTTCCTCTTCGGCAGCTTCGTGAGGGGCACCATGAGGCCCGACAGCGACATCGACGTCCTCGTCGTCACCAGCATGGCGGCCGACGTCTGGAAGAGGGTCAGGGTCATGGTCGAGGTGAAGAGGGCGATAGGTGACCTGGCACCGTTCCAGATCCACGTCGTCACCCCCGAGGAACTCGAGGGATGGTACAGACGCTTCATCGACGCGATGGTGGAGGTGTAGATCGAAAACGCAGGTCTCATTGGCGCTTAACCTCGCGATTCCCCTTCCTCGTCCGGCTACGCCTCGATGTCGTCCTACAGTCCTTCGGTTTTGACGGGCTGAGCGATGCGATTTCTCCTCCCGACGACGGGTATCAGCCCCTCGTCCCGTGCGCCGCTACACCCAAGAACTCTCCCGATGCCGACCTTTCGGATCCGCAGGAGACCAAGGTTCGGCCCTTGCCCTTCACAGCTGAAACCCTCGGTCACGGCACCCGGGTTGCAACAGGGATCGATGGACGTTTTAAGAGTCGGGAAGACGATGTGAAAGCGATGTCCTCTTCCCAGGGTTCGAGACCTCTCAGGATCGAGCGCGACACGCTGGGCGAGATGTACGTTCCCGCGGACGCTTACTACGGTGCCCAGACC
>Ga0105162_1001311_pt1 | contig 14567 bp, 17 predicted proteins | sample JNZ201metaG_FD_81532 | JGI IMG/M metagenome (GOLD analysis project Ga0105162, IMG submission 81532) | Hot spring microbial communities from Jinze hot spring, China to study Microbial Dark Matter (Phase II) - JNZ 20120812A | ecosystem: Environmental > Aquatic > Thermal springs > Hot (42-90C) >...
CTAACACCTCACTTTGCCGCTCTCTCTCTATTTCCTTCCACTCTCTTATTAGTGGCTCATACTCTTCGTCTGAGACAACATATGTGTCGTATGTTGCAAGAGCCTCCGCCAACTGTTTAGCTAGTAAATGATAACACATAAATGCATTTCTGCGTACAACAACGTTCAAGTAAAAGTCATCGCAGCTGCAGTAGAAATTTGAAATTACTAGGTAATCCCGCCTCTTTCCGATTACGACCCAAAGAACTCTTTTGCTGGGCGTAAAAACATATTTTTTAACCCTTCTCTCAGTAACTGTTCTAAGCGCCTTCCAAAACCTCTCACCGAGTTTCCCCGCCAACTCCTCTAGTTCCCTTCCCGAAATAGACCCATTCCGCCTGATCTTTTCCAGCGCCTCCAAGTAACCGCCTTCCCCATTTTTATCTTTCCCAAGAACTTTTCTTTCTTCTCTCTGAGTCATAAATTCCACAGTCTTAGTTCTATCTACACTTTTTAAAGGTGTTTCGTGACAAAAATATAAATTCCTCCGCTTTTCCGTATGATTTGCTAGTTGATGAACATAAAGGTGGAAAATGTGCCCTCTGCGACCTTAAAACCAATGATTAATGAACCTGCCCTGATTTTTAGTTCTAAGAACTCGAACGTTTTATGCGTGGCAGACGTGCACATTGGCTACGAAATCGCCCTTGGGCAAGCGGGCTTCCGTATTCCCTCTCAGACTGGAAAGCTTGTCGAAAAACTTTACAACCTCACTAGAAAAGTTATTGCAAAAAAGTTGATTATACTTGGAGATGTCAAGCACGGGGTTGCTTCGTTTAGACGTGAACTTCGGGAGTGCGAACTTTTCTTAACTGAAGTTTCCTCTTTTGTTGATGTTGAGATAATTAGAGGGAACCATGACTTTAATATTGAAAAATTTCTTCCTGAAAACGTAGTTTTACACAGTTCAAGGGGTGTTCTCCTCCAAGAATGCAATACCGCCTTAATTCATGGTCACGCTTGGCCTAAACCAGAATTGCTTCAGGCGGAACAAATAGTGATGGGGCACAATCACCCTGTCGTAGAGTTTAGAGACGTTTCCGGTGCTAGATGGCTAAAGCCCGTCTGGATGGAGATACAATTAGACAGGATAAAAGTCACATCACAGCTTGAGAAAACGAGCTTCCCCCCTAATGGTCTAATCAATATACTGGTTATGCCTGCATTCAATCCTCTACTGGGAGGAACCCCCATAAATACCGACACTGAACTTCTAGGACCACTTTTGTCAAGCAAATTAATAAACACCAATGACATATCACTAACCCTCCCGGATGCCACATATCTCGGAAAGCTAGGTGAACTAAGAAGATGTTTTGAAGGGTTTCCGCATGGATAACGTCTTCAACCTACTAAATCCTAAACTTCGCGAAATTATACGAAGAGAGGGATACGTCAGGCCGACACCCCCCCAAGAAAAGGCCATCCCCCTAATACTTAGAGGAGACAGTGTTCTACTTATCGCTCCAACAGGATGGGGAAAGACGGAAGCCGTCTTCTTCCCACTCTTCCATCTTATACTTGAGGAAAAGGAAAAATCTGGAGTCAACCCGAAGAAAGGTGTTCAAGCAATTTACATTACTCCTCTCCGCGCGCTTAACAGAGACCTTTTTCGGCGGATGCAGAGGCTCGCGAGATCCCTTGGCATCAACGTATCTATAAGGCATGGAGATACTAGCAGTTATGAAAGAAGGAAACAGCTGGCGTCTCCTCCCGACATTCTGATAACGACTCCTGAGACGCTTCAAGCAATTTTACCAGCGCCAAAGATGAGGCCAAACTTGGAATCTGTGAGGTTCGTGGTGGTTGACGAAATACACGAGCTAGCGTCATCTAAACGAGGCGCCCAACTGGCGCTGGCACTGGAAAGACTATCCGTCCTAACCGGCAAAGAGTTTCAGAGGATTGGCCTTTCAGCAACTATTGGTAGTCCAGAGACGATAGCGAGTTTCCTTGGGGGTGTAGGGAGACATGTTACACTGATCTCGCTAAACGCTCATAAGAACATGAATGTAACAGTTAAGTTGATCACCTTACCCAAAGATGAAGCACCTGAAAAAAAGCTTGAAAGTTTATTTAACCGTGTAAAACAAATAGCTGAACTAATAGGCGAACATAAAGCGAGCATAGTATTTGTGAACACCAGAGAGACCGCTGAATCCCTCGGATTAGGCATGATGCTCTCCAAAAAGGAGATTGATGTTCGCGTTCACCATGGCTCATTATCTAAGGAAGTTAGAGAAGCAACTGAATACGAGTTTAAAGTTGGAAAACTAAAAGGCGTCATCTCCACCTCGTCCTTGGAGCTAGGCATAGATGTCGGAAATGTAGACCTCGTAATTCAGTATCATTCTCCACGTCAAGTATCCCGTCTTGTCCAGAGAGTTGGCCGTAGTGGCCACACGGTTTACGAGGCGTCTAAAGGCGTAATTTTGGCAAGTGGAATAGATGACCTTCTAGAATCAATGGTAATATCTGAGAAGGCCGTTAAAGGAGAACTGGAACCAGTGATTCCCTATGAGCAGCCATATGACGTATTAGCGCATCAACTAGTCGGCTTCGTATTGGACATGGGCGGGATTTCGCTTTCTAATGCTTTTGAAGTTTTCAGGCGGGCATGGCCCTATAGGAATATGTCTCCAAAGATTCTAGAAGACGTCTCAGCTTTCTTGTCTGAACTCAAAATTCTCAGTGTGAAGGACGGAATGCTACGTAGAACACGCACCACACGGAAATACTACTACGAGAACCTGTCAACGATACCTGACGTCAAGACTATTCCTGTCTACGACATAGTGTCTGGAAGACAAATCGGGACTCTTGACTCCTCATTTATACCCAAACTGGAGGCTGAAGAAGCGTTTGTGATGAATGGACAACCATGGCGGCTCGTAAGCATAGAAGAAGACAGAATCAATGTTGAAATGTTAAAGGACGCCTCAGCCCGCCTCCCCTCTTGGCTCGGCGAATTAATCCCAGTACCTTTCGACGTGGCTCAAGAAGTAGCTTCTCTAAGAGAAAAAGTGGCAAAGTGGCTTTCCGGAGATCTGGTAACCTGTCCACTAGACAACTATCCCATTGACGATGAGTCCAAAAGACTTATACTAGAAGTAATATCCTCACACATAAAAGAAGAAGTGTTACCATCACAAAACCGCATTTTAATTGAAAAGATCCCGAGCTCCCTAGTCATAATTCATGCATGTTTCGGCAACTTGGTGAATGAGGCTCTAGGAAGGTTAATCGCGACCTCACTTTCGTTAAGAACAGGCGTTTCCGCGTCGCTCAGCATCACACCCTATCACATAATTTTAGGCTCTGAAACCAGCATCAATCTCAATGAACTGATAGACATTATAAAGAATATAAAGGAAGACGACGTCCTCCCTCTTCTTCTATTTTCCATAAAGAACTCCTCTTTATACCTTTGGCACTTTCTCCATGTTGCAAAGCGTTTCGGCGTTCTTGAGAGAAAAGCTGAATACACGCAAAGCATCCTCAAGAAAATTTCCCGTTTGTTCGAAGGCTCAATACTAGAAGAAGAAGTGATACGTGAAATCCTAAAGGAAAAAATCGACGCGCAAAAAGTTAAGCAGGTAATATCCGCAATAAACTCTGGTAAAATATCCATTTACTGCAGTGTTAGGCTGTACCCATCACCATTGGCCAAAGACGCCCTGGAGCAAGTAAGTAGAGAACTCGTTCAACCTAAAACTCCAACAGCGCAAATAGCAAAAATGGTAAAAGACCGCCTACTTAAGGAACAAGTTAAACTGATTTGCTTATGGCCCAGCTGTAAAGGTTGGGAGTCGCTGCGGACGGTCGAAACTTTACCAGAGAGAATAATCTGTCCCATTTGCGGTGGATCCTTTGTCGCAGTAACTTACCCGAACGACCAAGCAGGTCTTAGCAGAGCTATACGATTAAAGAGGCAGGGCATTCCCCTCTCGAGTGAGGATGATAAAACTCTAAGGAGAGGCTTAGAGACTGCAAAAATTGTTTCATCTTACGGTAAAAAGGCTGTCATTTGCATGGCCGCTAAAGGAGTAGGGCCCAGAGCAGCCATCCGCATTCTTAACAAGCCATGCCGTTTCGAAGATGATTTCTGGATGGCGATCCTTGAGGAAGAACGAAAATACATCAAGACAAGGCGATTCTGGGATTAATTCAAGAGAGAAGGGCTTTAAGAATAGCCATCCTCACCAGCACACCATAAAACGGCTGTTTAAAGTATTTTGCATGCGGCGTTTTATCCACCTCCGGGTCTACTTCGTCTAGCCTCGGCAATGGATGAAGAAGGATCATGTTCGGCTTTGCCTCGCTCAGCGTTTTAACATCTACTTTATAACTCCCTCGTAGTTTTTCGTATTCAGCTGCGTCCGGAAACCTCTCCTTCTGAAGTCGTGTCACATATAATACATCGATCTTCCTTATTATTTCGTCTAGCGTGTTATACTCCTCTACGTGCATTTTCTTTTTTTCTAAGTAGCGAATGACGTCTTCAGGCATCCTTAAGCTTTCAGGCGACACTAGATAAATTTCCACGTCGAAATTAGCTAACCCATAACTTAATGACTTAACAGTGCGTCCATATTTGAGGTCTCCCATTATAGCTACCTTTAATCCATCAACTGTTCCCACTTCACGCTTTATTGTGAATATGTCTAGGAGAGCTTGAGTAGGATGCTCCTCAGTGCCTGAGCCCGCGTTTATCACGGGCACGTTCGCTATTTCGGACGCAAATCTGGCTGCTCCCTCCAACCAGTGACGTAACACTATGGCGTCACAGTAGTTTTCAACTGTTTTGACAGTATCATTTAGGTTTTCTCCTTTAGCTATTGAAGAGGCTTCCACGCTTTCGAAACCTATAACCTGACCTCCTAGCTTATACATCGCTGTCGTGAAGGAGAGGCGCGTGCGCGTGCTAGGCTCCATAAATAATGTTGCCAGTATTTTGCCTCTCAGAACGTCGCTTCCCCTTCTAAAAACGTTCTCCATTTTTTCTGCTTCCTCGTAGAGCCACTCGATCTGCCTTCTAGAAAAGTCCTTTATTGAAACAACGTCTTTCAGTCCTAGGATGCCGCTCGTCAACGATTCCCCTCCTTGACATATTGCTTGAACCATTTAGCGGAAAATGATACATTTTTATGGTATAATTAATCTTTCTTTTACAGTAGTTTTTTCCCGATGTCGGAACTTGTGAGGGGTCCATTTTGAGTGATGAAAATTTTGAGAGAGAACTCAGAGTTAGAAAAATACGGAATGGAACTGTCATCGACCACATAACTAACGGTATGGCCCTAAAAGTTTTAAAAATTCTCGGCATTTGCGGCAAGGAGGATAACATAGTCAGCATAGTAATGCATGTTCCAAGCGAAAAAATTGGAAGAAAAGACATCGTTAAGATCGAAGGCAAAGAACTTGATCCTCAAGAGGTAGACAAAATAGCGTTGATTTCTCCTAGCGCAACGATAAACATTGTGAGAGACTACAAAATAATAAAGAAGGAGAAAGTTAAGTTACCTGAGGTAATAGAAGGTTTTCCCAAATGTGTTAATCCCAATTGTATAACGAATAGTGGCGAGCCGGTCAGTCAACGCTTCAGAGTTGAAGAACGAGCCCCACTACTAATTAGGTGCGAGTATTGTGGTAAATTGATGAATTCTGATGAAATCCTCCGATACATCTAATTTTTTAAATTTTAATTTCTATACCCACTGCCCTCTTGACAAGTTCTTTAATAACATCTCCTCCAGTTCTAGTGCCCTCCTTGCCGGGTACCTCAACAATGATCGGTAAGTCGGCTCCCTCAACTAATTTGCTTATGAAAGGCCTTAACTCCTCCGCTAGCCTTTCCGAAATCAATATTATTCCCACGTCACGCCTCTGAAAAGCGTCCTTTAAAGCCGCCTTTGCCTCCTCAGGGTTATTAACTTCTAAAGCAGAGGAGATGCCGGCCAGTTTAAATCCAAGCACCATATCCTTATCTCCAATCGCAATTATTTTCAAAACAAACCCTCCTTTCACAACGAGGGAACCTTCGCTCCCTCAAACTTTTAAGATTTTCCTTAGCCGACGCTAGAGCCACTTAAAGAAAGCCTTGCTTACTATTTCTGTTATTTTTTCAAAATCTTTTTAAGAAAATTGTAAATTAATTTCTTTCTGAGTGAGAAGTTTACGGTTCTTGGAGGAACCTTATTGATATGGGACATTTACGTCATTACGTCTTCCGGCATCTGTTTATTCCATAAATCATACCACAAACAGTGGATAGATGAAAGCATAATTTCGGGTTTCTTAACGGCCTTCGCCTCTTTCATAAAGTCCTTTGATTCTGAAGAAGAAATAGAATCTGTGGTTATGAGGAATATAAAGTTCGTTTACTCGTCATATGACGAGTTGCTCTTCATTATATGCGCTGACAAAAATGAAAGAGACGAGCTCTTAAAGAAGAAACTGAAGATGTTGAGGGACAGCTTTCTAAGCCTTTTCTCAAAAGAAATAAAAAAATGGGACGGAGATATATCTGTTTTTAAGAGGTTCGAGTCCATAGCAGATGACATAATGAAATCTCACGTTAAAATCGCTCTAATAGGCAAGGATGGAGTAGGCAAAACCTCCCTCCTAAATCTAATTATGGGAGAAAACGTGGGGGGAAACTACACCCCAACAATGTTGATCGACATTAAGGAATACGAGATGCCTGTTTTTAACGTTAAACTGATTTTCTGGGACATAGGAGGACAGGAGAAATTTAGGCCTTTTTGGGAAAAGCTCACCAAGGACGCTGACATAATTCTATTCGTATGCGAATCCACGCCTAAAGGTGTATACGAGGCAAGAGAGCTATTTCAACAAATTTCGAAATTCCTGAATCCCACAAAGATCATCTTAGTAGCGAACAAGCAAGACCTTCCAAATGCCATCCCGCCCGAAAAAATTAGTGAAATATTCGGCATAAAGGCTCATGGAATGGTGGCAGTTGCCCCTCACTATAGACAACGTATTCTCGAATTACTGGAAGACTCGTTGAGTGATCTAACGTCAAAACAAGCTTTTCGTGAACTCCAAGAAAAAGAAGAAATGGGCGCCAGTATTTAGAGCGGAGTGTATTCCACTTCCAACCTTGGAGGATATGTTGGGTACTCCTCCAGTATACCCACCTCGAATCCCCTCTCCTTAAGTTTCTTCGCAATCCTACACGCGATTTTAACTGAAGTCTCTATTCTACCTTTTTCAACATTAATCCTCATCATCTCTGGTTTAATTCTGAATTCTTTCATTAAGAACGTGGCCAGCTTCTCTAGCTCCGAGAGTGGCACGCCATGTATTACGCCCTTAACGAGCAACCCGTCCTCTGTTACCATCTCATACTGCTGGGCAACTCTAAGCGCCCTTCTAAGAAACCTATTTCTAAGCTGAACCCCATCCTTAAAGGAAGCCGAACAGTAATGAATATTAAGTGATAACGAATCCTTAGCCCAATATAGAAGCCGACTGGCTGTTTCCTCGCTCCCCTCAGCAGCAAAACTATCTGTCCTAAGATTAATTCCTCTCTTTATTAATTCCTCTGCATTGCTTTCAGAGAACTCCAGCTCGTTCAAGTTAAGAAAATCCACTTCGAGTTGATCCAGCTCTTCAGCCAATTTTTTGAGTGCGTCTTCCGCTCCAGGAATAACAGGGACCTCTACGCCCACCTTAATGGGATATTCTAGCGCCATCTTAAGTATGTTAAAAGTTGGTAAATGTATTCTAAGCTCATCAAGACCCGCATCAATCAACATACTAAGTGCTTCGTCCGTGACGTTTTTCCCAGAGGTATAAAGGTGAACGTGGTGCTTTTCACCAAAGTTTTCCTTCAATGTTTGAATGAAACTTATAGTGCGGCTTAAAACTAAGAGTGGCTCTCCCCCAGTGACTCCCGATCCCTCAGCGTCAATTAACTTGGCTTCCTCCACAACGTCCTCGTTTCTGGTCACTGGCCTTTCATTAGCATATATCACGTCTCTCCCTCTTCTCTCATTAGATATTGGGCAAAGCCATGAACACTCCCGAGGAAAAACGCATTTTCCAGTTACGAAAAGCACTAGTTTCGATCCCCTCGCACAGAACTCGCACCCCTCCGGCAACTTTCCTAAAACCCAAGAACGCTTATCTTGAAGTATACGTAGCTTCATGTGTTCCACCTAATTCTGCCTCTTACAACTGGATCGTGATCCGCTATTTTTTTCAAAACATCTTCGAAGCTCTCATCGCTTTCCAAGCTCTTCTTAAGGTATACTCCTGTTCTTCCTACTTCATCCCTTCTCGTTAACACTCTAATCCTTTGCTGGACAGCCTCGATGCTCACGCCTAACTTCTTCGCGACAACGCTTTCTCTACCTATAACCTGGCTCTCAAAGTGTCCTCTTTCTGTGGGCTCTATGAACATAAGTCTCTTATCAACGCCTGGCACCCTTTCCCCCCTTTCAAGTTGGTCAAACCTCACGACTCCACCAAAACCGTAGAACTCATACTCTAATCTACTAAGCTTAGCTAGAGGAAAAGTAACAGTCAATTTTTCGTCAACCTGAATATACGCTTTGGGTGCGTGTTGAGGGGTGGCTTGAACAATAAGCTTCTCCATAAACGTTGGAAATATCTCTCTTAAGGCTGTCTCAATTCTAAACGAAGCTACCTGGTACGGTATCACAATGTCAATATCACTATTCTTCGTAACGTCCCCCCGTGCGACGCTGCCATGAACAAAAGAGTCTAATCCATGCCTCCTGAGTGCATCAATTACTTGCATCGCTTTACGCCTAAGTTCCACTAAAATTCTCCACCTTTCACTTGAATAAATAACTTCAACCCTGTCACTATGTCTAACAGGCTTTTTTGCCACTTAACGGTCACCATTCTCGTTCGATAGCGTTTCCTCGACCCATTTAATGTATTCCTTTGATCCTCCAACGACCTTCATGGCTATTATTTCAGGCAAAGAGTAGCTATGCGTTTTTTTAACGGCATCAACAAGTTTCTCCAAAACCTTCTCGTCAGACTTAATTATCAGTAAACTCTCCTTGTCTCTCTCGATCTTTCCTTGCCACCAGTAGACCGAAGCCACACTAGGCACTATGTTAACGCAGGCAGCCAATCGCTTATTAATGATTTCGAGGGCGATCTTCTCAGCATCATCTTCCTTCGCTGTCACGAAAACCACCACAACCATTTTACCACCAGCTGCTCTACCGCGTGTCTCATATGCAGCCTTTCTTGGCTTATTTCATGAATTTCAATGTCCTCCATATTTTTATTTCTTCAGAGAGCACGTTGAAACTTGAGGGTTGATCTTTATGCTTGTTCCGGCGACCGACAATCATATTCATATTAATCCTATTAAAGGCATGGGTGCTGAGTATGTTGGAAAGCTCTTTAAGTCCTGTGGTGGAACAGCTTTGTTCGTTGTTAGTTTACCTAGTTGGAGCTACGATGTATCAGTTAAAAATCCACTTGACTTTGAACGTTGCTACTCGCTCACCTTTTCATCTATCGAAAAGCTTTCGGAACTGGGAGTACAAGCCTTCGCCATAGTGGGAGTTCACCCAGCGGAACTAACATTCATGCTCAGCAAGGGTGTTCCGTTAAACGAAGCCGTCGAACTGATCCAGAAGGGTCTTGAAAGAGCAGCTATGTGGGTTAGCGAGCAGCGGGCGGTGGCGATCGGGGAGGTCGGCCTTCCACACTATCCTGTAGGCAAAGAGATTCTTGAGGCATCAAATCAGCTTTTAGAGTACGCTTTAATATTGGCTAAGGATGCAGGATGCCCCGTTCAGTTACATACAGGCCATCTTAACGAAAAAGAAATCGCATCCATCTCGGAGGCAGCTAAAAAGGTGGGGTTAAAACCTGACCGCATAATAAAGCACTTTGCGCCTCCCAACATAGAGCCACTTATCAAATGGGGATTTTTTCCGTCAGTACTTTCAACGGTAAAAAACGTTACGAGAGCCTTGTCTTCTGGCACGTGCTTCCTCATGGAAACTGACTTTATCGATGACCCCAAGCGCCCTGGCGCCGTTCTAGACCCGAGAAGCACTCCGAGAACGATTAGACGGTTACTTTTAAAGGGGGCAAGCGAAGCCGCCTTCTGGAAAATATGCAAGGAAAACCCGGAGAAGATATATGGAGTTGAGATCCAAGTTAAGAACGGGGTTAAGCTTTAGAGGGCAGAGGTCTCATAAATGTCTCTTTGGGAACCCGCTTACAAGCTATGCATATCTGAAGTTATTGAAGGCTCCATTGAACGCTCAGACGAGCAAGGTAAATTTATCCTCATAACTAAGTCAGGCATTCGAGCTAGCAGGGTGAGAGTGATGGGGACTATCGTTGATGTATTTAGAAGCGAGCTAAGTGACTACATGAATTTCACCCTTGACGATGGCACCGGAACAATTAGAGTTAAGGTTTGGGGAGGAAAAACATCAACAAGTGACATTAAGATCGGTGGAGTAGTTGACGTTGTGGGTCTAATACGTTCTTATAGAGATGAAGTGTATTTGGTTCCGGAACTGGTAATCAGAGTTGAAGACCCAAACTGGGAGTTGGTTAGAGAACTTGAACTATACCTTTTCTCTTCTCTCAGCATTGGAGAACGAGTTACACGGAAGGTTTCTCTTCATAGAAGCATTCTGAAACTCATAGATAGCTTAGACATGGGTGATGGAGTCACTAAGGAGACATTAGAGAAGTTTTTAAATGTGCCCGATGACGAGTTAGAGCGAGAACTTGACATGCTACTAAGAGAAGGCATAATATACGAGACCAGTAATGGCTCTTATAAACGGTTAGGTAGTTTGGATGACGAAAATAGTGAGGGATAAGTTTTGGATGAAACAGAATATGAAGCCCTTCTTGACAGGGCCATAAGTCGTCTTCCAAGGGGGATTTCAGAGTGGTCTCGTTTCGATGTTCCACATGCCTCAGTATTCATTGAGGGTAACAGGACGACTCTCAGAAACTTCAAAGAAATAGTTGATCGTCTTAACAGGGATCCTCAGCACCTTTTGAGGTTCTTGGCCAGGGAACTAGCAACTGCAGGAACGATTGAAGGGACTAGGGCGGTTTTTCAAGGAACTTTCAGTGACTCGGTTTTCAATAAGTTGATCGAGCGTTACGTGCAAAGTTACGTCATATGCCATGAGTGTGGCCGCCCAGATACGAAGATAAAAAAGGAAAAGCGAATTCACTACCTTATATGCGAGGCGTGTGGGGCCCGCTCTCCTGTGAAGCATTTGTAAGAAGGTAAACGCAATGAAAGTATACCTCTCAGAGAAGTACGTGGGGCGCGACATTTTGGTCGCAGTTTGTGACGAAGACATAATTGGAAAAACCTTTCGAGAGGGAAACCTTAAACTTGAGGTGAAAGAATCCTTCTATGGTGGAAGACTGGTACAGGTTGAGGATGCGCTAAAAGCCATAGAGCAAGCTACAATAGTAAACTTGGCGGGCAACATGATAATATCAAAAGCCATAGAGGCAGGCTTGATTCATCCTGAAGGCGTGATAAGAATTCAGGGAGTGGCGCATGCACAAAAAGTGATCCTGTAAAAACATCCTACCCTGGTGAAAATTAATGGTTAAATTTTGCGCTTTCTGTGGTAAAACAGAAATTATGCTGATCGAAAACGTGTGTTTGCCTTGCTACTTTAAGCGAGAGATGAGCCGTAGCGCCTTTAACGTTAGAGCATCTTTCTGCCCTTCCTGCCTAAGTTACAGAGTTAAGGGAAAATGGTTCGAGCCAAGTTCTACGCTGCTAAGCGAAATCATTGAAGAGATCACTGAGAAAGGCATCGAAATCAGTCTTCCGCCTGAGTTTAAAGGTACTGTCTCATTTAAATTTCAGCACGAGCAATTTCACCTTAAAGAGGGAAAAACCCGTCTCGTGTTAGCCGTGTACTATAAAGAGCCTAAGTTGACCTTAAAAGAAAATGTAACCGTTTTTTTCGATTTCAAATTCGTAAATTGTCCCTCCTGCGTAAAAATGAGGAAGGAACCTAAAGAAGCTGTTTTGCAGTTTAGAAGTTTTGATGGGAAAATTAATGCTCAGCTACGCAAAAAAATCCTCTCCATTATAGAGAAGGAAGCACGTCTAAAAGGCGTCTCTCACAAAGTGGAAGATGGAAAAACATGGTTTGACGTTAAACTTTCATCACAAAGCTTTGCGCGAAGCATTGCTCAAAGAATAAAGGAAATATTCAACGCCGAACTCAAAGAAACATTTAAGCTAAAAGGAGTAAATGACGGAAAGAAAGGAATTCTCTCAATTTCAATTCGTCTTCCACCTGAAAGCGCCGCCCCCATCAAAGCCGGCGGCGAAACCAAGCCGTGAAACCTGCTTTCAGGAAGCCATCGTGAAACTCATGAATTCCTTTTCCTCTGTCAGCCTTTTTTAAGGCTTTTTACCGCAGGGACAGTATTGGCTGTTAAAATCCGTACCTCCTTCATCAGTCATCCATAAGCCATAAGGAAGGGAATATAAAATCGCCTGCTTAAAAATCGATAAGAAATCAGAGAGTTTACCTTTTATTAAGAGGAAATATTCTGAGAAACGTTTTCTGTGAAGAAGCGCTGTATGGTGTTTCTCGGAAAATGGATCCCTTAACTAGTGAACTTAGCAATAGAAATATGCAGAAGCCAAATAAATGATCTTTTTCTCTTAGAAGTCAAATAGTCCACTAAGAAAATTATAAAGATGCGGGAAGCGGTGGAGTGTAACGAAGAGTGCTGGTGCCCTCTTTTAGATCTTGCTTTAAAGGAGGTAACGCAACTATGCGTGAGAATCTATGTTGAACAGCCACCCTTGCGAAGCTCAACTAATTAAATGAACATAACATCTAAAATTTTGGTCTCTAAAAATTTATATACCTGTCAAAGATACCACTATTCCAAAAGTTGAATCATAGAGTCATCCTATTACTTTCACATTCTTAATGGTGTTGGATACTTTACCTTATGGAGGTTTAGGGAGTTGGTTCGAAAGTCTAAGGGTTATAGGAGTCGGACTAGGAAATTGCTGAAAAAGCCCCCCAGAATGAGAGGGGTTCCTTCACCTGACAAGCTGCTTTACGATTACAAAGTTGGAGAGCAAGTCGTCATTTTGATAGACCCGAGCATACATAAGGGGCAGCCTCATAAGCGTTTTCATGGGAAAAACGGTAAAATAATAGAGAAGAGGGGCAGAGCATATGTTGTGGCGTTGAAGGTAGGTAGCAAGATTAAGAAAGTGATAGTTAGGCCTGAACATCTTCGCCCATTACAAACTGCATGAAGGAGGTTATTTCACTTGCCTCCCAAAGTTTTATCGGAAAAATGTCTTACTTTGTCTGAAGTTAAGGAGTTATTAGAGGAAAGGGAAAAAGAGGGAAGGTTAAGCCATGCTCAGAAAGCCACACTGGATTATGTAAGGCTGTTTTCGAAGCTATCCGCCAGTAAGTCGAGGGAGCTTGTTAATTTATTGGTTGAAAAGTACGAGTTAAAAGAGTTGACTGCAACGCAAATAGTCAACGTATTACCTCAAACGGTTGATGAGCTAAAGGTTTTTCTAGCTTATGAAACTAAATCCTTTAGGAAAGAAGAGCTGGAGGGTATGGTGAATCTCATCCGCGAATTTTCTGAAAAGCCTGAATAACGTAAAAGACGTTTACTGATGAGTCCTTTTTTGTGAGGGGTGGGGGAGCGGAGAAAAATGGGTGTAGATAAAACTTATGCTAAGAAACGATTTGAAGATCACGTTTACGTGTTAGATTATTTACCACAGGGGCGTGTTGATGATAGGAGACCTGTATATCAGCGGAAGCCTATCGTTCAAGTTGTTGGGGAGGAATTTTTTACATTGCTTGAGCTGTCACCTAAAAAAGGCGTCTCATTTTCTCCTCATGAACGCATATACATAGGAAAGGGTGAGCGTAGAAAAATAGACCATGTTGAAAGACGCATTACATATGACGATTTAACCTCTGTTGCTAAGAGCGAGCTTCCAATAGTTGTCGAGAAAATAGTTGAAAAGAACGAGAAACGCTTCGTCGACTTCTTCAACAACGCTCAACCCATATCCACTCGTCTGCATCAACTTAAGCTAATACCGGGCGTTGGCGACAAAACAATGTGGCATCTCCTAGAAGAACGGGAGAAGGAACCATTCAAGGACTTTAATGACCTAGCAGAGCGAGGAAAACTGCATGAACCTAAAAAAGCAATAGTTAGCAGGATAATCTCCGAGCTTAAGGGTGAAGACAAGTATCGTCTCTTCACTAGACCTCCATCACCTGAACCCCCTGAAGACTTCCACTATAAAAGACCCTCCAAAGTTAAGGGGCCTTCACATGGATAGTCAAGAAATAAGAATTATACTGAAAAAATACGGTGTAAATCCCAGTAGGCGCCTAGGGCAAAACTTCCTCATAAACCCTCAAATAATAAGGCGTGAGGTGGACTACGCCGAAGTATCAGGGAAAGACGTCGTGTTAGAAGTTGGGGCAGGGTTGGGA
>Ga0105162_1001313_pt1 | contig 14519 bp, 14 predicted proteins | sample JNZ201metaG_FD_81532 | JGI IMG/M metagenome (GOLD analysis project Ga0105162, IMG submission 81532) | Hot spring microbial communities from Jinze hot spring, China to study Microbial Dark Matter (Phase II) - JNZ 20120812A | ecosystem: Environmental > Aquatic > Thermal springs > Hot (42-90C) >...
CCCTCTGAACGTTTCCTGAGGTTTCCCCCTTCATCCAAAGCTTCTTTCTAGATCTGCTCCAGTAGTGGGCGTAACCAGTTTCCATGGTCTTTTTTAAGGCTTCAAGATTCGTGTAGGCAAGCATTAAAACCTCCTTAGTGTTTACGTCCTGCACTATTACCGGGATCAAGCCACCGCCTTTTTGAAAATCTAACTGATTAATTTCAACTTTTTTCAAAGTCGAACCTCAATCCCCCTTTCTTTCAAAAACCTCTTGATAAACTGTATTGAATACTTGTTATAATGGAATATCGACGCGGCTAAGGCGGCGTCGGCTTTTCCGCTGGAAAAAACTTCTAGAAAGTGTTTAGGTTTGCCTGCCCCCCCGCTTGCGATAACAGGGATATTCACATTTTCAGAAACGCTTTTAGTTAATTCTAAATCAAACCCCTTTTCTGTTCCATCTCTATCCATGGAAGTTAGGAGGATTTCTCCGGCACCAAGTTTCTCAACGCTTACTGCCCATTGGATTGCGTCTAACCCTGTGGGTTTGCGTCCGCCATAGGTGTGCACCTCGAACCAGCACTTTCCTTCCTTTGTTTCGACTATGATTTTTCCCCTTTTTTCCTCGTATCGTCTTTTGGCGTCTATGGCGACGACGACGCATTGTCTCCCGAAAGTTTCTGAAAGCTTTGTAATCAGGGTGGGCTGCTCCACTGCTGCTGTGTTTATTGATACCTTATCCGCGCCACTGCAAAGGACAATTCTCGCGTCTGAAATGCTGTGAATTCCGCCTCCGACGGTGAATGGAATGTCTATTTCCGAGGCAACCCTTTCAACAGTATCCCTTAATATCTTACTCTTTTCGGGCGAAGCTGTTATATCGAGAAACACCAGTTCGTCGGCGCCTTCTTCGGAGTATCTTTTGGCCAATTCTGCGGGGTCCCCGGCGTCTCTTAAGTTTAAGAAATGTATGCCCTTGACGACTCTTCCATGGTCAACGTCTAGACATGGTATGATTCGCTTGGTTAGAGGCATTATTGTTAATCACACTCCCTTTGCTATTTTTAAAGCATCTTTTAACGTGAAGACTCCTTCATATAGTGCTTTCCCAATGACTGCCCCATAAACGCCTGCGCTTTTCAAAAGCGTTAGATCGTTTAGACTGCTTATTCCCCCCGCCGCTATCACCATCGCCTCTTTGTAGGCACAGGCTTTTTTCACAACGTCAACATTCACCCCTTTGAGGGTGCCGTCCATGTTCACTGAGGTTAGCAAGAAAGTTTCAATTTTAAGTCTGAGAAACTTTTGCATGGCACTTTCCACGTCGAGTTCTGCCTTTTTTCTCCACCCTTCAATCATGATTTTACCGTCTTCCCCGTAGTCCAAAGCTATAATGATGCGGTTTTCGAACTTTTCCGCTAGTCTTTCCAAGACTTTAGGCCTTTTGAAAGCTACCGTTCCAATTATGACCTTGTCTACTCCCATGTTGAGAAATTTTTCGGCGGCTTTTTCGCTTCTTATTCCCCCTCCAACGTGTAGCGGTATTTTTACGGCTCTGGCTATTTCGCAAATTGTGGCGGAGTTGTCACCTCTAGAAAGGGCGGCGTCTAGGTCTACAACGTGGAGGCCGTCAGCTCCCTCGCTCTCCCATTTTTTGGCTGCAGTCACGGGGTCCTCCAAACCAACATATGTTTTAGCTGTTTCTGGAAGACCTTTAAGCAGTCTAACAACTTTTCCATTCATGATGTCAACAGCCGCAAAAACTTTCACTAGAACTTCACCTCCTAACAAAATTGAAGAAGTTCATGAGAAGCTTCAAACCAACATTTCCAGACTTCTCTGGATGAAACTGTGTTCCCCAAATGTTCTTTTTCGCGATGACAGAGGCAAATGTTACGCCGTATGTGGTCTCAGCGCAAACGATGTTTCTCTCCGATGGAACTGGGTAGTATGAGTGGGCAAAGTAACAGTAAAATGGGGTTTCCAAGTTTTCAAACAGCACCGTTGGTTTAACCACTGTAACGGTGTTCCAGCCCATGTGAGGAACCTTAACTGAGCATGGCAGCCGAACGTTTACGCCTTCCAGAAGCGCCAAACCTTCACCAGGTCCTTCTTCACTTTTTTGAAACAAAAGCTGCATTCCCAAGCATATACCCAAAATAGGTATTCCGCTTCCAGCCAAGTTAACTAAAGGCTCCTTCAAAGTGGCCAACCTTTTGGAGGCTGCTGAAAAGTTTCCAACTCCTGGGAGAACTATGACGTCGGCTTGTTCAAGTAGCGCTTTAGAAAGTCCGACTAAGGGTGTGAATCTAACTTTGCCTAACGCACATTTTAGGCTGTAGAGGTTTCCTATTCCATAGTCAATGATAACTGCTTTAGGCATTAAATCACTCCTTTAACGCTGGGAATGCTTTTCCTTCTCGGGTCAATGGCGATGGCTTGTTTAAGTGAGAGGGCAAGGGCTTTGAAGGCTGCTTCGGCCTTGTGGTGATCGTTGGTCCCGTATTGAGTCCAAACGTGGATATTGGCCTGCATGGACGTGGCTAAAGTTTCCAAGAAGTGGTTGATATCTTCGCATGGCATGTCCTCGATTCTCTTGCCTTTAAGTTTCAAATCAATCTTGGCGTATGGACGCTTTGCCAAGTCGACGACAGAAAAAGCAAGAGAACAGTCCATTGGTACAGCCGCAAACCCGAACCGTGTTATTCCGTCACCATCTCCAAGGGCCTTTCTGATTGCTTGACCTAAACATATGGCTACATCCTCGGTTATATGGTGTTTAAGGTCTCCCTTAACAGAGAGTTCTATATCGATCATGCTGTGGAATGCCAATGTGGCAACTAAGTGATCGAGGAAAGCTATTCCGGTGTGCACGTCAGCCTTTCCAACAGAGTCTAGGTTTACCTTGACATGGACCTCGGTTTCAAGCGTCTTTCTATCAACCTCAGCAATTCGCATGGCTGCACCCTCCAGTCTGAGAGCATGCCTCCTTAAGTGCATCAATAAGTTTCGCGTTCATCCATGGCAAACCTACTGTGGCTCTGAAACAATTCCGGAAACTCAAAATGTCACCTATTTTCCTCACAATAACATTCTTACGCAGCAGACTATTATAAACGTGGTCCAAGGGTTTCTCCGTCTTAAAAAGCACAAAATTAGTCTTTGAATTGAAGGCTTTTACTCCGTTAATACTGTTTAAGGCTTCCAACATTTTTTCTCGCTCTGCCCGAATTTTCCGGAGGGCTTCCTCAACAATTGCTTTATTTTCCAAAATTTTTACGCCAACCCTTAGGGAAACCGTGTTGACCGAAAAAGGTAGGCTAACACTTCCAGAAAGTGCCTCGATAATTTCGGCGTCCGCCACACAATATCCAAGCCTCAACCCGGCAAGGCCGAAGGCTTTGGAAAATGTTCTAACAACAATTAAATTTTCATACTTTTTGATTAGAGGCGTAACTGAATAGTCGGCAAACTCCACGTAAGCTTCGTCAACAACAACGATTCCCGGAAAACTTTCAACCAAAAATTTAATGTCGTCTATTCTGAACTGGTTTGCCGTCGGATTATTCGGCGAGCACAGAAACAGCACTCTTGTCTTTGGTGTTGCTTTTGACAGCAAACTATTCACGTCCAGTGAAAAATCCTCCTTTAAAGGAACCTCAACAAGCTTTGCCCTTTGAAGGCTGACTGCAAAACGGTACATGGAAAATGTCGGCGATATCGTTATGGCACGGTCTCCCTTTTCAAGAAATAGACAAGCAATCCGCTTTAATACCTCGTCTCCTCCATTACCAACTAATATGTTATTTGCCGGGAATCCCACATACTCACCGATCTTTTCCTGAAGCCTTTCTTCCTCTTCTTGAGGATAGAGCCGTGGATCTAGGTCCGCCAAAGCTTCAGTGATAAGTTCGTGAAGTTTTTCGCGAGGTATGAAGAAGTTCTCGTTTAAATTCAACTTTGCTACGTTCTGGCTTCCCAAAGCGGGCAAGCCCTCAACGTGTTTGTAGCCTTTTCTAAGGGCATAGTTAAACTGCATCGTCTTCAGTTTCCGTTTGATCCACTTATTAGCTCGGTTTCTCAAAAGTTAATCTCTCCTTTACGGCTCTAAAGTGACCCGGTAGGCCTTCCGCCTCGGATAAGATTTTGATGTGCTCAAAAGTTTTCAACAAACTTTCTTTAGAACACTTTAAGATGGCAACTCTTTTCACGAAATCTAGGCAAGAGAGAGCTGAGAAAGATTTTCCATACCCGGCCGTTGGTAGCACGTGATTTGTTACGCCATAATAGTCGCTCAGAGACGCTGAACTGTAAGGACCGATTAGAATGATACCCGCTGATGAAATTTTTTCAGCGACTTTGTCCGGGTTTTCTAGCATCACTTCAACGTGCTCGGGTGCAAAGCTGTTTGCCAGCTCAACCATTTCGTCCAGCGTTCTGCACACGGCTATGAAACCGTTTTCCGATAGAGCCTTTGCGACGATCTCACGCCTAGAAGTTGATTTCGAAACTTCTTCTATCTCTTGAAAAGTCCTCTGAGCAAGGCTTTTCGACGTTGTAATCAAACCCACAATCGAGTCTGGTCCATGTTCAGCTTGGGCGCACATGTCAAGGGCTATGTAGCGGGGGTTAGCTGTTTCGTCAGCTAAAACCAGAAGCTCGCTTGGGCCCGCTGGAAAATCTATAGCGACATCTTTAGAAACAAGCATTTTCGCCACAGCCACGTAAATGTTTCCGGGTCCAACAATTTTGTCCACAGGCTTTATGGTTTCAGTGCCATAAGCCATGGCAGCTATCGCTTGGGGGCCTCCCACCCTATAAATCTCGTCAACACCACATATGTCAGCTGCAACCAAAGTTAAAGGATTAAGCGAGCCTTTTCTATCTGGAGGGGAGCACACCACTATGTTTGGCACACCGGCAACAAGAGCTGGAACCACGGTCATCAGCAGCGTGCTTGGGTATGCAGCTTTCCCTCCGGGAACGTAACATCCAACTCTTTGCATGGGGCATGCTCGGAATTCGACGTGAACCCCGTCGACTTCTACCCTCATGCTAACTTTTTCCAGAACCCTTTTTTCGACGGATTCCAACCGCTCTTTCATGGACTTTAAAGCGCGAATTTGGTTTCCCGCAACTTTTGAATAGGCTTCGTTTATTTCTTCCCGGCTAACTCTAAGGTTTCCAGCGCTCAATGAAACCTTGTCGAATTTTCTCGTGAATTCTACTAAGGCAGCGTCACCTTCCATCTGGACTTTCTTAATTATTCTTTTCACGTAAGCTTCCAGTCTATCATCTTCTTTTTTTCGAAGCCTTTTCTGCAGCAGCTCCCTTTTCACAAGTTCTGTTTCAGACGCGTCTATCATTTTCATCTATGTCTAACCCTCTTCTAAAGCCAACACCTGCCTTGGTTCGTAAACAACCAGTCCCTGAGCCAACCTTCGTATTGTCGGAAGAATTTTGAAAAGCAAGTCCCTGTCGATCACTGTGTTGACAGCGTACCAGCCTTCATCAGCCAACGGGGATATAGTAGGCCTCTTCAAAGCAGGCAGCTCTTTTAATAGCAGCTCCAGATTCTCCCTTTTAACGTTTACAAATATGTGAAGCCTCTTCGACCCGTCAACAACGCCCTTCAACATCGCTTTTATGTCAAAAATTTTTTCTCGTTTTTCAGACTGAAGGGACCTTTTGTTGGCTATCAGAAACGCAGTGGATTCCAACAAGACTTCAATGATTTTTAGGTTGTTTTGTTCAAGGCTTGTTCCGGTTTCCGTCACGTCAACTATTACGTCAGCAACCTCTGGAGGTTTAGCCTCTGTAGCTCCAAACGATAGGAAGATGGTGACCTTTGAATTTTGACCTTTCCTCCACCATGGTGTGACTGTTAATGGTTCCAAGTCGCCGAAAAACTTACGGTAAACTGGATTGCTTTTGACGTAACGCGCTGTGATGTTCAAGTATTCCGTGGATATTCTAATGCCCTTTCCGTTAGCCAGAAACTTTTCAAGCAATTTTGAAAAAGAGTCTATGTCAGTCCAGCTTTTTGGCGCAGCGGCTACAAGTCTCACTTTGCCATATTCAAGATTTTGGAGCAACTCAACGTCTGCGTCGGTTTCCTTGACCCAATCATACCCAGATATTCCAATGTCATATAATCCCTCATTGACAAGTATTGGAATCTCTTGCGGCCTCAGTATTCTCAGTTCTATTTCAGGGTCGTTGATCATAGGCCTATAGCTTCTCTCTTGTCCTGAAACTCGATATCCGGCTTTCTCAAAGACCTCAAACGTTGCTTTTTGCAGAGAGCCAGCTGGGACAGCGAATTTCACCTTCAAAATCCCACCTCCATTCACTAATTATGGAAGAACTTTGGACAAAAACTATAACATTTAATACTGACTTAAGGACAGAAAAAGCCGGCTTTAACCATCGACTTTGACGTTCAGAAATGAAGACGATCGCCTTTTATGAACGTAGTCCCTCACTTGCGTTCACTCCTTCATAGAGGACACTTTAGGTTTAATATAAGCTTTATTGTTGTTTAATGGCAGCCCCCCGCCGCTGTTTCACACAACTACAAAAGAGATTCTAGAATTTTTGATGCTTCTTCAGGCAGCGGTATTCCCGTTACTTTCGAAGCCCTCTCGCTTAGGGCTATCAAGTCGTCTCTGCTTAGAAGGTTAAGTTTCCATTTCCTTGCTCCAGCCATCAACTGTTGGAGGCCAACCTTGATTCTATTCATATACGTATATAGTCCTACCGCACCCCACGGTATTTTTTCAAACCTATCGGCGAATTTGCTTTTCAGTTCCGGAGCATCTATGAAGAATTGTTCTGGAGAGTTTCCGTACATGCTCTGGAAGTTCTTGGGTAATGCTCCTTTTTTGGCTAACTCCGCGAAGTAGGATGCCTTCATAACAGCGGTTAATGGAGCTCTGCCCATCAAAATTGCCTTAACGATGGGGCCGTCGCCGAAATTGCTCATTGCTATTGCCTTGAATATTTGGGTTTCCTCTATGAAACCGCCGGCAATGACAATGTCCGGTACGTATTTTCCACGCTTCTTGAGAATTTGGGCACATTGCAGAACCTGCGCCTCCAAGTAGACGGTTGGTGTGCCCATCTCATTCATCATGGGCACCGGACTCATTCCAGTACCGCCTCCCGCGCCGTCGAAAACGACGTAGTCTACTTTGGCTTCAGAGGCCACCTTCATTGTGAATGCTACCGCAGCTGGCTCGTAGTTGCCAGTCTTTATGCTTATTTTTTTGGCGCCTTGCTCTCTTAACCATTCAACGTCCTCAACGAAACCCTTTTCGGTTGGCATGCCAACGCGGCTATGCCTTTCAAACGTTCTGAAAACCCCCTGTTTGAAGGCTTCTTGGACTTCTGGATCTTCAGGATCGGGTATGACCACGTAGCCTCTCTTTTTTAGGAGAATGGCCTTTTGAAGGTCGCTAACTCTGACTTCGCCTCCAATGGCTTTTGCCCCTTGACCCCATTTTCGCTCGATGATGTTTACTTCAAGCTTTGATATTGCGTAAACGTCAACTCCAAGCCTTTGATCCTCAACGTTGGTTTGAACAGCTATATCCCCATACTTCCCATCCCAGAACTCTCGGAAGGCTTCAACTCTCCTTTTAAGCTCCTTTGAAAAAACGACTTTGCCGTTCTCGATTCTGGCTTCTGGATCCATCCCGCAAACGTTTTCGCCAATTGTCACTATTATCCCTGACAAGGCTCCGCCAATTGCAAGGCCGTCCCAATTTAGTCTAGCCACGTCTGTTGAACCATACGCGCCAATCATTACTGGAATTTTTAATGGAATTCCACCGACTTTTGTTTCTATGTCGACGTTTGGGAAAATGGCTAAGTCTGGGTTTTCCTCTATACCAAAAGCTCCAAGCAGCCTTGCTTGAATGTTAAAGTGGGACCAGTCAAGCCCAAAATCCTTTAGGGCTCCCGCAGTGCTGCGCCCAAAATATTCGGGTTGCGGATAAAGAGCTTCCCTCCCTCTGAATGCTGAGAGGCCTATCTCACACAAGAAGGGGCAGTCATAGATGCATAGTGGACACATCCCACTGGTTGGGCTTGTGTCTTTAACTCTGGTGACGGTGCCGGTTGTTGATTGCGCATTTAAGTATGAACTATTTCGATGTACACGCTCGGTCACAATATCACCAAGCGTCTTAGAAAATGCTAAGGTTTGATAAAATCGTTTTGCAAATCATTTATATACATGGTTATGCATCATGTGAGATAAATGAATTATATATCGGTGGACTTATGGAAAAAGATTTAGGCTGTAGAAGAGTGCAATGCACAGGAAGAGAGTCCTACATTATAACATTGCCTAAAAAATGGGTTCAAAATGTTGGATTAACGAGAGGTTGCGAAGTAACCTTCAAACAGCTGGATGACTTGTCACTACTCCTAACCCCTAGAAACACGAATAGGGAAAACAGAAAATTCATGGTAAAAGAATACTGGATGGTTATTGAGCCCGGGGACGATGCTCAATCTGCTTGCCGTAAGATTAAGGCGCTGTACACGGTGGGTGCCGATTTCATACATGTACGCCTTAGAGACAAGGACAAAAATGATTTTATGAACTTTAAATCAGCAATTAAAAATTTTGTAAGGGAGATGCTTCTAGGTTCAGAGATAATTGACGAGACTTCAAACGAGCTAACTATTCAAATTCTTGTGAAACATCCTGAATTTCCGGTGGAAAAAGCCATTAGGAGAATGGCGGTTTTAGCTTTGTCTGCGGACCGTGATTCTTTATTAGCTGTTGAAAAAATGGATAAGAGTTTAATTCGACATGTTTTAAGCACGTGCAATGATGTGAACCGGCTAGACGCGTATGTGGTTCGTCAATTGAAGTTTGGCGTAGAGCAAAACTTGTTCAGGGAGCTTGGCTTCAGAACGCCGAAAGAGTTTTTGGCGTACAGAATTATGGCTAACGATATAAAAAGCATAGCGGAAAACGCAAAGAACGTAGTTAATACAGTTGCAGCCTTCAGAAAACACATTGAAAATGAAACGCTTTTCCTAAGAGAAGTCATAGACACGGAGGTTTACTGCCAAATTCTCGACTTCAACTCGATGGCTCACAAAATGTTTGAAGGATCATTGAAAGCGGCGTTTAAATGGGATTACCAGCAAGCAGATGCATTGTTTCCCCAAATAGAGTCGCTAGAAACCTTAGGAATGGAGCTTACAACAATCCTCTATAGCAAAAAACTGGACCCCAACGTGTCCTCCATTCTATGGATGGTTCTAGATGGAACAAAGCGAATCCTAGAATACAGCAGAGACATAGCCGAAGTCACACTTAACAAGACTGTTGAAGATCTATGCACTACCCAGACGCCACAACTTTCGACATGAGATTTGCATTATACTTTGAAGCTCGCATTAAACAACTTTTGGAAAAGAGCCCAAGACCTTCACAAATAAAGCTTTGTCTTGAAGTTCCTTCAAGGCTTCAATACATCTCGCTTCAGCTCTGTGGCCCTCAAAGTCGAGGTAAAATATGTACTCCCAAGGCTTCTTCCTAGTTGGTCTAGACTCTATTTTTGTCAAATTGATTCCTCTTTTAGCAAATACGGCTAAAGCTTCGTAAAGGGCTCCAGGGGCATGCTTAACCGAGAAAATTATTGATGTTTTGTCGTTGCCGCTCGGTGGCGCATCCTCTTTTGACACTACTACGAAGCGCGTGTAATTATCTGGATAGTTGGATATGCCTCTCGCGAGAATTTTCATTCCGTAAATTTCCGCAGCTTTTTCGCTAGCTATTGCAGCCTCGTCTATTAGCCCTCTTTCCTTAACAATTTTAACGCTGCCGGCAGTATCGTAGGTTGGTATTACTTCGCACTTCAGTCTTTCCAAGAATTCGGAGCATTGAGCCAAAGCCTGTGGATGCGAGTAAACCCTTTTTATGTGGCTCAAATCAGAGTTTGGGTTTCCTATTAGGCAATGGTCTATCTTAACGACAACTTCTCCGCAAATCATGAGATCATGCGTTAAAAGTAAATCATACACTTGGTTTACGCTGCCCTCAATCGAGTTTTCTATTGGGAGAACACCGTAATTCACAAGTCCAGAATCAACTCTACTAAAAACTTCTTGAAAACTTTTGCAAGGAACGGATTGAACTTCAGAGCCAAAATACTTGTAAACAGCTACTTCGCTGTAAGCTCCGAATTCTCCCTGAAAAGCAACTTTTAGAGTTTTTTCTTCCATAAAAATCACTTAACATGGCTTTTCCTTAAAAACTGCTCCTTCATCAGCTGATCCGACTAGACTCATGTACCTTTGAATGTATCCCGAACAGACTTTTGGCGGTTTAGGCTTCCAATTGGCAAGACGACTCTTAAGTACATTGTCGCTCAACTTTACGTTTATTTTCCTCTCGGGCAGGTCAATTTCGATAATGTCATCATTCTCTAGTGCTGCTATTGGCCCCCCCTCAGCGGCTTCTGGTGAAACATGTCCTATGCATAGGCCCCTACTAGCTCCAGAAAACCTTCCATCAGTAACTAAGGCTACAGACTCTATTAAACCCATGCCAGCTATCGTTGCTGTAGGTGAAAGCATTTCCCTCATTCCTGGCCCTCCCTTCGGGCCCTCATATCTAATTACAACAACGTCACCTTCAGCTATTTTCCCGTCTAGAATGGCTGCAACAGCTTCCTCTTCTGAATCAAAAACTTTAGCTGGACCCCTATGGCGGAGCATTTTGCGTGGGACAGCACTCAACTTTAAGACAGCTCCCCTTGGAGCCAAGTTTCCATACAGAATTGCCAGTCCGCCCTCACGGTGCACTGGATCATGAAGCGGTCTTATTACTTCACGGTTATACACTGTCGCATCTTTAATGTTTTCCCAAACAGTTTTTCCTGTTACAGTTATTACGTCCAGATGAAGGAACTGCCTTAACTCCTTCATCAAGGCTGGAATTCCCCCAGCCTCATCCAACTCTTGAAGGTCATGGGGTCCTGCTGGTCTCATGTCGCATAGATGTGGAACTTTCCTTCCATAGTCATCAAATATGCTCAAGGGAAAGTCTACCCCAGCCTCTTTCGCTATGGCCTTCAAATGTAACACGGTGTTTGTTGATCCACCAAGGGCTAAGTCCACTACAACAGCGTTTTCAAAAGCCTCTTTAGTCATTATATCCCTTGGCTTAATGTTTCTATGGACCAATTCAACGATTTTCTCCCCGCTTTCCTTTGCAATCCTCAACTTGGCTGAAGAAACCGCAAGGGCTGTTGCACACCCCGGAAGCGACATACCCAATGCTTCGGTTATACATGCCATAGTGTTTGCTGTGTACATTCCGTTGCATGAACCACACCCGGGGAAGGCTCTGTCCTCAATTATCTTCAGCTCGTCTAGGCTGAGCTTTCCAGCCTTAACCTCTCCTATGGCTTCGAAAACTGTTGTCACGTCAACTATTCTTCCCTTTAGTTTGCCCGAAAGCATGGGGCCTCCTGTAACGACTATTGAGGGAATGTTCAGCCTCGCCGCTGCCATTAGCATGCCTGGGGTTATTTTGTCGCAGTTCGTTATCAAAACCATCCCGTCAAACTGGTTTGCTTGAACCGTCACCTCTACAGAGTCAGCGATTAATTCACGTGAGGGAAGAGAATAGTGCATTCCCAAATGCCCCATGGTCAATCCGTCGCAGATCGCGATTGTGTTAAATTCAAAGGGCACGCCTCCAGCTGATCGAACCCCTTGTTTAACGTGTTCTGCCACTTGGCGAAGGTGCATGTGACCTGGAACAACCTCCGAGTAACTGTTGACCACAGCTATAAACGGCTTCTCCAAGTCCTTGTCAGTTAACCCTAAACATTTCAGTATGGCCCGTTGGGGAGAACGGGCTAACCCCTTTTTGATGACATCACTCCTCATTTTTCCACCTGTTTGCAAGCACTCCGACTTTGTTGATTTCAAGATAGAAAAGCTTTAATATATAATCATGTGCTATTTTTGTGGCGAGGTTTCGAAATGGGGAATAGCTTTATCATTGAATAACTTCGCTGAGAAAATCAGATTTTTTGACACTACATTAAGGGATGGAGAACAAACTCCAGGAGTTTCCTTGACGCCTAAAGAGAAACTGGAAATAGCAAGGAAGCTTGATGAGCTCGGTGTAGACGCCATCGAGGCTGGCTTTGCAGCGGCTACCGAGGGGGAATTTGAAGCAATAAAGTTGATTGCCAAGGAAGGGCTTAAAGCGGAAATATTTAGCTTTGCAAGGGCCAACAAGAAAGACATCGACGCTGTAGTGAATAGCGACGCTGACGCTGTTTTCCTAGTAGTTCCTTCTTCTGAAATTCACATTAAGCACAAGCTTCAGAAAAAACATGGAGACATCATAAAAATTGCAGAAGAATGCATCCAATACGCTAAGGATCATGGTCTCAAAGTGGAGTTTGGAGCCGAAGACGCGACGAGAAGCGAAGAACAGTTCTTAAAGAAGCTGATAGCCGTTGGTGTGGATGCTGGCGCAGACATAGTGACACCCTGTGATACTGTTGGCGTTTTAACTCCAGAGAAGACTTACAACTTCTATTCAAACCTAGTGAAAAGTTTTCCAGACGTAACTTTCGGCGTTCACTGTCACGATGATTTTGGGATGGCTGTTGCAAATTCGATTGCCGCTTTAAGGGCAGGCGCAAAGGAAGTGCATACAACCGTGAATGGCTTGGGTGAGAGGGCTGGCAACGCCGCCCTAGAAGAAGTTGTGGTTGCATTGGAGCTGCTTTACGGAGTTAAAGTGCCCATAAAGATGAATCTGCTATACGAGACGTCGGTGCTTGTTTCTAAGTTAACGGGCGTCCCAGTGCAGCCAAACAAAGCTATCGTAGGTGAGAACGCGTTTGCTCACGAGTCAGGTATACACACTCACGCCATTTTAAACAATCCTGTGACATATGAGCCAATACCGCCGAACCTTGTCGGAAGAACCAGACGCTTAGTGGTTGGCAAACACGCAGGCTCTAATGGGATAAAAGCAGTTTTGAATGAGCTAGGCATATTCCCCAACGAGGAGCAACTAAAGGAAATCTTTGCGAAAGTAAAAATGTTAGGGGATAAAGGCAAAAAGGTTACCGACTCAGATTTAGTGTCGATTGCCGAGGCAGTTATGAATTTACCACACCGTAGGCCGATTAAGCTCCAAGAGTTAACTGTGGTTACTGGAAACAAAGTGACGCCTACAGCATCTGTTAAGCTCAAGGTTAAAGGTAAAGTCATTGCAGGTGCAGCGACAGGGGTTGGACCCGTAGACGCGGCGATAAATGCTATACGAAAGGCTGTACAAACGATAGAACCAATAAAACTTGACGGATACTATGTAAAATCAATTTCCGGGGGAACAGATGCCATCGTGGAGGTTGTGGTTCATCTAAGTAAAGGCGACATAACAACAACAGCTTGGGGGGCCCACGAAGACATAGTCATGGCAAGCGTTGAGGCTATGCTGAACGGGATAAACAACATCATATCAAAAGGAAAGTCAATAATGCACCTCAATTGAAAAAGTAAGGTGAGTGCAGGAAATAAAGTCCTCTAGGCGGGGAATCACTGGATCAAGCAGCGATAACGTGACGGAAAATGAGCAACTCCCGACAAGCTGTGAAACTGTCTGCAGAATTCTTTTGGAACTTGTTGATTTGATGATTAAAAAACGTTTGAGTATAAAACAGTTAAAGTATCTGGCGAAAGTGAAAGAAAACGATGGCTTACTATTTTACCAGCTTGTAAACAAGCTATCCAATGAACTCCACTTACCTAAATCAACCGTTAAGTGGAACTTAAGTAGGTTGAGGGAGTCTGGGATGATTGTTGCGGGGAGCAAAAGTGTCAAGGGCGTTCCTGTTAGACTAACAGAGAAGGGGAAAATAACCCTATTAATCATGGAGAGAGGGTCTGGGCTGTTGGACAAAAATTTTTGCCCAAAAAATTTATTTAAGACTAAGTAGTATTCGCATTGGCATTCCCGTGATGAATTATGGCAAAGCTAAAAGCGCTTACCAAGGACAACAATAGTGAATTAAAAATAAAGGATCCCAAGGAAATTCAAGAAAAATTTGAGTTCTCCTTCTGGTATGAAACCAGACCGGAGGGGCTTTAACAGAGGAGGTAAAGATGAGGGATAGCGTTCTCAAGAGGAGCAATTTTATCTGCGAGGCATATTAGGCACTTCTTTAAACATCGCATTTGCGGTTGTGTAACATTCTATTTTGACTTTTTTGGAAAAGCGTTAGTCAGTTCGTTTACTATTTTGGAGGATGATTTATGGTTGTTATGAACGGTGCAAGGGCTTTAGGGAAAATGCTAGAGAAGCAGAAAGTGAAAGTGATTTTCGGCATACCTGGAGGGGCTGTTCTTGACATCTGTGAAGCCCTCGCGGACTCTACCAGCATAAGAACAATTCTAACGCGGCATGAACAATGCGCTGCCCATGCAGCGGACGGGTATGCCCGTGCTAGCGGACAAGTTGGCGTTTGTATGGCTACATC
>Ga0105162_1001314_pt1 | contig 14516 bp, 20 predicted proteins | sample JNZ201metaG_FD_81532 | JGI IMG/M metagenome (GOLD analysis project Ga0105162, IMG submission 81532) | Hot spring microbial communities from Jinze hot spring, China to study Microbial Dark Matter (Phase II) - JNZ 20120812A | ecosystem: Environmental > Aquatic > Thermal springs > Hot (42-90C) >...
CCTTAATACGACATAGTATGTGGGATGCATGGTGGGAGGATACTTGGATATCCCAATGATCCCCGTTGACGGATCGAAATCGATGGGCTGCGCATATGTATTGACAATTATCAGGTAGTCGTTCCACCAGAGACCCCTCAAATAATATCCACTTATGCTCGTAAGGTCTTTTACCGCGTACATGGGCACTAGGCGCATTTTCGGGTATTCTTCACCTGCTCCTAGGCCAACCATGAATGTGGACAACAGCAGGAGCGCAACCATGATCAACGCTACTATCTTTGGGAGCTTCATTTCGAGCGCGCTTTTTCGGCTACCGATATATAAAGAATCTTTACCCGAGCTTCACGCTCTCCTCAGCGCTCTTCTACTCCTCTCCTTTTCCCATTCCCAGCTTAACGCGTGGGCGATGCACTCCGCGCTCTGGCGGGCTATGGGCCTTAACGCCCTCCTCGGCGCTTCGGCGAATGATATGTGGTGGGGCGCCGGCTTCGCCCTGGACGCGCCGTAGATGCTTATGATGAACGCTGCTCCCAGCGGCGCCAGGATTATGGATGATAGCGCCGCGTCCGCTATTGTGACCCCGCTGATCGCCATGTTCAGGATGATCGGCATGAATGCCAGCGCGCTCCCGATCGCGAAGACGGCGACGGCCCTCCTGTTCTCCCTGTCGATGTACCACCCGATTATCCCGGCTATGGCGGCGACCGGGGCTACGAACAGCAGCATGAGAGCCAGGCCTGAGAGCGAGAGCAGCACGTCCACCGGCATCGGCAGCAGCCCGCGAGCCGAAAACACTACCAGCAGGTACACTACGCCGAAGGCGGCCAGATACGCGCCCGCAATATACTCGAGTATCTCGCCAAGCCTCGACGCCATGCCGCTCAAAGACGCTCCAGCTCGCACGATATTTAAAATTGCCTCAGCCAGGTTCTCACGAATCCCCGCGCAGGCCATTGATACTTGAGTATCAAACATCATTCGCCTCACATCAGCTTATATAGGAGATGCTGGTAAACGCTTGATGGCGCATGGCGGATCCAGGCCGTAGCCGGGAACGGGAAAGCGCCGCCCCCGAAAGCGCCGAGCCCAGCCTCGCGGAGGCAATAAAAACCCTGAAAGAGCTGGAAAACGACGCAAGACAGGTGAAATGGCTCCTCGCGCTCACCCTAACAACGCTAATAGCAGCAATCATCGCCAAGCTAATAATCCGCTAGCCCCCATAGCCATGATACTCGAGTATCAATTTCCGAAGATATAGCATCTTCGATACGAGACACCAGCCCCAACCCAAACCCCCTCATCACAAACCAAACGACCAGCAACCCGCAACCAAATAATGACACCACCCCGAGGCATGAATCCAAAAGACCTCCCGTGGGGTTTTCGCCTGACGCTCGCGTTTCGGGTGCTCTGGCGTATTCTTTTCATTCGTTTTCGGGGTGCTTCTCCCTTATTTCGCGGGCGCTTTGTGGGCGCGGGGTGAGGTCGCGCCGCGCTGACAGCGTATTAGTGGTAAGCGTTAGCTTAAGCGTTAGGGGGGGCGTTAGTTAGGGCGGCTTCTTCTCGGGGGAGGATATCCAGCGGTAGACCAGGATTTTATGCAGTGGGCAGTTTTTATCGTGGGGGTCGAATTCCATTATGGCTCCGCAGTATGGGCATTTGGTCTCCTGCTCCTCGGCGCTGTATGGTATGAATATCAGCTTGCCGCCTCGCCCGAGGAATGCGGCGTATTTCTCCATCAAGGCTTCCCTCAGAATGTCCACCACTTCGTCGAATTTTGCTCCAACTATGGAGAAGTGCTCCCCGCGCAGGGAGTATATGCCGCTCGCGTCGAGCTCCTGGATCAGGACCCTTATCCTGGGGACTTGCCTCGGCTGATAGGCGCTCGGCGCGCTCCTGGATTTCAGCCCGCTGGACCGTATTCTTCTCCCCACTCCTCATCCCCCCTGAAGCCGAGGAGGTGGTATGCCGCCTTGCGCCGGGGGAGTGGGTTTATGGCCGGGGCCTCTTTTGGGAGGATTCCCCTCGACTCGAGCTCCAGCCTGAGCTTCTTCCTCAGCTCCTGCATTAGGTCCGCGTAGTCGAGGGTGCTCTCTATCGCGCGGCTTATGGAGAAAGCTTGCCTATTCCTATCCCCTATGAACACCCTGATCGCAACGGTCACCCCCGGCCGCTGCCGCTTCGCGCTTTTCCCAACCTTTTTGCCGGCGCCCAATTTCCGCTTCACCAAGATGTGCTAATGCCCCCGATTAATATGCTATTCTTCGCTCATGAATGTTTCCAAGGTTTCCTGGTGGGGGCATATTACCCATTCATCCTGGACTATCGGAAACGCGGGCCTCCGCATCCCATGCTTTTTACCCCATCTTTCAAGGCATATGCCGAGGGCCCACGCCGTAACCATCAGCTCCGCTGGAGCCACCTCGCACGCGCGCGCGGCCTCTTTCACGGCTTCCTGGTATTTTTCGTATGCTTCTCTGCCTTTAACCGGGCGTTTCTTATCGTATTTTTCGGGGCAGTACAGGTTGGCTATCTCGCACGTCCAGCGAGCCACGTGGCGGTCGACCGGCACGGCGTCCTCGTCTCCGAGCATTAGTAGGAGGAGGTCTCTGGTTTTTCTCCAGCTAGGCTCGAGCATGCAGTCGGCGAGCTCAGCTCTTTTTTCGCGGTCAGCTGTGCATTGGCGCGGGTTTTCTCCGCAGATTTCCAGGTAGCATTCGGCTCCCCGCTTTAGCAGCTCGCCCTGCCTCGCCCTGAACGCCGCCTTCGTCTTGCTCGAGATTTCGCCTATTATCTCGGGGTTTCGAGCTATTTCCTCGGCCCCTATTTTGCTGGCCATCTCGACGGCTCTTAGCTGGGTTTCATATTGCGCTGGGGCGCCTTGGAAGGCGGTGTAGGCGACGGCGTAGAATGGGTCGTCTTCAACGCGGTTCATGAGCTTCCGATATATTTCCCTCCCCCACTCGATTATCTCCCTTTTCACGGGGCAGGCTTGTATCGCGTGGAGGAGGTGAGCCAGCTTCATCTCCGCGCTGCCTCTTCCTAATCTTCGCCATGCCTTTTGCCCAGCTCCTTGAGCAGCCTTAATAGGCCTACTTTAGGCGGCTTGTATTTCTCGGCCACGTATGCTTTTAATTCGCTGTCTCCGTATTTTTCGACTATCCATCTCCAGTCACCCGTCGCCTCCTCCATCTTCGCTATGTCTTCTTCTGGGACTTCGATGAAGAATCCGCCTGATAGCGGCGGCTCCTCTTCTCCATAGCATGTGGCCATGACCATGTTCTCGCCCCACCTCATTCCGGCGTACCTGGTCCTGAACATCGGCAGCCCGCCCGACATTATGCACTGCTTCATCCACTTCGGCATCACATCCTTCCAGGTTCCCAAAATATTCCCGCGGACCTTTATGATGCGGTGGATCACCCTGCCGACCAGCTTGTCCTCCGCCTTGGATTCCAGCGGCTCGCACGTTACGTGGGCTTCCGGCTGCCCCTCGGGCTTCGGGGTGAACTCGACGACGCACGTGAAGCCCTTTTCGAACCATTCATTCGGCATGTTTTCCGGGAGCTCTATCTCCAGCTTCCGCTTGTCCGGCATGCCGGATAAAACCGCGGCGGCCCCGTTATTATATGTTGCCCACCTTATGTTGCCGCGGTCACCCCAGGAATTCCCTGGCCTTCTCGTATAGCTTGTCGAAGAAGCTCTTCGTGCACAGCCATCTACTCCCCTCCCTGTCCATCGTGATGCAGTGTTCTTTCAGGAGCTTTTCCACGCCCTGGTCCAGCTGCTCGCCCTCGACCCTCTTCACCTCGTATAGCAGCGTTTCCTGTTTTTCCGCTTGAACCACCCATTCCACGCAGGCGTATTGGTAGCGCGGGTCTAGCGACGCCAGGTTTTCCGCGGGGATGCTCACGGAGACCCCGCCCCATGAAAGCTCGAGCAAGCCCGTTTCCGCGACGTTGCCCGGGATCACGGCGCCGCAGAAGGATAGCACCTGCTTCTTGCGCCGCCTCTTTTTAGGGGGGCTATTCTGCGGGGGCCGCTGCTCCGCCATCCGCGGCTTGGCGCACGGCATTGAATAAAAAGGATTCCTTATCCTAGTCCCGCAGTATTGCCCTCAGCTTTTCCTGGACTGCTGATAGTACTCTCCTCTCGTCGCCCCGGATTTTCTTGCCGCAGTGCGGGCATCGCATGTGGTAGAAGTACGCCTCGTATGGCGTGAAGACTATCTCGCATCGGCTGCAGTAGGCGTAGCCCTCATCATATGACCAGTGCACCATATCCGGTAATCCATTTCGGCTTTTTATATTTAAATGTTCCAGCCCGAATCAGATAACCCTCCTCGCGCGCTTCGCGTACCTGTAATCGTACCTGCACTTGTAGGCGCTGTATTCTCCTTTAATCGGGCCGAAGTCGTAGAATTCGTCGTCCGGCGCGAACTTCGGCCTGAATTTTTCCACAAGTTCCTGGCACTGGATTTCGGCCGCTTCCTCGGATGGCGCGTATATTATCCACTCGGCGCCTCCCTGCCCGTAAACCTGCTTGAGCACCACTTTAACCGCGCCGGGCATTCACAGCGCCTCCAGAAACTTCTTGATCGCCCGGATATTTTCTTTTTCCATCTTGCGTTTCCGCACCTTGCTGTTTAGGTCTTCCAGGGACTCCATGAGCAGCCTGAATTTCTCATCCTTCTCGAGCAGCCTCACGATCCACGTCAGCAGCGCTGTTCGGCCCTCGGCTTTAAGGTGCTCCCTTATGAGCCTCATCGCCTCCGCCGGGTTGAGCTCTTCCACGAGGGGGCCGAGCTCCGGGAAGGCGTCCAGGGAGAGGCCTACGAAGATCGGCAGCTCCTCATTGAGGTATACCAGGACTTTCGACCTGTCTTTGAAGAACCGGGTGGAGGGGAGCTGCAGGTAGAGCGAGGTGGTTCCCGACGGGTACCCCTTGCACGCGCATAGCCTTATCTGCGACTTGCATTCATTTATCAGCCTGATCAGGTTGTCCACGACCTTCTTGGCGGCGCTTTCATCGAGGGGCTCGGCCTCCTCCGCTCGCTTCTCCACCTCCTCCACGCGCATCACCCCCGAAGCTTTTTCTCCATGCTGTCGAGCAGCTGGCTCATCCTGTTGATCGCCTCCTCCATCGCGGAGAGCACGGCGAGGTGCTTCTTGAGCTGGATCGAGAACTCGTGCAGCAGCTTGGCCGTTTCCTTGTTCTGCTCCGCGAGCTTCGCGTATTCGGCCGCGAGCCTTGATGCGTGTTTCAGCGCCTCGGCCATGCTCGCGCGCTCTCCGAGCCACGTGACGAGCTTCTGGTCGGGGTTCGCCGGCCGCTCCACTTTTTCCAGCCTGACGTGCCCGCTCGCCCTAGACTTCATGTAAAGCCTGATGTAGCCGTCTCCCCATTCCTTGAGCGTGATGTTGTTTATCGGGAAGCCCGATATCTCCGTTACCCCCATCGCGTCTTTTCCGAAATGCCATTGCACTACCCTCCACTCCGTGGGCGGGGGGATGAGCGCCGAGGCCTCGATATGCGTTAACGCCCCGTAGTAGATGCACTGGAATGTTAGCCAGTTTCTGAAGTCTCCCAGAGCGTACATCAAGTTGAGCATCGACTCCACGTCCACTTCTATCGGGTCGTCGGTGCACTGGATTATCACTTGAACTACGCCGGCGCTGGAGACTCTCGCGAAAATCCACCTCCTACCCCACCTGTATCTCGGCGATTGCCAGTGGTCGTTCGACTTATCATGCCTCCAGCCGGCGGCCTTGAATCTATTGGGATTCCTGTCGAGGGCTTCGCGTAAATCCCTGCAGTGGAATAGGCATCGTATGTCGTGTATCGTGAACGGCTCATCATCGAGCTTCTCCAGTATCCTGGTTAGGGCTTCCACCGGGTCGCCTGGGGCTTGGGCGCTTATGGGGTATCCGCGGGATCCGGCGCCTTCTCTCCCGAACTGGAGCCCGAGCTTCTCCAGGGAATCGTAGTTCGGGATGTATTGGGCTGGCCATGTTCCGGGAACCCTCCTTATCAGGCCCATCGATGAGAGCTTGCTGAATATCTGCCTCGCATATCCCTTTGAGGCCTCCAGGTCCTGGTAGGTCGCGCCCCTACCCTCATTCTGGTGGACCTCGATTATGCGCTTCAAGTGCTGGTATAGGCCGCGTTTTATCATGCCCAAGCCCCTTGGCCATGGTTCCCCGGCTACCCCTAGGAGCGCGAGCTGCGCATGGCTATGAGGGCGTCCACGAGCCTATTCAGCTCCTCGACCTTCTTCATCGCCTTCTCGAATAGCCTGCGGCTATCCATGATCCTGACCGCCTCGCCGACCGATGTACTCTCCCCGGACATTTCCGCAGCCAAATAATCGGGGTTCATGCGGATATAAGGATTATTTGTCCCAAAAACTGTACGAATTACGCGCAAAAAGCAGATATACGCGGGAAAATATACCATGAGATGGCCTGGAGGGAGCATAAATTGCCCAAAAAAATACGTCGAAGAGGAGGAGGAAGTCGAGACGGAGACCGGGAAGATACAGCTGAGAGCTGAGCTGGACCCGGAGCTGGCGGAAAAGCTCAGATATATAAAGAAGCTCCTGGGAATAAGGAAAAACTCCGAGGCAATACGCTACCTAATCATACGCAAATACGAGGAGCTCGTGATGAGGTCCGGTGAGCGAGTCGAGGTTTAGGGGGAGGAGGGCTTAGAAGGCTTCACTGGGCCATTAAACCTATCATAGAACTCGCTTATAAGCTCCCTAACAGCATCAGCAGGATCATCAACGCCATAATAAGCCATAACAACCCTAAACCTCAAAGCATCCTCACCGGTAAGGCTGAGCTCGACGACGCACCCCCCACCATCAACCTCAACCTCAGCCATACCGGAAAACACCTTACCAGCCAAAAACCACGATCGCCATAAAAACCTTACACACCCACCTGAAACTGAAGAACGATCAGCGCAAATACAACTGACCCCAATCAACTACCCCCGGGATCCCAACTACACAAAACGCTACCAGCATTCTTGAGCGCTGACCACAGTAAGTGTTATTGGGATCCGGGGGTGCGTTTTTATGTAGGGTGATGTGGTGGTGGCGTATCGTAGGTTTCTTGATGATCCTTTGGTTCGTGAGTTTGTTGGTGTTGTTGGTGGTGGGCGTGTTGATTGTGTTAGGTGGATTGTTTATGGTCCTTTGAGGGGTGTTTCTGTTCTTTGTCGTGTTGCCGGTGTTTCTCCCAGCGAGCTTGTTGAGAGGATTAGGGGTGGTGATGGCTGTGATGATGTTTGGAAGAGGTTTTTCGCGTATTTGAAGGAGAGAGGGTATACTGGCGTTACGGCTAATAGGCTTTTGACCGGCATCCGCGGTTTCCTCAAGTATTTCGATGTCTCGTCGAATGTTGATTGGGATCGCGTTAACGAGTTGAAGCGGAGGGTTTTCGGGGCCGGCGTGAAGAGGAATATCTTTGCCAGGCTCGAGGGCGAGGTCACGAAGGACATGATCAGGCGGATCCTGCTCGATGCCTGTAAGAGTAATAGGGATAGGGTTCTCATCCTCGTGATGGCCACGTCCGGCATAAGCTTCGGCGACGCCCTCAAGCTCAGGATCGGGAACTTCGAGAACCTGTGGGAGGAGAAGGAGTGTTATAGGCTCGACTACGTCAGGAGCAAGACGGGCATCAAGGTCACGACGTTCATCACGAGGGAGTGCAGGGATAGGATTCTCATGTACCTCGATGAGAGGCAGAAGTCGGGGGAGATAATCACGAGCGATAGCCCATTATTCGCCAACAAGCTCGGCGCCAAGGAGGCTTTGAAGAGGAGCAACGCGATCAAGATTCTCAGGAGGATATTCGATGCCGCCGGCCTGAACGAGGTCGTAGGCGTCGACGCCCACGGGGAGAAGCGCTACAAGTATCATCCGCACCTCCTCCGAAAATACTTCAGGACCGCGCTGAGAAACGCGAAGGTCGACAGGATATACGCGGAGGCGATGATGGGCCACGACATAGACGCGATGTTCGGGGTTGAGATGGTTTACGATAAGCAGGCCAAGAAGCCGGACGTGCTCAGGGAGCAGTACATCAAGGCGCTGCCAGAGCTGACATTCCTGCAGCCCATCGAGGTCAAGGGATTGGCGATAGCCCCCGACGAGCTCGAGCAATTATACCAGAGGCTGAATGAGCTCGAAGCCAAGCTGAAGCTCCTATACCAGCTGGAGGAACGTGGCATCGGGGCTCGGAGGAGGAGGTGAGTGATACTTGAGTATCAACGTCATGATTTATATACCGGCTGAAAAGCAATTTTTATTAGAAGGGGAGTAAACGGGTTGCCCATCCTCATAATATGCGCCGACTGCGGGAAGGTGGTCAGCGTTAAGCCCACCAGGGATAGGGATATCCGGAGCATAATGTGGGGGTATTGCGATAAGTGCGCTGAAAGGCTGGCCATAGACGCCAAGCGAAAGCACGCCCAAAAAATGCTGTTGGAGGCGCCGCCTCGAGCCTAGCCCTCTCCTCCAGCCTTGTAGTCGCATACCTGGCAGGCTCCGCCATCCATCAACCTGCTCCCGCATCTGGGGCATTTCGGGGTTATCCTCGAAGATATGAAGCCGCCGATAGCCAGCAGCGCCAAGCCGATCAGCCCCACCAGATAGGGGTTCCTCCCCACGCCGGTAACCAGCATCATCAGCGACAGCAGGAGGAAGGTCACGCCCGCGAACCCGATGATGAGGGCAATGCCCTCGAGAATTCTTACCAGCCTCCTCATTTTCCACACCACCCAAGCGGAAAAATCGAGCGCGCACGCGATTTTTTGAGCATGCTCGAGCACCCCGGAAAAACCCCATATATTATATTATGCCCTCGATTTTTTCCACGAATCTTTCTCCGGGCTTGATCATGAATGTTTTCCACGCGCCGCCTTCTATCCACGGCTGCCTCACCTCCGAGATTAGGAATACGCTTATCGAGGCTTTCTCCGAGGCCTTCTCCAGCATATGGGTTATGGCGCTTCGCTCCGGGGGAGAATCCACCTCCGCGTCCGTTATTATGACGATCGCGTCCAGGCGCTCCTCGCAGAGGGAGCGAACAGCGCCCAGGAGGTTCGTCTGGCCCTTGACTATTACCGAGGCTATGTCCCTCTGCGCCTCATCATACCTCGCTCCATACCGCTTAAGCAATACCGATCCGTTGAAGTAGCATATGGTTAATTGGGCGGCTTTCAGCCTGGCTTCCTCCGCCAGCCCGTATGCCGCTTCCTTCGCGCGGGCGGCTTTCGACGGAGGGCTGAGCATGCTGGATGACACGTCCAGCGCCAGGCCCAGGTGGGCGCACGATGCCGCCGGCCCCTTCTCGCCATCAGCCCATTTGAGGCTGAAGATTGGCGGAGCTATCGTCCCGAATGTTCTGAGCGTGTCGCGTATGAGCAGCTGCGAGGGCTCATCCCCCATCGTCCAGGTCCCATAATATCTTCCCGAGTCCACCTGCCCGGCGCCGGGCCTCCTGGAGGCCAGGAGCTCGTTGTAGATGGAGATTCTGGCCGCTTGAGCTGCTACCGGGTCCGGGGCGAATTCTATCACATCCTCATCCCCCTTGCTGTACAGCGAGGCGATCGCCTTGTTCAGCAGCTCGCTCGGCATCTGGGCCAATATCATCGAGGCTCCATCCTTCTCGAACTCGGCTTCCGGGAATATCTCCAGGAGCCGCGAGAGGTCTTCTCTAGATGTGTAGCATTGCTGGATGATCGGCTTTAAGAGCTGGGCCAGCCTCATCAGCTTGTACAGCGTCGGAGTGGAGCTGTTCAGCGCGTCGAGGACCTCAGCCGCGATTCTGCGGTAGTCTTCCGGAGCCCCCATCCTGCGCATGTCCACCTCGTCCAGCCTGCCCTTTCTCAGGCCGTTCAGGACGAGGGCCTTGATGAGCCAGATGGGGTTTGGCTCGACCCCGTAGGCATCCTTCAAGACCGCCTTCACGTAAACCAGTTTTTCCCGTTCGCTCATCTCGCTCATCAATCCCTGGGCGGTGAAAAAGTCCGCGCATATTTGCGCGAAGGCCTGCGGCACTTTTATGTCATGAGCCACGGCCACGAATATCGCGACTTTCTCCCATTCATGCGTTCCCGGGAAATATATTCTGTACCCCAGCTTATGCCTGATGATCATCCTGACGTATTCTTTCGTGTTGTATATCGAGCGCTGCGCGAGCTTGAGCGATCCCCAGACGAAAACCGTCTGGGGGCTTGGGGTTATCTCGAAGTCAAGCTGAAGGCCGTATCTGGATGCTTCTTCGTAGAATATCCGCCTAGCCTCATTGCTATACGTTATTACGCGCTCGATGGAATTAGATGCAGGAGGCTTACCCTTCTTTTTTCCAGCTCCATGTACAGCTTTCTTATCGCGCTGTCTCTTTGAGATAGGCTCCTCAATCCAGACAATGCCTCCCTGTCCCCTCTCAGGTATCTGGCCCACAGCCTAGCCGCCTCCGCCCAGTTGCTGCCAACGAGCCTGAGCATATCAGGTAGGTAGAGCTTGATAAACGTGAAGGCGTTCGGATACGCCGCCGGGTCCCTCAATATTAGCCTGTGGTTCAGGGCGTAGGGGATTACGAAGAGTATGTCGCCGAGGGATACGGCGGGCCTTCGGTCGAGCCATGCAAGGCCCCTGGCGGCTTTCACGGTGCTCTGCATCCACCTAACCCCCCAAACGTCCTTGAGCCTGCTGCACAAGCTCCCGTTGAACTGGCATTTATCGCATTGGAGCTGGAAGTAGGGCTCTATGATCGTGCGGTCCACCTCTATAACGTGCTGCTTCGTTCCCATGGAGGGCATCTCGTATTCCCTGACGCATTGCAGAGCTCCATGGAACAGCGCCAGAAATACCAGGACGTGGTTCGGCACCTCAACCCTCTCGACGTCGTCCCAGATTCTCCTCATGTCATTGGATGTTAGGAAGGGCTCGATCCTGTCGATTATATTCGCGCACCTCACTCCATCGAATTTATCTCTAAGCATTTTGAGGGAGCCGCTTATTCCCAAAGCGCTGAAGAATATCCTCACGTCGATCCTGTCTATCAGGGCTTTCGGCATCTCGACCGATGCCGTGTCCTTCGGATTGCTGTCCGCTATGCATATGTAGTCGGCGCTCCTGTAGACTCGCCCCTTGTACTCCAGCTCGCCCTCCGCCAGGAGCGACAGGAGGGTTTGATAGACCTTCGGCGACCCCCTCCTTATCTCGTTTATGAACTTGAAGGGCGCGGTGACTATGGGCCTCGGCCTCACCTCCTTCTCCTCGTCTCCTCTCTGCATCGCCGCGATATCGACGTACCAGAAGACGTCGAACTCCGTCAGGGTTTCCCTGAGCTTCGCGATCGGCTTTACCGGCGCCTCCCACAAGTCCCTGAAGAACATCTTCATCACCGATAGCGCGAACGTCGACTTCGCCACGCCGTAAGTCCCGGTTAACTCGATCACGAAGTTTTTCGAGAGCAGGGCGGCGGAGAGCATCCTCTGGGTGTCTTTTGGGAGGATTATCGCGTCGAACAGCTCCTTCAGTCCCTCAACGTACGCGTCGTGGTAGGAGTATAGCGGGGGCATGTTCATCAGCTCCCGATGATTCCGACAACCTCGAGGAGGTTGATTCCCAGGTAGAACATCACCAGCAGCCCACCGGCAATTATCGACGCTATTATTTGAGAGTATATCCTCGGCTTAAACCTCATGCTGGACGAGCTGGCCACTGCATCCGTGATCGCCGGGATAAGAGATAGGCAGAAGAAGGTCGTGAGCGCGATGCAGGAGAATATCGGGCCGGCTAAATGCTTCGCCGCGAGGGAAATCACCGTCGCGAAGAACAGCATTATTATGAGCAGCATCATCCCGAGGCTCCTTTTCGTCGGGGCTATGGAGCGGATGTACCTCCGCCTCTTAGAGACCATTAGGGAGACCGCCACCGCGGTGGTCAGCCCGAAGGTTACCGTGATGACCGCCAGCTCGGTCAATATGAATGCCAGTATGAGCGATGAGATTATTATCGATAGCGCGGGCTGCCATAGGGGCCTATTCATCAGGGCAGCTTAAGATGCGCGGCGCGTGAAAAAGGTTACACCCCCGAGGTGAAAAGAGGGTGGTAGTTACTTCCTGAAATAAACGACTTTTTGCGCGGCTTTCTCCAGCAGGCCGGCGAGGTCTGCCACGCACGCCTCGAATTTGTCGACGTCGCCGGCGGCCTCTTCATTGCACGCCTTGAATATGCCGGCTAGTATGGATGCGGGCCTCTTACCCGGCTTCGTGCACGCGGGCGGGTCGATGCACCCCTCCGTTCCGACGGCGTATTTATAGAGCTCATGGTATTGGAGGGCTATGCACGCGAAGTCGCTCGGATTGCACTGCTGCGGCGGCTGAGGTGGATTCGCGCCCTGCTTGCCCTGCTGCGCGCTCATCTTCTAACCACCTCCCTCACCCTGTTCGCGCTTTCAACCAGGATGTCGCGCAGGTCCAGCACGCAGGCGTGGAATCTTTCCGGATCCCCCCCGGATTCTTGCGAGCACGCTTTGAGGGCTTCAAAGAGCAGCTCCGAGGGCAGATACCCTTTCTGGCTGCATTTCGGTGGGTCTCTGCAGTAGCTTCCGACCAAGAATGAGTACAGCTCCTCATCTTTTAGCGCCATGCACGCGAAGTCCGTCGGATCGCATTGCCTGTTTAGGTTGCACTGCTTATCCCATAGAGGGCAGGTTTGCGCCGTCGCCGGCATTTTTCCACCCCCGCATCACACTCACGTTTCGCGGTAGAAATTTAAAAACGTTAGCGCTAGTCGATGCGCTTCAGCATTCGCCGAGCTATCCTATCTTTATCACTCATGGGGGCGGCGTCGATCGACTGCAGGAATCCATTGAATCCGTTCATGATTTCGTATTCTCGGATCGCCCTCCTTTTACGGTAGTGCTGGGCTATCGCGGCGGCGGCCTTCTTCGCCTTCACCATCACCACGAGGACGCCCGCTACCACCGCTATTAGCGCTATTATTATCCATGTCTGCAACGGCAACCCAAGGTATAGCGGCGTCGTCGCGCTGTACCTTATCTCGATCGCCCTGATCGTGGAGTTCACCTCGATGTCCGTCGCGTTGGTGAAGACCTTGGTGCCGTCATCCCTGGTGAGGGACACGTTCAATACGTCGTAGACTACGAACATCTTCCTCACCGAGCCGGGGATTTTCAGCTCCGCCCTGCAATCTTCCTGAACGTAGATTTTGACCGGGGCGCGGAGGCCCGCGAGGCCGCCGCTGACAATAACGCCGGTGCCCGGCAACGCGCCATAGAAGGTCGCGTTGAAGTCCACGACGCCCGCTTCGCCTCCAATTACGACCGTGACGTTGACCCTCGTGAAGGAGGTGGAGTTCAGCCATAGATGCAGGTCAAGGCCCTCTTCCGTAACGTTTACGGCAGTCCACGCGATCGGCCCGCGGCTGACTATCAGCATCGGCCCGTCGGCGGTTAACGTGAGGTTCGCGCGCCCCGTCGAGTCCGTAACCGCGGCGCCCAGCTGCCCAGTGCTGTTTACGGCGACTACGGTCACGCCCGCCAGCGGCGATCCATCTTCGCCCACGACGTGCACTATAACGGATATTCCGGCAGCCCAAGCCGGCATGAGCCCTCCGGTTACCGCGAATACCGCAAGGGCCAGTACCACGGGGATTAAGCTGAGCTTGTTCATCCCGTGGTTCCGCCGAGCGCGGACTTTATATAAGGTTTCTCTAGCTAAGATTTTACGGCGCGACGATTATGCCGAGGCCCGAAACGAAGTCTTTGTAGTACGGGTTGATTCTCTCGGCCATGTTGCGCTGAAATTCCAGGAAGCTTTCCCTAAGGGTTCTGCTCTCGCCCATCTCCATCCAGTACTCGGCGTAAACGGCGCCTATCCCCGAAGCCACCGCCGCGCTCATGCTCGTTCCGGAGGCGCATGCTAATAGCCCGCTTCCACCCCATCGCGGCAAGTTGGAGAACGAGCTCCTGGCGGATACTATTCCCACGCCCGCGGTGACGAAGTCCGGCTTCATCCGAAAGTCCACCGTGGTCCCCCAGCTGCTGAAGGGAGCGATTTTCCCGGTCTCCGGATCGATTGCCCCCAAGGCTATTACGTCTTTGTGGACGGCCGGGCTCAGTATTTTGAACGGAAGGTTGCCCTCGTTTCCAGCTGCCGCGAAAACGAGCACGTCTTTCTCAGCTATTTTGGCGGCGGCGACCGAGATTGGATCCGATCCATCGCTATTCAATAGCGCCCCCCAGCTCAGGTTTACGACCTTGATTCCGACCCTCTCCACGCTGTCGTAGACTATCTTCAGCGCGTCCAAAACCATATCTGACGATGCCGTCCCATTCTTCAGGAATGCTTTCACTATGAAGAGCTTGGCGCCTGGGGCGAATCCCACGAACCCGCTCACGGGCCTTCCAGCGATTATCCCGGCCACGTGCGTGCCGTGTCCGGCTTCATCCGCGAAGGCGTATTCGCCG
>Ga0105162_1001315_pt1 | contig 14509 bp, 13 predicted proteins | sample JNZ201metaG_FD_81532 | JGI IMG/M metagenome (GOLD analysis project Ga0105162, IMG submission 81532) | Hot spring microbial communities from Jinze hot spring, China to study Microbial Dark Matter (Phase II) - JNZ 20120812A | ecosystem: Environmental > Aquatic > Thermal springs > Hot (42-90C) >...
GAAAACCATGTACTCATTGAGGAACTTATTTCGGATGAAAGCGGGAGTATAAGGAAACTGCAATTTATTATCGAACAGTTGTCTAGATGCGAAAAGGTTTGCCATCTTATTAATTGGAATGAACATAAAACATTATGCTAAATCGTTACAACCAGACTCTTGGAGATTGCAGAAAGCATGCGTGAAAAAGGTGATCTGTACTCTTCGCTTATGTTTTATGTCATGTCTGCAAAAATAAGTAGAGTTTTTTCGAAAGATCTGGAAAGTAATTGTGTGAAGAGAATCGAGGATGTAATAAACACGCTTAAAATCGATTTAATTTCTTACGGATTATTGGTATACAGAAGAGATTTAAATAAATATCTATATGAGTTTTATACTTCAATTAACGACGAAAAGCGAATGTTAGAATACAAGAAGAAGCTAACGATTTCGATTGTGGCTTCGAAAGTATTGAGATATATCGATAAATTTTATGACATGATGATTAGGAGTTCTCTGATGGGAGAAAGATTGTGGAAAGATTCTCATGTAGGTGATGAAGCTAAAAGTTGAGAGAATTTTCTTCTAAAAGTTTTTAATTTCTTAAATTTTAAGTGATGTGACATGAGTATAAAAAGCCTCAGTTTTCAAGAGATAAAGAAGAAAGCCGACAAGCTGCGCGAGCTATTTCAGAAGTTCCTTCAGGGTCATGGTCATCCTTTGGAAGCTTTATTTTCAAAAATGAGTTTGCTCCATTAGTTGGCACTATATGCGACGAACAAATAAGGTCTGAAGATGCTTGGGATTTCCCGGAATGGTTGAATAATAAATTAAGGACGTTTGACCTGACCAAGCTGCTAAGCGTGGATTTGAAGCAGTTCCTAAATGAGTATCTGAAAGGGAAATGGCCGAGCGGTATGAGCAAGGAAGATAAGCAGAAATACTTGAAAAAGACCTCAAGAGCTTTGCATGAAGCGCTTGGCTTGTTCCAGCGAGAAAAGAAAACACCAATAACAATGTTTGAGAACAGAGAATACTCGTCTCTTGAAGTCTACTTTATGCTTAGGAGAATACCCGGAGTCGGTCCTAAAAAGGCTAACATGATAACCAGGGACTTCATCTACAGGTCTCTAGATCTATCGCAGAGCAATCCGTGGTTTGACCAGATAAAAGCAAGGTTTCCTAACTTCAGGGTTGTGGACGAAAAGCTGTTGGACATGCCTATAGACGTTCATGTCGTTAAGGTATTTAACAGAATAACCGGAAGGTTCCAAGGAAGGTGGAAAGAGGAACTTCCGAATCATATCCAAGATATTCTTGCTTTTTCAAAACTTGCTTTCCCAGATATGCCAGCAAAATTGGATCAGATATTCTGGACTGTAGGTCGTGAGTATTGTCATGAAAGAAATCCAAGGTGTAATGAATGCCCAATTGCTGAAGTATGTGATAGCTACAGAAGCATGAAGTGACTTCTACTCCTGACACATTACGATTTCTTTTTTTACTGCCTCACTCAAAGGCTTAGGCTCCCAGTACAAGTCCCTCTCAACCTTAAGACCTAGAGGGCCTCTAATCTTCTCTAGCTCCGACAAGCTGAAATAGCCAAACTCTGAGTAGTCGCCCTCTACATACCCGAAGAATGTGTCTTTCCCGTCAAACTCCAAAACATACCAAGTCCAATGAGAGTCTGGAGTGAAGTACTTCGCATAGACTATCGGATCCTTCACGCCCTCTTGAGAATACAGGGGAGGAATTTTCTTTCTTAGTTCTTTTGTCATGAGTTTCATGAACAGAATTGGTTAGAGAGACAGCTTATAACTGACCGATGTGGAAAGTGCCGCTTCTGCCAACATTGCGAAAGCTTTAAATATTTAATCAAACAATTTTTGTTTGAATAGTTTGAAAAGTTGGAAAGGTTTGAATATTATGGCAGAGATCCTCACAAGGTTTGAGAAGGCCTTCGAAAAAGGGTTTAAGGGAGAAGTCGAGAGCTTCAAGGTATGGCTCGAAAAACAAGGAGTGGCTCCACAAAAATTTAGGTATGATACAATAACTGAGGAGCTAATTGCTAGGCACTTGTTCATAAACAGGGTGGAAGAGTTAGAAACTATCGCTGAGTTCTTGGGGTTTTACGTCAGAGAGAGGAAAGAAGTTTTCCATATTCCTGTTATAGGCCCTTCGGGAATAGGGAAGACCGCGCTCCTTCACGCAATCGAGTTTGCACTCTCAAAGCTTGACACACCTCTAAAGTTCAAGTACTATGACGCCCTGACCTTTGGCGAACTAGACGAAGAAGAGGAACCTCAGGTTTTCTTCAGGTACCTTGATGAGGTCAAGTCTGAGAGTTGCGATGTATTGCTAATAGACGCTTGCGAGAAGGATAGGAATATAGACTATTCGCTGAGGGAATTTTTAAGGGCCCTCAAGCGATTTGTATTGATTACATCCTGGGAACCACAGTTCTGGCATATCTTAAAGGACACGATAGAGGAAGCCATTCCGACAGCAAACCAGCTATTCCTTAAACCATTCAGCGGGGAAAGTACCAAACAACTCCTTGAAAAGGTTCTTTTGGTTTTGAGTGACGGCAAGACAGAGCTGCCTAGGGAGGTTATCACAAAAATTTCTGAAATCAGCGAGGGTATACCGGGGGTTGCCATACGTTTGCTATTAAAGTCTTTCTACGAGGCATTTATTTCCGAAAAAAGTAGTGTTGACGCAGAGAGTGTACTGAAAGCTGCTAGTTCTTTAGGGATCCTTGGTCTGAACGAAAAGCTGGGAAAACTAACTGAAATACACGAGATAATACTGCGATTAATCCTGCAGAGTATAGATCCTAGGGGGATTAGACCGACAGAGCTAGTGGAGAAATTGGGTAAAGATAAGGCCACCGTGTCTTATCACCTTAACTACTTGCTCTCGGAGGGCCTTCTTAGCGTCAGAAGGCTTGGACGGTACGCATTCTACCAAGTCAAAGAAGAGCTGAGACCTTTCGTTCAGCTGAAAATCGTACAAGAAGGTGATTTCCTTGCCTAGTTACGTGTTAGTCCCCTTACCCAAATCAGCAATAGATAAAGAACGAGTAAAAGAAGCTGTGGATAAATACCCTGCGAGAGATTGTCAAGCACAATTGAAGTATGGGACGATACCGGAAAGCTTTATGGAAACCGAAGGTGCTCTGATCTTTTGTTACGTAATAGAGTACGAGGCTGAGTACGAAACAATAGAAGGCGTAAAGAAGGTGGAGCCGCCACCTGTTGAGAAAATACTTGTGGCCTTTTTGGATAACGTCCTGGTCATAGGGCACTCAAAAAAGGAGCATGAGGACATGGTTCTGAGTTTTATCTCAGAACATGTCACTCCTGGTTATGTACTTCGAAACGTTGAGTTTGAAGAGGAAGTCCTCAGGGCAGTTGTGGAGAAATATCCAGACGTTTTACAACTTGACTTGACACCGATGGACAGGAGGATAGACAAGTTATCATGTATTGGAAGGGGTTTAACCGAATCTGACTTTTGGAGAGACTATGGCGACCAGCCTTTAGTTCACGTCAAAGTTAGGTTATCCGACCTGCCGGAAGAGGCAAACGTAGGCTTTCGCAAGAAGGGAATTATCACAATTTACAACCGGAACTTTTCAATTCAGCAACAAATTAGGGTGCTCAAGGAGGTCGTTCGTATAATTTTGCCACATATGAGGGCGACATTCCAGACTAGGTTGGGGTGATAATATGAGCATGCAACCCAATCCTGGGACAGGAAGCCTGTCACGCTCCTGTCATGAAGAATTCTACTTGAACCTATGGTCTGCCGACGTAAAAGTTCCTGAAAGAGTAAGGGGCTTTGTGTTTTCCCTTCAAGGCATGCCGCAGACCGAAGCCGAAAGGTGGAAACTGATTAATAAAGTTCTAGGACGCCTCGCAGCCAAAGGGTTTGATGCAGCTGTCGCACCACTAGAATTCAGGAAAAAATTTAGTGGCGACATAGTTATTCTTTCAACTGATTCGATAAACATAAGAGACGTGATATCGACCGTTGATAAGTTATCTAAGGCTTTGTTCTGCAAGGAAGTTGATATTACATATACCGACTACCCTGGAGTATTTGAAGATGCGTGGCAAAATACTTTCAGGGAGTGCATGAAAAAGAACGGCTTTCTCTGCACAGCAAGTACGTACGTTCCTATGAGTGAGTTTTTGTCAAAAAATGCGAACAAGCCTTCTTTCCGCATATCTGCCTCAATTATACACGGAAAGCCGTCCCTGTGGATAGATCCTGGGCAGAGGATCATGATACCGCTCGCTTTTGAGGAAGGCAAGGCAGCTACAGAGGATGACTCAATCCCCGTGAGAGTGCTTATGGACTGGAAGAAGGCATTTGTTGTTGGAGTTTACGAAGAGACTGTGAGTGAGTATACAAACTACCAACTAATTGAGCACTGGGTAGATAGGGGCGTACCAGTCGAAGGCCAGCACAGAATATTTAAAGTAAAGTTTGGTGGAGATGCCAAGGCCTACCCCTACCCCGAAATCTGTGTATACAAAGAGTACGAGAAAGGTCGCAAAGAGTACTCGGGTAGGAAATATAAGCCGGGAGAGAGGATCCAGCTCGTCAAGGAGTTGTTAGAAAAAAGGATTAATAATAAGGTGAGATTTCTCGGCAAAAGTATTTCTTTTAACTCAATGCCAATACCGTTAAGCTTTCTCCTCTTCAGAAAAGAGAGGTATCCTTCACCAAAAGATTTTGTTGTAACATTAAAGAAAAACGGTAGAGCCTATTCAACAAACCTGTTAAAAGTAAAAGAAGAGCTAGAAGGTGGTGCAGAGCCATACACTGGTAAAATCGCAGGAAAATATGCTGTGATCGCTCCGTCAAGTCTCAAGGGTATGGTAGAAAGGGCACTTGAAGTCATAGAAAAAACTTACTCGAGGCTTAACTTTGGCAAACTGGAACAAACATTACCCATAAGGTATGTCAAAAGCGATAAAACATCTGACTATAAAGAAGCTTTCAACTTAACGATCTCGGAAATAAAAGATAAAGTTCAGGTCGAAAAGGAAAACATCATAGTGTTTGTAATTCTCCCCGACGTACAATACGCTGGAACTATATACTATGAGGCTAAGGACACTTTCTTTAATCCACCATCATTTTTTGATAAGGTTAAGCCAATTCAAACGCAGTGCATAGACGCCGGGACAATAAGGGCTATTGTGAGTGGTAAGCTAAACATCTGTGAAACCCTAGTACCTCAAGTGTATCTAAAGCTCTACGGAAGGCATGCTGCAGTTTGGCTCTGTACAAAGCCGGCAGACTCTCATGTTTACGGTGGCGACTCTGGGATTACTGCGTACGCCTGCTTTGATGTTTCGAGGCGCAAGAAGTACAAATCACAAGTTAGCGTTTTTACAGCAGTAATAGATCCTTATGGAAGGTTTATTTCATTTGATGTAATACAATCTGGAGGAGAAGGGTTAACAAAAGCATCATTTCATAAACTCATTGAAAGGATAGCTCAGGTTTGTAAGGCATACTCAAGTGAATTCCCAAGGATTGAACCTTCTCTAAAGTTTAATCTGAAGCGTATTGTGCTTTATCGCGACGGCCATATTAGTCGTGCCCTGAAGAAACTTATGGCAGACGTGTTTGAGAACGGTGTACCTGAAGAAGGACTGGAACCAATCCCCACATTTTTCGAAGGGAGACGAGACCTGCCCAGTAACATAGCAATCGATATAGTTGGTGTAAACAAGAGCCCAAACAGGAGAGTTTTCGCTAAAGATAAAGACGAGTGGCGCAACGCTAAGCGTGGAGTTTGCATTGTTGAAGGTAGCGACAAGTGTCTTCTGGTGGGCTCTTCCCCACATAAGGATGCCACAGGAGCAGAAACCACGACCGTTCAACCTCTTGAAATAGAGAAAGTGCATCATTTTAAGATCAACTCGCAGCTTGAAGAACCACCGGTAGAAGCCCTAGCAAGAGAATACTTCCATCTTTCTTATCTTAACTGGCTGTCTTTTAGTCAGAGGTCGAAGTACGCTCTGCCGCAGAAGATTACGCAGAAGACAGGCGAATACATCTCAGCACAAGTAAGGATCCCTCCAAACATGATAATGTGGTGATGAAAAATGAGCGTCGAAGTTGCGAAAAAGGTTATAGAAAACTTGGATGAGAAAATCGAAGAGGAAAACTAGGGTGTTCCATTTTTCGGTGATCCTAGGTACATAGTATATCCTCTCACTAAAGACGGCTTCGTGCCCATACCAGAGAGGGAAAATAATAGAAAGATAGCATTTGTCGACGGAGGAAATCAAGAAATACTAGGCGCACCTAACTTCTCAATTCAGCTAAATCGCGTATACTATAATGTCTTTAAAGGTAGGAAAAGGATTTTAGAATGCTCTTTACCGAATAAGATAGAATTTTTCTCCGTCACACACTCCAGCTTCCGAAACAGCGACATATTTTACGACACCCTTCTATTCCCCGTAAAAGAGGAATTTGGCAAAATGCTGCCAGATGAACGAGACCTCTCTTTCTCCTCAGCGGACAGGACAGTTACTGTTGGTACAATGCGAGCAGACATATCGAGAGTAGCATCTATTGCAAGAAGATTTGCAGAATGGGCTTACGCTTACTATGTAGTTGAAAATGAATTAAGCAGAGGAGACGTTATAGTCCTCGACGGCTCCCTACAAACGGCGTTCAAAAACGAATCTAACTACTCAAGCAAACTTTACGAAGCAGCAAACCAGAAAGGAGTTATAATTACAGGCCTCTCGAAGACCAGCCATCTTTTTACTACAACAGGCCTTCCGCTCTTAGGTGCAGTAAGAAAGCTCGCCGACGCCTATAATGTTCAGGGGAAATGGTACTATAAGGTCGCGGAAGGAACCAGCTCAGACCATAACGCGGTCATATTCGTAACAAAACTGAACCAGAGAGCTGAATATGTGTTCAGGTATGAAGTCTACCGAAAACAGCTCTTGGAGATGAGTAAAGAGGAAGTTGATGAAATATTTGCCCAGCTGGCAGAGAACTCGCAAGACATGTGTTTTCCGGGCTACCCTTACGGTCTTATTGACGCTGACCGGTTCGCTAGAGTTCGTGAAAGTGAAGTCGCAAATTTCCAGGTTTTACTCCTATCAGAAATTTCAAAAAGGGGAAAATGGAAGAAGTTTGCCCCGCATATTCGCGCGTCTGATGCGCACACGCTATTAAATATTTAGGGGGGATAAAGATGGAAGAATTAGTTATCGTTGGGCAGATAGTTGGGGGTAAGACTGCAAAAATTCTGATTAGAGAAAAAAGTGGAGAAAAGATTGAGCTTGGCGACTTGCTAGTCGTCGAGGAAGATGATGCGCTGGTTATCCTGCAGGTCTGTGACCTTTCTTACGGCAGCCAAGTTCCTCAATCAATACGTGAGCTTATTGCAGGCCTGAAGCTCGAGGGTTACGGAACGGAGCTCTCTTTCCTTGAACCTCAATTAAGAAACTACGTTATAGCTGAGGCTAAGGCCATCGCTAGAGTTGAAGGGAAAGATGTAAGAATACCGAAAAGCCTGCCATCCTTCTTTTCTACGTTAAGACGCGTAACTGAGAAAGATCTATCTTTCCTCACTAAACCCCCAAACCCAGTCTATGTTGGAAAAGTAAGGAGCGGATCAAAAGTGTTAGATGTAGATGTTTTTCTGGACGGTGTAGATGTTTTTACACATCACATAGTGATTCCGGCCACTACCGGTAGGGGGAAAAGCAACCTTGTTAAGGTGATGCTGTGGAGCATACTCGACCAGCCGAACTTTGGCGTACTCGTGCTTGACCCTCACGATGAATACTATGGGAGACATGGCAAGGGATTAAAGGAGCATCCAAAAGCAAAGGAGAACCTGCTATACTACTCTTCCACTCCTATCGCAGGGACAAACACACTCATCGTTAATTTAAGATCTATAATGCCATGGCATTTCCAGGGTATAGTCTCATTTACTGATGCGCAATGGGACGCTATCAGAAGGTATTATAACGAATTCCATGAGCAATGGATTGAAAACATAGTCAGAGGGACTGAGATAGAAGGAGTTGCACCAAGAACCCTTGAAGTGTTACAAAGGAAACTGGATAATGTACTTGGGGTTTATCTCGACGATGCAGGCAACATACAGTGCAGAAACAGAGTCTTTAGCGAAACAGCAGGCATAACAACGACTAGAGACATTGCCAACGCCTTAGAAAGAGGAAAGAAAGTAATAGTTGACACTTCTAAGTTGTCCGACGAGGCCGAACTCCTGATTGGGAGCATAGTGGCGAGTGAAATTTTCTACAGGTATCAGTCTTATAAATCAGAAGGTAAGCTTGACGATAAGCCGGTTGTCAGCATAGTTATAGAGGAGGCTCCAAGGGTTTTGGGAAGCGACGTGCTGGAGAGCCTAGGTGAAAACATTTATAGTATAATTGCTAGGGAGGGACGAAAGTTCAGAATAGGGCTCATTGCCATTACACAGCTCATTAGTCTTATACCAAAGACCATACTCGCGAATATGAATACAAAAATCATACTAGGAAACGAGATAGCCGTTGAAAGGCGAGCTATCATAGATAGCGCAGCACAAGACCTTTCGGAAGATGATAGAACGATTGCAAGTCTAGATAAAGGCGAGGCAATAATAAGTAGTAGCTTTACGAAATTTGCTGTCCCTGTACAGGTTCCCCTATTCGAAAGCTACATCGAAGGTTCAGAGAAAAAGGACAGAGAAGAAATTGTTTTTGTGGGGTGAAACTATGTATAAATTCGCCCATATTTCAGACTGCCACATAGGCGCCAACCGTGATCCGGTCTTAAAAAATCTAGAATTTACAGCATTCAGTAAGGCATTAGACGTGTGTGTCCGAGAGAAAGTCGACTTCATCTTGATAACTGGCGACCTTTTCCATGCAAACATCCCTGATATGGAAATGGCAAACGAGGCTGTAAAAAAGATGAAAGAAGTGACAGATAAAGGGATACCCATTTACGTCATTTACGGAAGCCACGACTACAGCCCTAACCAGACCTCAATGGTTGACATCCTGGACAGCGCAGGCCTCATCAAAAAAATTGTTAAAGGCAAGATAGTAGATGGTAAGCTAAAGCTGGAATTCACGGTCGATCCGAAGACAGGGGCTAAACTCGTGGGAATCTCTGCTAGAAAAGCTGGCCTAGAGAAAAATTACTTTGAAATACTCGACCGTGAGTCCCTGGAAAAAGAGCAAGGGTTTAAGATATTCGCCTTTCATAGTGCGATTTTGGAACTCAAGCCCGAGTTCCTTGCCGAGATGGAAGCAGTACCCGTATCCCTCCTACCAAGAGGGTTCGACTATTACGCCGGTGGCCACATCCATCAGCACTGTGAAACGAGTCTGCCTAACTATCCAAGAATAGTGTATCCAGGTGCCTTATTTGCAGGATACCCTAGGGACTTTGAACAAAGCGCAAACGGTGTAAGCAGAGGCTTCTTAATAATCCACTTTGACGATAAAGTCAAGGCTGTCAACCTCCATGAAGTCCACGTATGCGATTATTTATACTATGAATACGATGCATCCAACAAGAATTCTGTTCAAGCCAGGAAAGAACTCTTAGAAGAGCTAAGCCAAATCGACGCTCAAGGCAAAGTGGTAGTAGTCAAAGTTAAAGGTGAGCTTTCCGGCGGAAGGGCTTCTGACATAAGTGCACACGAAATCAGAAACATCTTGACAGAAAACGGAGCCATCCATGTTATTGTGAACCGTTATGGGCTTACATCAAAGGAATATACTGCACTCAAGGTAATGGGTGATGACGTAGCCACGATTGAAAGCAGGCTAATCAAGGAAAACATCGGGGCTGTTCACGTTACAAACGAAGAGCTGAAAGGTGAGAAGGGCGTAAAGCTCGCTCTCGAGATCTTGAAAGTCCTTAGGCAGGGACAAAAGCTCAACGAGTCCAAGAAGGATTACATGGAACGCATCCAAAAAGCAGCTATCGAAGTCTTAGGGTTGGGGGAGGTGTTTAGATGATCTTAAAGTCACTTCGACTACAGAACATAAGAAGTTACGTTGACCAGACTATAGAGTTCCCCCTTGGCACGATATTGCTCGAAGGCGACATTGCATCAGGAAAATCCACGATCCTATTAGCTATAGAATTCGCCCTCTTCGGTCTCGGCTCAGAGAAGGGAGCAGGTCTATTAAGGATTGGAGAAAAGAAGGGCTGTGTAACCCTGAAGTTCGAAGTCGAAGGAGAAGAATACGAAGTTTACCGCTGTCTTGAGAGAAGAGGCAAGGCCGTTCAGCAGTCAGAGGGTTACATAAAGACAAAGAAAGGCATAATCTACCTCTCAGCCTCAGAAATGAAAGATAAAATACTAGAAATACTTGGGTTTAACGAACCACCTGACCCCAAGGCTCAGAGTGTCATATATCGGTATGCAGTTTTTACGCCGCAAGAAGAAATGAAAGCAATACTGTGGATGAAGCCAGACTTACGGCTCCAAACGCTTAGAAAGGCCTTCAGGATCGAGGACTAAAGAATAGCAATAGAAAATGCTCTTACAGTTGCAAAATCTGTGAGGGAGAAAGCTGTCGAGTTAGCCTCCCATGCTTCTGACCTCGAAAAGAAAAAAGAAGCATGCGCTAAAAAGAAGGCCGAGATATCGAAGCTTTGCGAAGAGCTGGACAAACTGCAAAAGAGCGAAAGGGAATTAAAAGAAAAAATAGATAGGCTCAAAACGGAACTCGAAAAACTACAGAAACAAAGAGATGAGCTTGGAAGGGCGATAGGGGAAATCCCGCTCCTAACAAGCCAGATCGATGAGAAAAACAGAGAAATATCAAGTCTGAAAAGTGAAGAAGAAAGCCTAACAAAAGAGCTTAAAGAAAAGATCCAGCCAGCTATAGACGAACTATCTAAAATAAAAAGACCTACGCCGAAGTCTGAGGATGAGCTCGATAAAGAGCTAGACGAACTGAGAAAGAGAAGAGAGGAACTGATAAAAGAAGAAGCAAGTGTTAGATCCAAAATCAGCGACTATGAATCAATCGAGAAAAAAGGAATCTGCCCGACATGCGACAGGACGGCAGACCCGAATGAGTTTAGAGAAAAAATCGAACGAAAGAAGAACGAAAGGGAAAAGTTGGTTAATGCAATTAGAGACTGTGAAGGAAAGATTTCAGGAGTTGAGAAAATACAAAAATTACTGAGAGAATACAACCAGGCACAAGTGCACTTAGAAAGCTTGAATAAGCAGCTAATAAAAACCACAGAACAGATTGATAAAATTAGGACTAGAATAGAGACATTGAGAGCGCAGGTTGAAGAGGCGAATAAAAGACTTGAGAAGGCCAAGAAAGAGCTTGAAGAGCTCTCTAAGCTCTCTGTTCACCTAGACGCAATCAAAAAAGAGCTAGATAGGGCACAAAATGATTACTCAAAGATAGGGAAGGAAGTAATGTCTAGGCAAGCAACGTTAAAGATACTAGAGGAGGAAGTGTCTGAAATAGAAGCAGAGATAGAATTAAAGGAAAAAGAAAGGAGGATGGCCGAAAAACTAAAAGAGTACCAGATTTGGCTGGAAGAATTCTTTGCACCAACACTAGACACGATAGAAAAGCACGTGATGCTGAGCATCAACCAGGAATTTAACCAGCACCTCCAGAAATGGTGGAGCATGTTGATAGATGACGCAAGTAAAGAGTTAAGAGTTGATGAAGACTTTACGCCTATCGTGGAGCAGGACGGATATGAACTTGACATCAACTACTTAAGCGGCGGTGAGAAAACAAGTCTAGCGCTTGCTTACAGGCTAGCACTCAACAGCATAGTACAAAAAGTCTCAATAGGTATGAAGTCAAACCTACTTATCCTGGACGAACCTACTGACGGGTTCAGTAAAGAACAGCTGTTCAAAGTAAGGGAAATACTGAACGAGATAAAATGTCCACAAGTAATCATGGTCTCCCATGAAAAGGAATTGGAGAGTTTTGCGGATCAAATCTTTAAGGTTGAAAAGAAGGACGGAGTATCTCAGCTGAAAGAAGTCTAGCTAAGCTGACTATCAAAGGATGCCTATACACATCGGTTAGACTTATATCCCTACTCACCTAAAATAAGACTTAGAAGTAAGGCAAGCCGCTCGGATATAGTAGGGTGTTTGAGTTGTGTTAACACCACTGTTGCACATTAAAACCGTGCTATCGGGATTTTGATATGACTAAGGTGTGCCCTTCGCCAGAAGAAGTTGAACAAACATGGGAGATAAACCTCTCACGTTATTGGGTCTTCGTTGAGAAGTTTAAGGGGTCTCCCTCAATAAGCAGAGGCGATGCAAGAGCCTTCATATCTGCATTGACTGACATCGTAGCTGTAGAGGCAGGCGTTAAGGATGTTGATGGATTTAAGTGGGCCTTCGGAGAGGCGCTCAGAGAGGCGGAAGGGAAAAAGCTCACCAAAGCCGACTATTTTCGCACAATTCAAAAATGGAGATCTATAGACAGAAAACCCCTACAAGCCTTAGCTGAGTCGTCCTCTAGTAAGCTCGATTATCCGGTTCGGCACAAGGCTGATGACCTAACCGTCATTTCGCTCTTCACTGGAAGTTATGGTTTAGATATGGGATTTGAGTATGCTGGTTTTAAGGTTGTTGTCGCACTAGACATCGACCCAGCGTCCATGGAGATCCTCCGTGTGAACAGACCGTGGATACCGTTTATATTAGAGGATATAGCTAACGTACCGACACGAGAAATTCTCCGACGCGCAGGCCTATCTGTGGGAGAAGCGGATGTGGTGATAGGAGGGCCGCCTTGTCAGCCGTTCTCGACTGCGGGTAGACGCAAAGGATTAAGGGATCCGCGAGCCAGCCCTCTTAAGGAGTTTATCAGAGTTGTTAATGAGGCCAAACCGAAGGCTTTTGTCATGGAGGAGGTCACAGGGTTACTTAATGCAAGGTTGGTACATGTGCCCATCAAAGAAAGATCCCGTGAGCTTAAACCGGAAGAGCGCCCAGGAAGCGTCTGGCGTGTTGTCTTGGAAGAGTTGAGCAAGACCGGCTACAGAATTATGTGGAGAGTACTGAATGCCGCTGATTTCGGAACCCCCCAGATCAGACAAAGGGTTATTGTCATAGGCCTAAGGCCCGATGTAAACACTATTCCACGGCTCCCGTCGCCTTCCCATACAAAGCCAAGCATAAAGACGCTCTTCGGAGCAAAACCTTGGAAGTGTCTACTAGACGCACTGGTTGGTATCGAAAAAGGATTGTTTGTAGACCTCCCCCCCAAGTACAAAAAATACATAACTTACGTGCCTCCTGGAGGGAACTGGCGACAAATCCCGGGAAGTTTTCTCTCGGATGCTATGAATGGAGCGCTAGATGCTGGGGGTGGAAGGATGGGGTTCTACAGGAGGCTCTCATGGTTCGAACCATCGCCTACATTGGTTACATCCCCTGTGATGAAAGGAAGCATGCTCATCCATCCCGCCGAGGATCGCCCCCTAAGCGTCGAGGAGTACAAAGCCATTCAAGGATTCCCTCAGGATTGGAGAGTTCCGGGATCCCCCACAGTACAGTATAGGAAGATCGGGGAGGCTGTACCTCCGATATTATCTTTTGCTATCGCTTCGGTACTGAAAGAAACTCTTTTGTGTGCCAGGAAGTGAGTATGGATCCCGTCATCGAAAGAGCAATCGAGAAGAAAAAAAGGAAAATCGTAAAGGCCATCCTGAAGTGGGGTCGTGAACATGCTAGGGCATTCCCTTGGCGTGAAAACAGGGATCCCTATAAGGTACTAGTGGCAGAGGTGATTCTTCGAAGGACGACGGCGAAGGCTGCAAATCGAATTTATGAGGAATTTTTAAGGCGCTACCCGAACTTAGAAACGCTTACACAAGCGAGGGAGGGAGATCTCGAAAGTATCCTGTCGGCGGTAGGCTACCATAAACGTAGAGCGTCGATACTCAAAGAGATAGCAAGTTTTATAATTTCTGAATTCGGGGGAGTCATTCCACGTACGAAGGCCGACCTTTTACGTGTGCCCCATATCGGCCATTATATTGCTGGTTCCATCCTTTCATTGGGTTACGGAATCCGATCCGCAATGGTGGATTCTAATGTCCAACGGATTATCAGCAGGGTTTTCGCGGGGGTTCTACCATTAAGAAAAAGGCCAGAGCTGATTATTGAGATAGCTGAAGCCTTGGTACCAGTCAAAGGGCACGAAACCTTTAACTTTGGGATGCTAGACCTCGGGGCACTGATCTGTAGATACGATAAAAGGCTTTGCTGGGAGTGCCCGATCAAAGAGGTCTGTGATAGCGCCACTGGGAATGAACAAACTTAGAAGAGGCTTTTTAAGCTCACAAGCCCAAATAAGATTATCGGGAGGTTGACATGAATCCTAAAGAAGGGGCAGCTCTTCGACGGGTAAGAAAGTTCGTAGAAAGGGCGAAAGAACTAGTTGAAAAGATCTCGGTCGATAACCTAATTGAGGAGGGGGGAGTAAACCCTTAC
>Ga0105162_1001317_pt1 | contig 14481 bp, 15 predicted proteins | sample JNZ201metaG_FD_81532 | JGI IMG/M metagenome (GOLD analysis project Ga0105162, IMG submission 81532) | Hot spring microbial communities from Jinze hot spring, China to study Microbial Dark Matter (Phase II) - JNZ 20120812A | ecosystem: Environmental > Aquatic > Thermal springs > Hot (42-90C) >...
GTTGTTACTGTTGTTGTTGGAGCTACTGAGGTACCAGCAAAATATCCAGCAACACCAGCAACAATAATCAACACAATAGCTATAGCTATAAAGACACTTCTACCAATAGGCATTAAAACCACCACAATCTAAAAATTGGTCACCTCTATAAAAACTTTTTTAACTATCTATTTAGAACGTGTAGATAAGTCTTAGCGGATATATATGATAATGTCAAAAATCGATACAAAAATCCTTACGCTATCCTATGTTCTAAAAGATTCAGAGTAGCTGATGAGGTATATAAATGCTATGCAGAGAATGATATTAGAATTAGAAGAATTTATTAGAATTTATAAGCTTCATCGAAAACATCATCGAATATTCTTAGATCGCCCACTGATGCATATATTACGACCAACATAGGCAATGAAACTATACATACTATTGAAACATCTTTAGATAAATACCTTACATCTCAATTTGAATTCAGTAATAGCTTTACAATACTGGAGGGCTAGATGCTATTATAGATGATGCAACTAGATTAGAGACCTATAATGTTGAAGCCGTCGAGGAGGCTGTATGTATCTAGCCTGGAGGTGTCTAGTTTTTTTAACGTCACTAAGCTTTTGTACAGGTATTTTTGTAGCGTAACTCCTTGCTATAGATAATTCTTACAGCGTTTCTTTTTCTAACATCTGTATGAACCCTTCAATTGATGCATATTCAAGTCTTGCATGTACACATTTTTCTTAGAATTTTGCGTTATTTATATAATACTTCTCAGCTCTTCATCTAGTCTAGCTTTAGTTTAGCTATAACTTCATATTCTCTAGCTTAAGGCACCTTACTATTATATTCTCCAGCTCCTCTCTCTTTTGTATATTTCTCAATTTTCTCTAATGGTATCTGCTACCAGGATTGTTATAAATACTGCTACTGTTGGTGGTACTATGATGTGTGGTGCTACTGCTACATACCTTACACCCTCGGCTATAATACTGCCCAGGGATGGTATCGGTGGCTGTATTCCCAGCCCTATGAAGTTGAGGGAAATCTCTATTGAGAGAGCCTCTGGAAAGCTGTAGATGGATAGAACAGCAGCTGTGGACATGGCCTCTCTAGCTATACAGTGGAATACTATATGCAGTGTTGACGCATCCATTGCCTTAGTTGCTCTACGGCTGTGAGGCAACTGTCATGGCTAAAGTCTTTACTATTCTGTAGAAGGCTGGGAGGAGCCTAAGTGCTATAGCCACTATATGGGCTCTAAACCCAGCTGCGAGAGCCACTACAGCTGCTATAGGTATCGATGGGACTATATAGAGAAAGTTGAATAGGGGGTCTAGAGACGCCGGGAGAGCTCCAGACAAGGCCAATAGAATCTCCTTAAGAGAGCCTGCAGCAGCTACAGCTATAGATGTAAGTGAGACTGCCAGCGAGAGCTAAGGCCATATAGAAGTCTTGTGAGTATATCTCTACCAAGAGTATCTGTACCAGGTATATGCTGTGGAGAGGGTGGTAGAAGTCTTCTACTAAGATCCACCTCATCATATCTATATTGGGCATTCCAGTCAATAGCGGCTAGCAGCAGCCCGAGAAGCGCAGCACTGGCTATAGCTAAGGCTACCCTAAGTTTCATTGCTGAATAGCCCTCGGATCTATGATACGGTGTACAATATCTACAGCAAGGTATATACATGCCAGGACGAGCGGTACATCCTACCCCCACACAATCAAAACCAGGTAGTCTCTAGATGATAGGGCTGTATAGAAAGTGAGCTCCATGCCGGAATACACAACCATTGCCTCAGTAACGATAGCGCCAGCGACTATAAGCCAGCCCTATAGAGTAGGGCAGAGAGAATCGCTGGGAGGGGGTATCAAAGGGCCTTAGAAATATATGCGTAATGCCCGTAGCCCATCATGATGTAGGTCCCTCCAAAGGGTTGCTGAAGACTGTTCTCCAGGGCTGATTTAAACAGCCTATAGAGAACACTTGTGCCAGTGGTAGTCAGAACTATGGGGGCACTATACCTCCAGCAAATATAGGTTGTCTAAACTATGCAGGAGCTAGAAGGGGTATAGCGCTCCATACAGCTGTAGGCATTGAGCTAGGTATAGCTGCCACTACTTAAAGTACCCCACTACTCAAGCTGTATACAAACTCTGTATAGAGTAGAGTGTACTGCGGATGGGAAGCACCGGTACTGTTGAGAGGAGAGCTAGCTTGAGGGAGGCTACAAAGCTTCTAGATATTATTGCGGCGACACTCTCCTCAGTACATATAGACTTGCCCCAGCTCCCAGAGAAGATATTGGGTATTCCTAGTATATGCCAGTAGCTGCATGTATAGAGGGCCATCAAGGCCAAGCTGACGCTCAAGAGCTTCCTCTTAAAATATATTAAAATCGAAAGTATATAGATCTCACTGTTTTTAGTATTCATAGCTTGCGGTTGCTCCACACCATGCTTCTCGATTCATCTAGTTGATTTAATATCGATAGTTTGACCTTCCTACATCTACATATCTTTAGCAATACTCCTCTGTATCCAAGGTCCAGCTTATAGTTGTACCTGCTAAGGATTAGCCTTCCCGAAATAGATTTTCTATAACTGTTTAGCATCGATGTACACCTGTTTAGCATTGGTGTAATCTAGAGCAGATAGAAGCAATCAGAAAAGAGTGGAGGAGGTAGCTATGGGGCTAGCTGCTATCTTGAGCAGGTGGGTATACGCCATTTATTGGAGGATGTCGCTGGGGTTTCCCCAAAGGTGTGGTGGCTCCACAAATACGTGATCCAGGCAAACAAGGGGTGATAGAGGCATACCGAGTATAGCTAGACCATATCAATAATCAACACTGATTATGATATGCACCTTAGACTCGCTATACTGGGAGATGTTGCAGTGGGATTTTGTGGGTGTTTGGAAAAGAGTTTGAGGATTCGCTAAAGATAGGTATGCATAGGGTTGATGTTGAAGGGGAGGACGATGGTATTTGGTATAGGGGGTGTAGAGGTGGTTATGTAGAGAAAGAAGTTTTAAAGGGGTTACCCTCAGGCTCCTTGGGGATGTAGAACCTTTCTCTGATGCTGCACAGTATATGTGTTATTGACCTCACCGGGGCTCCACCCACTTCACGGTGAAGAGGTGTAAATTTAATTGCTGCTCTCAAACCCCTTATACTAAGATTCTTTCTTGCTAACACCAACCTCTATCAACTTTAGAACTCCAAAAACATCCACGGAATTCCGGGTCTATACCAAGACTTCAAACTCTAAAACTCCATCTACGAAAGTGTGCCTCCACATATGCGTATCACCCAATCTATTCTATATATTTCTATTAGGAGGCGGTATAGTGTTATGATGAGGTGGCGATGTTGGTAGGAATTACGGGTTTGTCCTATAGGCTCTATCTTTTCGTTAACTTACATTCATGAGATCTACAGCTATAGTGATACTAATTATCTAATACTGGTTACTCCTATGCGACACCACTACTTTTAATTCTATTTATATCCCTTCTTATATCTTCCAACTGCTTGTTTATCCTTATTTCAACTCTTTTAAGGTATAGAGCTACCATTGCCGCTATTAATGAGTTGAACCCTGCTAGGGTTAGCATTATTGCTACCAATCCTTTCATGTAGTAGTTTATGCCTGTGAAGAAGTAGTGATAGCCTACCCAAGCCCCTAGCACTAAACCTGGCACCAAAGCAAGTGAACCTAAAATAAATACGAGAAATGCTGGGCTATACCTCCATGTAAGTCTAATCATATCTACCGCTATCTTAAATCCGTGGAAGACCTTCAATTTTTTAGCTTTAGGATCAATTCTAGATCTATACTCTACAACTTCTTCGCATACAGAACCGAGGCTGGCAAAATGAGCTACAACCTCAGATTCTACACTAAAGCCTTTCATCTCAAAATCGACCCTCCTTAGCTTATCTGATTTAGCTAAATACATACCGCTTAAGACATCCCTTAGCTTAACCCCAAATAAGAGGTTAAAAAACAATGTAAGAACCTTGTTACCCAATTTAAAAATAAATTTCTGCGATTCCTTTCCTTGAAGCCTAACACCTATAGCTATATCACAATCATTTGATTTAGCGGTGGCGAGTAGTTTAGGGATGTATTTAGCTGGATAAGTTCCATCACCATCTATAACTAGGACATAAGGTGTTGAAGTATATTTTAAACCAGTTTTTATAGCATCAGCTTTACCCTTACCTTCTTGGGCAACCACTAGTACACCACGTGATTTAGCTATCTCTACAGTTTTATCGGTACTACCCCCGTCAACAACAACGACATTTTTGGGAGAAATACCTAGGGACAGAATTTCATCTAGTACAAAGCCTACAGCTTTCTCTTCATTACGAACGGGAACTATCACAGATAACTCCTGTAACTCCATTTCGATATCCATATTCCGAATCCCGAGATGAACAGCTTTGGGTGCTGCTCATCTACATTGCTTTAGGTACCTAATAATCTGATACACCCTTCTCTTAAGATATGCATGAGGTATAAATATATGGATGTTAATCAAAATTAAATAGTTTCCGGTGCAAAATATAGGTGAAGTGCTCTACTGAGTTTAAAGGAGGAATTTTAGAAAATCGCTATCTAGGGTTTGGCAGCTATAGATTTCCATGTTTAGTTTGTTTACAATGTTTTCTGCAGCTCTAGGTATTTTCTATAGCTAGCAATAATCGCTACAGCTATGGTGTAAATAGCTAACACTGTAGTAACGGGTGTTAATCTTATACCCCAGGGGGTGTAGTTTAGGGCTAAGCCTATGAGTGGCACAATAGCCAGAGATAATCCTATTGACAGTGCCAAACGTTCTAATGGCGTTAAATCCTCTTCTCTTGGGTATAATGCCTCCACAGTTACATATCCTGGAAGGAAAAGAACCGCTATAGAGCCCAACACATATCTTATGTATATGGCTCCAGGGATTAGAGAGGTTATTACAATTGCTGCAATTGTTGTTACCACTAAGGTTGCCACAGTCCATAGCCATAGAGAGTAGGCACCTCTACCTAGGTAGTCGATGAAGTCTCTAGGTAGAGAAGGGTCTAGCAATACTATCTTCTTCGATATACTATCACTATAGACTCTTTTAAGTACATCAAGCTGTTTCCCAGTTTTACTAAGCTCTTTAACGTATTCCTCTAAAGTCTTCAACCTCGTATCCTTCCTATCCCTACTCATAATACCGGCGCCTTAGATACATCTACGTAGATGTGATTCCAAATCCCTGTATACACCCATTCCCTCTCCTCTATGCTGTATATCCATAATTCGAATATCAGTGCCACCCTATTAGCAGATTTATTGACAGCTATTGGTACAGTAACTCTCTGAGTTATATTTTTCTTTACATCTACTAAGAACTCGAAGATCTTTATCGTTGGCTCTGGGCTCGGTGTAGTATTGGTTGGAAGCGTTGTGCTATTACCTATCTTATACCTTACCTGTACAAGAATAGGGTAAGGCCTATGATTATAAATGAATATCCCTAACGATAAGTTTTGCCTAGGGTAAACAATTCGTGGGTAATCACCTATTACCAGGTCTTCGCTTAGCAAACCCATAGCTTGGAATGGCTCTACTATCTCGGGTCTAAGGATTTGAGCTATAGCTACAGCTGATCCAACTACGGAGATGGCTATGATTACCGCAAATACTTCTTCATCTAGGAGATTCAAGTTTTGACCACCCATTTCCTCCTTGATTTATACCATATGTAGAGATACACCCTGGGGAGAAGTATGTAGACTAGAATGGGGATAGATATTAGTCCCAGTATAGCGGACCCTTTCACAAGATTTTTATAGAGTACTATTCTCGAGATTTCGTGTCTAGTGTTATCGATTTCAGCTCTAATGATAGAGAGGTTAATACTTCTACCGTTGGTTAAAGCTTCATGGGCTTCCTTAAGTTTTTCAACAAGATTCGAAACATCTATACCTTGTTGAGCTAGTCTAGCCACCTCAACATAGAGGTCGAGAAATTCGCTATACAGATCATCAGCGTAAACCACAATAACACCCATAGTAAAGCAGGTTACGAGCAGTATAGATAGCAGTACATAAATTACCTTAATGTGGAGGTGTTTCACATATGTCCACCCACTAGGATCTTTATACCTTTTTGTTCAGCAGATCTACCTATTATATATAGAGTGAGTAGAGCTATACTTATGGCTGTAAACATGTTTACGCTTACCACCAAAGCATCGAAGATATACACATTATGTGGTGTACTATCACTTACAACCCTAACGTTCCCTATTACATCTCTTGCCCTTTCAAGACGTTCCTGGAGATCAGCCTCGGTAATGGGGGTCATAATAGATAGCCTTACGTATGCTACACCCTCCGGTAAGATAAGCCTATATACTGTGTAGCTTAGTAGTAGTCTTGAGATATCCTTCGATATAATCATATGGTGTATAGTAGTATTGCTTACCTCAACCCATGACTTCTCAATACCAAAACCTTGTAGTGTTACACATACATACCATCCATGGAATTTCGTTGGTGTATCGGCTATCTCTATATAGCCCACAAACTGGGTTCCACTGTAATTAAGTGATATGCTTCTTACATCAGGTACACTAAGTGCTTCGCTAATTTTAGGCCCAGGAATACTGTGTAGAGTTAAAACATTAGAAGAGTTGAGCGTTGCTGTAGCAGGCTTTTCAAGTAATTGAGGTAAACCTGATACGGATACCGAGAATTGTGTAAGCATGGCCATTGATATAAGTGGTGCAACAACATTATATGCTACAAGGAGGGTTACATATATCGCTAAAGCTAGGTAGAGAGAAGGTGGAGGTTTTACAAATCTTATAGTTGTTGAAGAATCGTGTTTACCTATCTTTGGCATCGATAGCAATCTTATTGCGGTGTAGATCGCTAGAAACGTTGCTAAAGCTACATAAATAATTGGTGGTGTGTAGTTGAAGAATTTGAGTGCAGCATCATAGCCTATATGCTTAGTTAATTCAATGGTTAAAGTTAACCTCAGTAGATTTCCAACAAAAACAGTTGCTACAGCAATAGCAATTGATGCAGCGGTATAGACTATCTTTTTTGTTTTAGGAGCTGGGGAGGTGAGAGCAAAATAAATAATTGATGGTGATATAGTTAGTATAGAGAGTACCGAGGCCACACCACCATATATTGATTCTGTCTTGAATAAGTGGTCAACACCCGCAGCATCCTTTACTAAAAGTACTAGCATCCCTTCAAATTCTATCACATGAGTAGAAGTTATGGCAGATACAATCGATGTTATTGCACGCGTTAAAGTAGGTGATAGAAAGTCTATAGCTTGCCTAGGTATCGGCACGAAGGTAAGCAGAAGAGCAATAGATAGATATGATATGGAAACACTTTTAGGTCTAAAGAATAGAGTTAGTGATAGAAGGAATAAACAAACCAAGGAGAGAACTTTAAGTTCGAGAAAGAATTCATCTATTATATCTCCAAGTACATGGAATAGTACTGAAAATAGAAATAAAGTTATAGAACCTACTAACCTGAGGATGTTAAGTCCTTCAATCTCGAAATAGTTTATTGCAAGCTTGTACAGAACAGCTATGGACACAGGAATAGCTATTAAGATGTAGCTGTATACCTCCGTCCTTAGGACCACCATTATGTAGACATTAAGAAAATTTTTGTGGGTTATGTAAAGCGTTATTAGTAGTACAGCTAGTACAGCAATAGTTATTAGCACTTTATACAATCTATTGTGGTCACTCATATTACTCATCATCTAGCTAAGTGAATTGATTTATAAGTTCAAAGTTATTTGTATAGATGAAGCCTAACCTATGTAATACATGCTTTACCACAACATATCTGAATTCAAGAGAGTTGCTATAAATAAGTGTAAACGGTCTTGGCGGCATAAAATCGTTACCTAATATCACCTTGACTAGCTCATCGGCAAACATTTCATTGCTTACTACAAGGATGGCAAGGGGTTTAGGCCTCTTATCATTTTTAAGTATTTCAACAATGTTATCCTCTGTTGGACTCTGTATGGAAGTGTAATTGAATAGAGTCTGTATAGGTGTTTTCGAAAAAACCCTATACAGTTGGTGTACGATGTCCGCAGACCTACCTTTTAAGCTAATGACCATATCCCCAATAATTATTACTAGAAGTATTTTTGATCTAGGGCTTTGCTTAAACACCTTAAAGCATTGCTGTAGAAATACATATATTAATCTATCGAGTTCCTGAGCATTGGGAGCGTAAAGGTCTACTATAATTAACGGTTCTTCTCCTTCTCCTTCATGGTTTAAAAGAGATTCCTCTATTGATGAAGAGCCGAATTCTTTAATTACAAGTGAGCCCCTACTAGCAGATTTTTTCCAATGTATAAATCTAAGAGAATCGCCAGGGATATAAGGTCTAGACCCTATGTATTCACCGTAACGGCTTCTTTTATATCCTTCTCCTTCACCAGTTTTTCTGGCAATCTCCTCTAAGGATTCTAAGAATTTCTCAAGTAGAGCTCCAAGATATATTCCTCGCTTAACTCTGTATGTATATCCATATAACGCCCTAACATTTTCTATTTGAGTCCTTGTAGTAATAGTGGAACCTTCGCTTAACTCTGAAATAGAAATCTCTATGGCTGGGGATGAGATACCAACAGCTTCTCTAATATATTCTCCTATAACTTCAAGAGCTCTTTGTGTTAGAGGAATAACGTTGTATTCAATTTCATGTTTACCTATGAACCTACAGCTGAAATAGAAACTATCAAGAACATAAACATTTACTTCGATTATATGCCTACCTACATGGTTTATAGGTAGCTCTATATCAAATATTGCTTTACCTTTCACAGTATAGACGTTTCTATTGCCGCCATACTCCAATACCAGGTTTATTTCCATTGATGTGTTGACATTGAGTAGCGCTGAAACCTTTTCCCCCCATGATACCGTATTGTTGATTAAGGAAATATCCGTGGATACCTTAGAGAGTTTAACATAGCTATAAATAGCATATACTATAATTGTAGACGCTGATAGCATTATAGGTATTAAAACCCGTAGATCGACCAACATCAGCAACGATGATATTAGTAAATAGCGAAACATATCGAGAGCTGATGGTCCAAGAATGAATCGTTTTTGTAATTCATCTTTGATGTTATTTTGACCTATGATAAATGGTATGGTTATGGCAAGTGGTGTAGATAGATATATACCTTCATCTAAAGCCATAGATATAAAAAACATTGTTGCATATACAGAAAATGGTATAGCCTTTCTATACTTCTTAATCGAGTTTACGATTATCAGGGTTATTAACGGAATTGCAGTATAAGGGCTTTTTGTTATGTAGAGAATGTATACTAGGCTAGCTATGGCATATACAAGGGATAGCCACTTAATAATGTCCCTAATGTTTCTCGGCATATTTCATCATCACAGATGCAACTAAAATTATGAGGTAAACTAATAGAGCTATAGAAATATTGCCCCAAGTAGTTACCCCTAGAGCAAGCTCATTAAGCAAATACTTAGACACATCTATTGAACCCAAACCTAGGTAATCAATTACTAGATATACCTTGCCTAAACTAACTAGCCTCCCTAGAAACTCGAGGTTATCTTTTAACGAGATCAATTCATTAGTGAATATATCTAGGTCTGATATAAGCCATAGATACCCATTTCTCTTCCTCCAACCACATCCAATAATATATTCATCCATTGATTCCCCAATACTGTAATAACCGTTGTTGTCTATATCAGCATAAGCGTATCTCGATGTTTTAGCTATGATGAAGCAGTTCTCCTCATCAATAACTATATGCGACGGTTTATATGTGACCACTTCAAACACAGTATCCCCGAATTTTATATCCGCTAAAGGGTATTCCCTGGAGCGAACTTTTGATACCTCATCCAATACTTTAACAGGATCAATTTTAGCTTTAAGTTCAAAGTATCTTATTAAATCATTTGAATAGCCATCCTCATCTAAAATTACTACCGTTGCTTCATTTTCTAGTAGATTTTCTATTAATTGGGGTAATGAGCTATCCGGTTTACTATTTAATGGAATTATTATCAAGGCTTTTTGCTCCAAGTTTTTTAAGTCTTTAATAAATTTAGCTGTTCCTAATGTAAGTGATGTAAGTTGTGTATAACCTCTATCTCCTACATTATAAGGACTATAGGGTGAGGTAGACGGCATATTTATTAGTACTGACATAGAGGATACTAAGATTGTAAACATTAGCATTAAAATAAAGTCTCTACCTGTTCTCAACCTCTTCAATCTGTTTAACAATATTCATCGCCTCAACGAAGTCTATGTAATGGCTTGAATAGAGATCTTTTTCATAGAGTTCAAGGAAGGTTTTTACCAACGGCAGTATATAGCTATTGCTAAAAGCTTTACTGAATCTGCAATAGAATTCCCTTAAAGTTTCAGAAGGCCTTGGAGGTTCTATGTACTTAGACACTACAGCTGTAATCTTCTTGTACAAGTTGAGAAGACGAGATTTCCTAAAAACATATCTAATAACAGTAGTATGTAATACAGATGTGTTTTTAGTTCTAGAGATGAGGCTCTTCACGGTACTGCCTCCCAGTATTAGCGCTGTAGCGATGTAACCCATTTTAGAAGGTGATGTAGTGATTACTGCTATAAGTATTAGTGCTATAGCTAGTGTAGCTACATTTAGTACATAAATAGAGTTTTCAACTATTACAGGAGAATAGCTTGGATTATTAGGTTGAATCTCTACCAATACTCTGTACTTCCAAAAGAAAAATGTTGGTGGTAAACTAAACTCTGCTGCAATTTTTGAATTAGATATCGATTCATACCTTATAGCAATGGTGTCACCTACATATATAGTTGCATTGTAGTTTATAGGGGGGTCTACATAGATTTCAAGCCCAGGTTTCATGAATGGTATGATTACAAAGGGCTTCGTATTAATAAATGAAACTGTTTTCTCTAGCATAATAATTAAATTATGGCTAAATCTGTAGGCTAAGTACTTTCCTCGAGGTTCTGAAAGAAATATGAGCTTGTTATATCCGGCAGGTAGACCTCTAGATGAAAGGGCTAGTACTCTTTCACCAGGTGAAAGAGTTAGATTTGCTAAAAGGCTGGCATTCGACACAGTATTTAAGTATATCAATAGATTCAAAGGATAGTCCAAGTCCGCAGATATATTTACTTCGATCTCTTCGCCTGGACGTATATAACTAGGAACAGAGATCCTAATAGATGGATATATATAAACTAATTGAAAATTAGATGTTTGGTAGCCAAGCACTTTTCCATCTACTGCTTTAGCTATAACAAATAACTTTGCATTAATTTTAGGTGCCGGTTCTAATCCCATAGCAATAATGTCCTCAACACTAGGAGTTGTGATATCTATTTTAGCATTTTCGCCCACCGGAATAGCATATTGATACATCTGTGATAGCATATCTCCATAAATTAAAACCAAGGTCAAATTAACGTAATTGATATCTAGATCCGTTATCGATAAGATATCAATACCTAGGGTTCCACCTCCATAAACCACCGGTTGATGGTGTAATTCAATGTAAATTTCTTTACCATAGGTACCAAGATATAGCTGCATAAGTTTTGTTAATGTGGCTTCCAATTTTGCATCGAGATTTAGAATGTAATTAGTTAAACTCCCTACAATTATGCGCCTCATATTAGAATCCTTGAAGAATGGTAAAAGTTTACTAACATAGCTATCTATAGTTTCCATTAACTTAAGTTTAGCTATATGGAGCTCATTTAGTAATACATATAGCTTTGAACTATCCCCTATACCTGAGGTTATTACATCGTCTGCTTGTATCAACAGATTTACAACTTGTTCTATATTTCTGTACAGTTTACTGTGTGTATAAATAATGTCTTTGGGTAGAGAGATGGCTAAAGCTTTTTCACATAGAAGTAAAGCTTCACTATAGTTTCCGCTTACTATAGCTTCTACAACATCTTGTAATATTTTGGCTAGAGGTGCAGGATCTACATTGTCTAATTGTGCATGAACAGATGCGCATGGCATCCACATTGGGTCTAGAATTAGCATTAATAATAGTGATACCGAGAGTATTTTCATATAATAATCTAGGATCTTCATCTATACCACCCCTAGTATGTCAAGAACTCTGACCATAACTATAAATATGAATACTATTATTAAGCCTATATCTAGGGGTCGCATATTTGCATACCTCCTTATTCCTGGGTCCATAGCCGTGTAAACAAAATATAGAAGGATAGAAACTGAAATATAGGCATCAGGCCTAGATTCACCCACAATTACTAGAAAAACCGTGAATATCACAATTATTATCGTTAATATAGTGAGACCTGTATCAATTTTAGCCATATTTGGTACCTTCAAGTCTTAATGTAACTTTGTAACTCTCTTGCGATACTATTTCAGTAACTATTTCTACATTTTGCTCAAAGTGATGCGCTATAACAGCTAAAACATATAGCCTCAATGGATTTACAGGCATTTTTATATAGTTGAAACCTATATTTGTTAAATCTATAAACTCTATAGAGATTAAACTATCTTCTCTAGTTACACTAATACCTCTACACACCATAGCCGTTTCTATAAAGATATTTCTGAGCTTGTCTATTAAATCGCCTACCCCAACGCTATGCATTACAAATTTCAGTATATTTTCAGCAGATATTCCTACATATGGAATGTTTTTCGCAGTGCCTATCCCTACAACGATATTATTGCATTCAATATCCTTTGAGGAGAAGTAGAATGTTTTCTTTTCATAGCAAAGTTTTAGTTTATGCTTACTAGGAATACCCATATCCTCTATGAGCCTTACTAAAACTGCATCTAGGTCTTCAATATAGTGTTTAAGCATATCTTCAGTTGGTTCACTGTAGCCAAATCCAGCAATTATAAATACAATGCCAATTACACTAACCGATAATGCTGTACCAACAATTCTATCACTTGCAACTACAATACCATACACCATGAATGTGACAGCCAAAGCTATGACAACTAGTCCTACTAATACATACCTTCTCTCCATCTAAAATCACTTTTTACTGGAGCTATTTCCTAGCTATTCCTTTGGAACCTTAACTTTACTTAAAGCCTCTTTAACAATGTCCTCGGGCTTCAAGCCCTCAGCTATAGCTTCATCTGTTAAAATAATTCTATGGCTGAGTGTCTCTATAGCTATTTCTTTAATATCGTCTGGAATTACATAGTCTCTCTTATTCATTAAGGCTACAGCTTTAGCTATTCTGTACATAAATATCGATCCTCTATGGCTCATACCAACTTTAACATTTCTGTTACTCCTTATGTAATTCACTAATTCAGCTATATAATGTACTATTCTATCATCAACATAAATGCCTTGGGATAAAAATTCCTGTAGCCTTAAATAATCATCTAATTCAATAGATTTCTCAATGGCAGATACATCAACGGTATAAAGTCTATCGGCTATCCTAATAATCTCTATTTCCTCTTCCATAGGGTTGTATTCGGAAAAACATCTTACCCAAAATCTATCTCGAAGAGTAAGAGTTAGTGGATATACACCTATTTCTTGCTCTATAGGGATCTCTGTAGCAATTACATGAAAAGGTCTTGGAAGATCGTGGTCAACACCATCAATAGAAACCCTGTACTCCGCCATTGCTTGCAGAAGTGCTGATTGTACACGCGGCGGAGTTCTGTTCAATTCATCAAACATTAGGATATTAGAGAATACAGGTCCTTTTACAAATCTCCTAGACCCATCTAATCCATATATATAGTACCCTGTAAGATCTGTAGGAAGAATATCAGGATTACCTTGAACACGAGCAAAACTACCACCAATAACTCTAGCTATAGACTTAGCAATCAATGTCTTAGCAGTTCCAGGCGGACCCTCTAAGAGAACATGCCCACCAGCAACAAAAGTAGCCAAAATAATATGTAGTAAATGTTTTTTACCTACAATAGCATTGGATACTGACCATCTAATTCTATCAACGACTTCGTAAATCCTATCAAAATCCATAGCAGGCATGGCAAGGCCCCCATTATTATAAAAAACCCAGCTAAATAAACTTATATCATAAAATATCTTGGCTAATTAGGTAACCTAGGAATTGTGTATAGTAATTAATAATAATAGAGGTAATCAGCCCACATCCTTCTTTAAAAGACTACAGCTAGTGAAATTTAGTAATGCTATAGCGTATTTGCTCTAAGAACTGTGAAAGTAAATCATACATTAATACTACTTATTATCGTAATCGCTATATTTAAATGATTTGAAGATAAAACATCTATAAAGAAATAAATTTAGGTGGTTAAGACAAGTACGAGGCATAACCTCGACGAATTAGTTCAGCTCTAATCTAAATAGATATCTAAATAGAATAGATAATAGATATATACCATACATACA
>Ga0105162_1001320_pt1 | contig 14473 bp, 13 predicted proteins | sample JNZ201metaG_FD_81532 | JGI IMG/M metagenome (GOLD analysis project Ga0105162, IMG submission 81532) | Hot spring microbial communities from Jinze hot spring, China to study Microbial Dark Matter (Phase II) - JNZ 20120812A | ecosystem: Environmental > Aquatic > Thermal springs > Hot (42-90C) >...
AGGTGAGGTTTTGTATTTGGATCGGGAGGAGGCTGCACCAAGTGTAGTGATCCCCTCCGTGATTGGGAGGCGCGTTCCCCCACATTGTACCGCTTTAGGGAAGGTCCTCTTAGCCTATAATCCAGAAGCACTGGAGGAATTGTTGGCTAGAGGACCGTTACCCGCCCTAACTCCTAATACGATCACTAATCCTCAGCTCTTGCGCAAGGAATTGGAGCGCGTGCGTCAGCAAGGCTATGCCTTGGATTGGGAAGAGTTCCACGAGGGTAACATTTGCATAGCTGCCCCTGTGTTCAACTATCGCGGGCATGTGGTGGCTGCGATCTCTGTTTCTTTTCTAAAAACAAGACTAACACATGATGCACTTGAACGGTTTATCCGCGAAGTTCTTGAAAAAAGCCAGTATCTCTCTCAAACATTAGGGTATAGTTCAACCTGACTGATTTTGCATTTGGATGTTTGCTGCATTTTCCAAATGTTTAAGTTTGATTTTTTGCTTATTTACCTCGTAAGATGATTTTGGTATTAAAAATTTTCTAGTTTGAATACTGGCGAACCTCTTGACTAAACAGGAGAAATAGCGTATTTTTATTTTAAGAAAAGGGGGTGAACAACTATGAGGAGGTCTGTGTGGGTAGCGCTGTTATTGGCTATAGGTTGTTTGGTTGCACAGGCGTTGGACTTTGAAAGCTTCCTTGCTGAGGTCAAGAAAACAGGGGTCGCTATTCAGCAAATAGATGAGGCAGTCGTTTGGGCTGGTCCATACGGGGGGATGATCAAGCCCTTTGGCCCACTTGCTGGTAAAAAAATAGGCATTCTTGCTGCATGCGACTTTAGTGATTGGCAGGCATATTATCTGGCAGCATATATCGGCGAGTTTGGAGGGACACCACAATTTATTTTGAATAATAACCACTTATGGAAAGTGTCGCGTTATTTGTTTGGCTCAGGGACACCGGTGGAACCCACTGGCAAATGGGGTCTTACGCTTACTGCTGGTATGAGTGGCATGGGATATATTGGTACACGGGTCTTACCCCCTGTGTTGCTCAAAGAAGGCGCTGGGCATGTTGCGAACTTGCCAGTAGCTAATCCCAATGATTATGATGCCCTTATAATTTTAGGAGGTTGGTCAGGAGATATTCTTTATGCTGATGACATCGCTATTGACTTTATTAAAAAGGTTGTGGATCGCAAAATTCCCATCGCTGCTATCGGCGAAGGGATCCTCCCCTTAATTAAACTCGGCGTTGTAAACGGGCGAAAAGCCACGGGGAATGTATTTGTTTCGTATATGCTCAGACAAGTTGCAGATTTTCTTAATGAGCCTGTAGTAGTAGATGGAAACCTGATCACAGCCCGTGACACTGTTGATGTCCCAGCTCTGCTGCGAGCGTTGTGTAAGGTTTTTGACCCAACATTTGTTGACGTTCACAAAGATATATTGAAAGGCAAGAGAATCATGGTAATGATCGCCGATGATTTTGAAGACGTTGAAATGTGTGTTCCCGTTCTAGAATTTATTTACAGGGGGGCAGAAATCGTTATCGGCTTGTTTGAGCCTTATGTTAGAACACGTCCCGGCCTAGTAGGTTTAGATGTGCGCATCGGTAACTTTGGGGTGACGGTCCCGTTACAAGAGATACCTTCTGCGTATTATCGTTTGATTAAAGAAGAGGATCTTAAAATGTCAGATTTTGACTTACTGCTTATTCCCGGGGCTATGAATCCTCTTCATCTCGTGTTGCATGCAGACTTCTTGCGGGAAGCTTACGCCGCGGGCAAGGTAATTGCAGCTATTTGTCACGGTCCTATACCTGTAGCAGCGGCTGATCTAGTAAAGGGGCGAGTTATCACGGGTTGGTTAGCTTCCGAACACGCTGTGGAAATCATGGGTGGTAGGTTTATGCCTGAATTAGCCGCGGCTATTGACGGTAGAATCGTTACAGGACGCACCCCACCTGAGGCACCTGAATTTATTGATGCTTGTACGGCCGCATTATTAAAGTTTTAACGGGCTTTGTGTATCAATCTAAGGGGCCGTTTTCGGCCCCTTTTTGTTTAAATTTAAAACGTTGCAGGGCTTTGTGGGGTACCCTTTACCCCCTTGACGCAATTCTAGGATAGGGTATACTTATTTATTACCTAAAAGAAAAAAGGAGGTGGTAAAGCGATGAAGCGTTTTATCGGTATAGGTGTTGCGTGTTTAGTAGTGGGAGGGTGGGCCATAGCACAACCCTTGGAAGTCTGGCTTAGCATCACATTTGCCGAGGCTTTTAACGAAGCTGTCCGTTCTCTTGTCCTTGAATGGTCTGAAAAAACCGGGAATCCAGTGAATTTCGTTATGTTACCAGACAAAATTTTCAATGAAAAACTAATCAACGCTATTGAAACTCGTATAACTCCAGATGTTACTCTTGTCACGGAATTTGGTGACGCTCTTGCATATGCAGCGGGCTTATTAGTTCCTCTAGACGACCTTGTGGAGCGGCTCGGCCCTGAGGATTTTTGGCCGCAGGCTCTTGAAGTTATGCGTTTGCCTGATCCAGTAACGGGCGAACTTCGCATATGGGCTTTACCTATAATTATGGAGCCTTTCTATTGGCATATTCGTACTGACTTGCTTAAAGCTGCGGGCATTGAAATCCCTGAATATCCTACCTGGGAATGGCTTCTGGAAGCCGCATACAAAGTGAATAGGCCTCCACATCGTTATGGGTTGGGAATCGGGTTTGGTGTTGGTTGGGATACACCTACAATTCTTTCTTTCTTGGTTTACCTCTATGGCGGCGGATTTGTAACCGAGATTTCGCCTACTGGTGCAGATATTTTTAACACTGAACCCACATGGCGATTGTTCGCCGATCTTAAAAAGTGGTGGAAAGACAGGCTTATTCCGCCAGATGCTATAGCATGGGGTGATATTGACAACAACCTCGCCTTTATGGAAGGACGAGTTTTAGCTATTCACAACCCGACAACCGTTTTGGCTACAATGGTGCGAACAGATCATATTCTCCTTCCTGGTACAGGGGTTGTGAACATTCCGCCGGTCATCGAGGCCAAAGAGTCTATTCTTGTTTTCAAATCAACTCCTGAACGCGAAGCTTTGGCCAAAGATCTCCTTTACTATCTCCTTTCTAATAAAGAGCGTTTCCGTTTGGAGCTTGCTGACAAAGCTGCGATGTATGGAATGCCGATTTTCAAGAGTCAAGCCGACATTTTCTCTGAAAAGATCAAGGCTAAGGAAGGAGTTTATAAATATGCGCTTCACGATCTTGTGGAGCCGATTCGGCGTGGCGAGTTTTACATGTGGATCAATACCGTGCCTTATCCCTATGGACGAGCCCACCCAGCTTGGGAAGCGATCACGAGCGCTCAATCCATGTGGAACAAATTCATGACCAAGCTTCTCGTTGAGGATGCCGATCCTAAAGAGGTTGCAGCAGAAATGGCAGCTTGGATGAACTCGATTTTGGCTCAATGGGCTAAGTAAAGGGGAAGGGGGCGGGGAAGACTAATCCCCGCCCCTGTTTTAGAATAATGATGAAGGGGTTGCGAAAACTGGAGCCTTATTTATATGTAACACCAGCTGTTTGCATTATTGCTTCCGTACTAGTCTTTCCACTTTTTTATACATTTTATATGAGCTTTGGAGAAAAAATTCTCGGGAAGGAAGTTGAAAAATTTGGTCTACAGAACTATATAGCGATATTGACAGAACGGCGCTTTGTTTCTAGTTTAGGGAAAAGCGTACTGTTCACAACGGTTGCTGTAACTGCAAAGTTGCTGATTGGATTAACGTTGGCGTTGATTTTGCACCGTTCTTTTCGAGGAAGGAACTTATTCAGGGCTTATTTCTTCTTGCCCTGGGCTATTCCATGGTTCACTGTGGCTATTTTATTCCTTTGGTTATTTCGACTTACCGGTGGAATAAATACGATGTTGGGGGCAATTGGGATGTTTCCCGTGTTTTGGCTTGGCCCGGATTTGTCGCTGATCTCTGGTATGATTGCCAACGTTTGGAAAGGATTCCCGTTTTTTATGGTCAGCTTTCTTGCGGGTCTTCAAACAATACCTAAGGAGCTTTATGAGGCTGCACAAGTTGATGGTGCTAATCCGATACAACAATTTTTGTATATAACTTTGCCTAGCTTGCGCAACATAATTTTGATAGTATGTACTTTGTCAACAATATGGACATTTGGACTTTTTGAGCTTCTTTATATTTTGACGGGCGGTGGCCCAGGCGATTCCTCCAAGATTTTGCCAATTTTAGTTTATGAAACGGGCATAAGTATGTATTTATACGGCAAAGGCGCAGCTATGGCTGTATTAACGGTGCCGTTGATCTTGGCTTTAGTGTTTCTTCTGGTTCGTTTAATTCGGAGAACAGCATGACGAAAGTAGGGGGCTTAGCAATACGAGTAACTATACTTTTGCTCTTTTCTGTGTTTGTTGCCGTTCCATTGTATTGGGCCTTTACTGTGAGCTTTACACCCCTCCGTGATATTTTATACCGGCGACCCTTGTATCCCACTCCGTTTACCCCGGAACATTACAAGGACCTTTTTACAGGGGCCTGGGGTGGCAGACTGGGAGGTTATACTTTTCTCATCCCATTAAAAAACAGTTTGATTGTGGCAGTCGGCAACACCCTGTTAAGCGTAAGTATAGGAATCCTCGCAGGTTATTCACTCGCGCTGATGAATTTCAAAGGGAAAGAAATTATGTCCACTTTTGTTTTGTTTGCATACGTTTTTCCACCCTTCGTGATAATGATAGCTTTACGACTGTTGGCGGCTTGGTGGGGATTGAGAAACACTCTTTATGGATTGATTTTGTTCCAGTGTGTTATAACAGTTCCATACTGCACATGGATGTTAAGGTCATATTTCCTTTCTTTCCCTAAAGACATTGAAGAGGCTGCGATGGTAGATGGCTGTACGCGTTTTCAAGCCCTTATCCGTGTGGTCCTTCCCGTGTCTCTCCCTGGAATAGTTGCCGCGGCAACTTTCGCTTTTACCTTGTCATGGCAAGATTATGTCTTAGCTTTCATTCTTTTGGACGCGGACAGATTGTTTACTGTTCCTATGGCTTTGTCAAGCATGGTTATTGGTGACCTTGTTCAGTGGGGAAAAATTATGGCTGCCGCTCTTGTTAGTTCGATACCCCCGGTAATCGTATACTATACTTTACAGCGTTACGTAATTTCTGGTCTTACTGGGGGGGCTATAAAAGGCTGAGTGGTTGCTTGTAAATTTTGGAGGGTTATTCCAAGTTGTCAAAGGTGTGTTATGCGAATAGTTAACTATAACTTATTCGCAGTACCTCCACGATGGCTTTTTTTACGCGTGGAAACAGAGGAAGGACTCGTAGGCTGGGGAGAGCCCATTGTTGAAGGAAGGGTTAACACAGTAGCAACCGCTGTGAATGAGCTTATGCAGAAGTACGTGCTTAAGCTCAGGGCTGAACGTATTGAAGACATATGGCAAGTCCTTTATCGTTGCGGTTTTTATCGAGGTGGGCCTATACTCATGAGTGCATTAGCGGGAATTGATCAAGCTTTGTGGGACATTAAAGGTAAAATTTTGGGTGTGCCAATATATGAACTTTTGGGAGGGGCGTGTCGCGATCGGGTTAGGGTATATCGATGGATCGGAGGCGATGAACCAGATAAGGTTGTAGAGGAAGCAGAAACTGCGATAAGACAAGGATTTACTGCCCTAAAAATGAATATAAGTGGTAAAACCCATTTTATTGAAACACCTCAGAAAATACGTGAAATAATATCTCGTGTAGCACGCGTGCGAGAGGTTATCGGAGAGAATATAGATTTAGCATTAGATTTTCATGGTCGTGTTTCTCCAGCGTTGGCACCAAAACTTGTTCGCGCTCTAGAACCTTTCTCACCGTTGTTTGTTGAAGAACCTATATATCCCCTCATAATCGAACATTTGGTCAACTTAAAAAAAATAACAACTATTCCTATTGCTTTTGGGGAGCGCCTTTACACGCGTTGGGATTTTAAACCCTACCTTGTAGCCGGTGTTTTAGATATTGTTCAACCTGACGTGTCTCACGCTGGCGGGATCACTGAATGTCGTAAGATTGCCACTTTAGCTGAAACGTTTGGAGCATTGGTTGCGTTTCATTGCCCCTTGGGTCCTATTGCCTTGGCTGCTTGCATTCAGCTTGCTGCAGTGACGCATAATTTTTTAATACAGGAAACAAGTCTTAAAATTCATTATAATGAAGGGGTTGAAATAACTGATTATTTGCTTGATCCGAATGTATTCTCTTTAGATGAGGGTTTTGTTCGCCTTCCATCTAAACCTGGGTTAGGCATTGAAATCGATGAGGCAGCAGTAAAAGAGGGCGCTAAAAATTGGAGAGATTGGGCTAATCCTGTATGGAGATACTCTAATGGCTCAATTGCTGAATGGTGAGGTAAAAGAATTTGAATTTAGCCACTCCAAAGTTTCAAGTACCAGGATCTTGTGCTTTCAAGCATTTATTTGGGACACTGAAGGTAATGGTTCAAATTGCGTGTCAGAGTCTGTGGCGGGTACCCTCGAAAACGAGAAGGATCATGAGTTGGTGACTACAGAGACTGGGCTTTTTCTTTCGCGGGAGGCCTTTATCAAGGGAAAATGGGGACACAAAAACGGTACTTATCACGTCGCCTGTTAGAAACCTCATATAGTCAGGCGAGGCTCCGCGTTCCCCGGGAACCGAAAGGCACTTACGGCCCCCTTGTTTTACCCCTTAGACCCAAGGAATGCAGACCGGGCGGCCCAGTGATACTGGATTTGGTAGGAGCTTATGTGTGCAAGATCCTGGAGGCCCCTTGGAACACTATTCCTCCTAGGCTACGATGAGTCGCGTCACCAAGGTAGTGCAGGAGAAGCTTCAGACCCTCCAAAAACGTCGCCCCTAAATCTCGTCTTGAAAGCGGTGTTTGTGAAGGTCTTGCATCTTGACGGGAATCCGTAAGGAAGCCAGGTACTATGGCGTTGGCGATTCTTCAAGAAGGGCAGCGTGAAGTCTTGTGGTTTATCGCTTCCCCTGAATAATTCACCCGGGATCTGAGGGAGCGAGGTTCTCGAGGTCTAGGGAGAGCGGGGGAGTGCGCGAAGCTTTGGTATTTAGATGAGGCGACTGTCCGCCGAGCCTTCCTAAGGCGGACTGATGGAGATAGTGGTGCACAAGATGCGGAATACCTTGGCTAAGGGAGGAAAGCGAACGTGCCAGAGGTTTGGAGGTATACATCGGGTCTACACCGTCCGAACTCCCGGTAAACGAAAGCTGCGTGGACAGACCTCCGGCAGCATTGGAGAAGGGTCTACCCTAGAAAAGTTGTAGGTTGGAAAGAGGGTCTCGGCCCTCTCTTATGCTTTCTTCAGCGCCCTGCGATGCCCCGCCCCGTATCCTTGGAGCACCAACTCTTCGGGCTCGGTTTCATACGAGAAGTACGATGGGGAAGAAAGTGTGGGATCATAAGAACCTGGAAGGAGGTAGCGAAGCTTCTCTATCAGGAATGCGAGCGGCAAGAGAGTGGGTGAGAAGGGGAAAGCTACAAGGGTTTACGGAGACTCAAGAGGAACCGGAGCCCCAGGAGCAACACCCTCTGTCACAAATAACGACACAAACTTCGTAATGCTACCGCTTTCGGGGGTAAGACATGGGCTCCGAGGGAAATACTTTTCGTTTTAACCTACAAGAAGTACAATAAATAGAATAAATAGGGGGTGAATGTTATGAATGGCAGGGTTAGGTTGGCATTAGTGTTCTTCGCTAAGCACTCTGAGCCGCTAATGGCTTGGCCCGCACACGATTTTAGGCCTGCCACTAAGATCGAGCAGCTGAGCGAGGAGAGCGAGGAATGGGCAAGAAGACTTGGTGGTAGAGTTGAGTTCATAGTCAAGCGATGGGTGAGGGACAAGGGGGACCTGGAGTACGTTAAGGGGTTAAGCGAGGAGTTCGACGGTGTGGTCGCTTATGTGCTGACCACGGGCCTCGAATACGAACTTTTCTTCAGGACCGTCCGCGAAATGGGAAAGCCAACGTTGGTGCTGACGGAGCCCTACTATTCGCTTATATGGCCGAGGGTTTCGAGTCTTATGAGGGAGGGCCTGCCGGTGGTAGGCGTGTCGTCGAGTAGTAGGGAGGACTTCGTCAAGGCGCTGAAGGCCCTCTACGCCAGCATAATGTTAAGGAGGGGGGTTAAAACGGTGGTTGTGTCGACGCCGGAGGAGATGAAGCTCGAGAGCCTCCATCGAAGCAGCATCTACGTTGGCGACAGGGGGGCTAACCCCGAGTACTATAAGAGGGTGAGAGAGAGTCTTAACCTTGAATTCATCGACTATAGGGATTTCCTTAAGGCCGTAGACGCTGTAGACGGGGCCGAAGCCTTGCGCATAGCCAGGGGGTTGATGGAGGGGGCCTATCACGTTAGGGACGGGATAATTTTTGAGGACGTTGTTAAGGCGGTCAGGATGTACCTCGCTGCTAAGAGACTCATCGAGGAAAAAGGGGCTCAGGCCTTCGCAATAAACTGCTTTGCCATACTTCTGAGGGACATCGGAACTATGCCGGTGACCCCATGTGTGGCGGTCACACTATTAAACGACGAGGGCATCCCTGCTGCCTGCGAAGCTGACCTGAGCTCCTTGGTAATGCAGATTGCCTTCAAGTACCTGGCCGATAGACCGGCGTGGATCACAGATCCAGTAATAGACTTTAGCGGTGGGTGCGTAATATACGCCCACTGCACAGCGCCGACCAGGATGTGCGGCTTTGGCAGCCCGCCGGAACCTTACGCCCTCGACACCCACGACGAGAGCGGAAAGCCCCTGGTTGTAAGGACTAAAATGAAGGTCGGCGGAGAAGTGACAGTTGCTCAACTCTCACTGGACTTTACCAACTTATTCCTACACTGTGGTTGGATAGAGGATGCCCCCGTGATAGACCTAGCATGTAGAACCAAGATTAAGATCAAGGTTAAGGATGCGAAGAAGTATCTATGGGAGTACGGCATGCCTCTTCATAGGGTCGTGATTTACGGGCACTGGTTAAACGACCTAGAGCTTCTAGCTAGGTTCCTAGGGCTCCGGACGCATATTGAAGTTGAGTAGCCGCATGCAAGCTGATTGGGGAACGAGGTATTTTACAACAGTTGCTGTTTTACCTCGTGGAGCCTTTGGTGCACTATCTCATCAATCCTAACCCGTCTTATCCCAGATCGAGCGTTAGGTTGATGCGCGACTGGGGTATGCCCGCTCATAGTGCCCAGTCTATTGTGTCTGAGCTGTACGGCAATTTCCCATTAGTACTTCCCAAAGCCCTGTAGTTAACGCGTTTCTGGGGGCTCATGCAAGTTTCTCAACACCCAAATACAAAACCTTTCTCACCCCTGCCTCTCTAGGAAAACATTTCTCCACCACTTACGTTTCTCCACCACTTACGTTCACCGTTTTATCTCCTTGGCCAGCCCCTGCAGCTGATTCCTGGTGTACAGGTGCCGGTGGATTGGCTGAGGCTGCCGAAGAAATGCAGTAAGAGCGTAAGCTTGGGCATCCCCACAGGCCACGATACGGGGAAAACCTATTCTCCAACGTTCGCATAGTTTCTTCAGCGCTTCTTCAGCTTCTTCTTCCGATGGGAGCCCTTTTCAAATACACGATGGTTGGTAAAGTCATGCGAGCCTTGGCTTTTTCCCGTGAAGTAGGGGGATTAATGGGCATTCCTGTCCCACGTTATCTAGCTGGGGCCTTTGCGTGGGCTGTTATTTTGGCTGGCATAGCAGGAATGTTTATTGTCCCTATAACTTTTCTAGATTTTACGTTGGGGGATGCTATAGGCTATAAAGGTTTTGCCGCTCTAGTAATAGGAGGTTTTGGTACTATTCCAGGGGCTATAATTGGAGGATACGTAGTGGGCCTTATGGAGGGCCTTGGGACGTTGTTGGTCGGATCACATTACCGTGACGCCATTGCAGCAGCATTGATACTTCTCGTTCTGCTCTTTCGGCCCGGAGGATTACTTGGAGCTAAAGAGGAGGAACGACTATGATGAAGACGGCCTCCCGATTTTTGGGGCATGGCCGTGATGTTTTTGCCATTTTTGTTTATGCAGGGATTTTAATATTAGGAGCTTTTCTACCCCGTTGGCTCACCACTGAATACTATTTGCGCGTTATTGTCTATGCCATGGTGAACAGCGTTATTGCTCTTGGATTGAATTTTGCTGTAGGTGTGGCGGGGCAAATCAACCTGGGGCAAGCGGTGTTCGTAGGTCTTGGAGCCTATGTTTTGGCCATTCTAACCCAAAAGTTGAAAGCTCCTTGGATTCCAAGCGTAGGGGCCGCCCTTCTAACTACTGCCTTGCTAGGAACCGCCCTTGGATGGATGAGTAACAGACTACGCGGTCCTTATTTAGCCGTTACAACTCTGGCCACTAACCTTATCTTTTATCTCGTCGCCTCTCATGAAGTATGGTTAACTGGAGGCCCGATGGGCATACATATTCCATGGGCCAACGTTCCTAAGGTGTTCGGGGCTGCACTGGAAATCAGAAATGTATATTACATTGTTTGGGGATCTTTGGCTATTCTCCTATTTTTAGGAAAATTGATTTATCAATCTAAAATTGGGCGTTCGTTTCGCGCGGTGCGGGACGATGAGACCGTAGCAGCCTTAATGGGGGTTAACGTTGTGCAGACCAAAATGTGGGCTTGTACAATATGTGCTCTTTACGGCGGTATAGGCGGCGCATTGTATGTGCTCACCTTTCGCTTTGTGGCCCCTAGTGAATTTACGGCATTACAGAGTTTTCGATATTTGGCCATGATTACTATAGGTGGTTTAGGCAACCTTAATGGTTCTGTTTTAGGATCTTTTGCAGTCACACTTGTTCCAGAATTTTTGAGGTTTGTGCAAGGGTACTGGGATATTATTCTTGGCGTTAGCATAATCGGTGTATTACTTCTCTTCCCTAAAGGTCTTGGTTTTATAGGTGAATATTTGTCCCGTCTTCTTGCTCCTAAAAAAGTAGAGGTACGGTGGACTGGCGAGTTTCAGTTTCCAGAGGCAAAATGAGCGCAAAATTGCTGGAACTAAAGCGTGTAAGCAAGTCTTTTGGTGGTGTTGTTGCGGTTAAAAATTTGGATCTCGAACTTAATGAAGCAGAAATGGTGGGTCTTATCGGTCCAAACGGTTCTGGAAAAACAGTCACTATAAACCTTTGTACGGGTGTTTATCCGCCTGATTCTGGAATAATCACCTTTAAGGGTATCCCGATAAACGGGAAAAAACCTTGGGAAATAAGCAAGCTCGGGTTAAGCCGCACTTTCCAGACGATTCGCCTTTGGAATAAGATGACCGTGCTTGAAAACGTTATGATTGGTTATGTTCGCTTCATGCCTGCCCATTTTCTTGAGGCGGTGGTCAGAACCCCGCGTGCTCGTTTTGAGGAGCGCAAGGCTCGAGAAGCTGCTTTTCAGGCCCTGCAACTTGTAGGTATGGCCGCGTTTGCCGATAAACTGGCAGAAGATTTGTCCCTGGGTCAGCAACGCTTAGTAGAGCTCGCTCGAGCTCTTGTCAGCCAACCTACATGTGTGCTTTTAGATGAACCCGCTGCTGGACTAAGAGGAGAGTTAGTGGTTCAGCTTGGGCATTTCTTGCATCGGCTCTGCAAAGAAAAAAGGACTACATTTTTGATTGTTGAACACCGTATTCAGTTGGTTATGCATTTTTGCTCGCGAATAGTTGTCCTCAACTATGGAGAAAAAATTGCGGAAGGACCTCCTGAAGCGATCAAGAATGACGAACAAGTCATTGCTGCTTACCTGGGGCGGAGGCGGGGCGAGTATGGCGTGGTCCGAGAGTGAATTAAGCGTCCTTGAGCTTCGTAACGTAGATGCGGGATATGGTAAGCTGCAGATTTTGCAGTCAGTAAGTATTTCTGCTCCTTTGAGGAGTGTAGTAAGCATTATTGGGGCAAACGGCGCGGGGAAAACAACCGTATTAAGGGCTATCATGAACCTTGTAAAAATCATGGGGGGTGAAATCCGACTCAATGGCCTTCTCCTCAATGACAAGCCATGGTATCGCATAGCTCAGATGGGTATTGCTTTCGTGCCACAAAAACGCGAAATTTTTGCTCCTTTGACAGTCATGGAAAACTTGGAGGTGGGAGCATATAGAATACGCTGGAATAAACAGCAGATGAAGCACAACTTAGAAGTCGTACTGGAATTTTTCCCGCAATTGAAGAAGAAACTTTCCTTTCGCGCGGGCACTCTTAGTGGAGGCGAACAGAAAATGCTCTCTATTGCTCGAGGTCTCATGAGCCATCCCAAAGTTTTATTGCTAGACGAGCCTTCGCTGGGATTGAGTCCTGCCATGGCTGAAGAGCTTTTTGTCAATATACATCGCATTACACGGGAGCAACCTAATCTAGAAACCACGATTATCGTTGAGCAGAACGCTTTTCTGGCCTTAGAGGTTTCTGATTTGGGTTATGTTTTGGAAGGGGGACGTGTAGTACTTTCCGGTGCAAGCCGAGAGCTCCTCGGCAATCCTCACGTTAAGGCTGCTTACTTAACTGCGTAAGCATAGTATAAAAGTTAGTGCACATCAGCTTTTTGTATAGCTTTTACCACATAATTGACGATTCTTTCTAACAATAATTTACCTGCCTCTGGATTAGCACGTTGGATATCGCCTGCATAAGCTTTTGGATAAAGCTTGCGAAAGAGGATTGGCAAATAAGTCCCGGGTAACCAAATGGGGGTCACTTGTTCCGCTGTTTGTAAGGCCTCCTTTCGAACTAGATCCGGAGCGATCACTAGCATGACGGCAGTCGCACAGGGTCCAGCATGGGTGAAGGCTCCTATAATACCAGCAAATAGGTCTTGCCCCAGGCTTTCGGCTAGCCGCCAGACATCGATTTGTAGAACTCGGTGAAAGAGTTGCACAGCTTCGTGTGTTAAGTATCTATTGATGACAGAACTATTTCCAGCATGGCCGTTGATAACCAAAAGCTCTGTGAACCCGGCGGAATGCAGGCCTTGGGCAACGCCGGCCAGGATCTGGTAAAGCACAACGTCATCGATGGTCATCGTACCAGGAAAATCTGAGAACAAAGCCGAATTTCCCACGAATACAAGAGGAGTGACTACACCTCCACACCGTTCGGCCACTTGGAGGGCAATCCATTCAGCTACTATCCCATCTGTGGACACAGGGAGATGCGGGCCATACGGTTCTATAGCACCTACAGGAATAATTCCTAACCTAGCATCACGAGCGACCCTTTCTAATTCAATCCAAGTGAAATTGGACAATCTGGTTCTACTCATAACAAAAATACCATTTTATATGGCTTCTAATGGAAGTCAACCTCCAGTGGTTCACCCCCAGGTGTAAGGGGCACATTTTACACGCACTTTTGCGTCCTCATGATTAGGATCGTTGGACAACATGGCTTGCCATTGTATAATATAGAACTAAGGAGTTTTGCATAAACATAAAGGGGGTGGTGGGTGGTGGTTCGTACCTTGTTGTGCGTGCTGCTCGTTGGAGTTTGCGCGTTGGTGGGTATCGCACAGAAGGTAACAATTGTGCTTTCCAACTGGCACCTTGTAGAGCCACATTGGGAGAAGTCAATTAAGGAGGCGGTAGCGGAGTTCATGGCACGTAACCCTGATATTGAGGTAGTCTTAGATTACGTATCCTACGCGGAAAAAGAGACCAAATACATGACAGCTATTGAGGCTGGGGTAGGGCCTGATGTGATGCATCTGGGGCCTGCTGAAGTTTCGTTTGGCTTGTTTGCCAGTCGTGGGTACTTTTATGACCTCACCCCATTTATCCTCGCTGAAGGCCCTGGTTTCTTAGATGCTTGGTATCCTGCAGTTGTAGAAGCGCTCACCTACAATGGGAAAATTTATGCTTTAGGAAACAATTACCAACCCATGGTTCTAATGTGGAACAAAAGGCTTTTCGCTGAAGCTGGGCTTGATCCCGAAAAGCCTCCGACCACATGGGACGAATTTTTGGCTTATGCTAAAGCGCTTACGCGCGATCGCGACGGCGATGGTAGGATTGACACATGGGGCTTCGGCACAGTGGGACGTGTGGATCCTGGATTTCAACTCCGCTTCACACCCGTTTTATACAGTTTCGGTGCAGATTATCTGACCCCTGACCTGCGATGCGCAGCTATTAATAGCCCCGAGGCTAAAGAAGCGGTGAAATTCTGGGTCGAACTTTACACAGTGCATGGGGTTATCCCGCCAGGGGTCACGGATATGTCTCCTGGTAAAGTGCGTGAGCAATTTGCTGCTGAAAAAATCGCAATGAAGATCACTTCGGCGTGGAACCTGCCCATCGTTAAAAGCATTCGCCCAGACGTGCCATGGGAACAGATCATCGGTGTGGCCCCGGTGCCTGTAAAAGCGGGGATGGAC
>Ga0105162_1001322_pt1 | contig 14453 bp, 14 predicted proteins | sample JNZ201metaG_FD_81532 | JGI IMG/M metagenome (GOLD analysis project Ga0105162, IMG submission 81532) | Hot spring microbial communities from Jinze hot spring, China to study Microbial Dark Matter (Phase II) - JNZ 20120812A | ecosystem: Environmental > Aquatic > Thermal springs > Hot (42-90C) >...
AGCATAAAGCTCAACCGAACATGATTACATAAGCTTTACCAAGTTCAGTTAACATGACTTTCAGGTTTTTACCCTTTCTCTGTGTCACAACAAGGTTGTCCTCAGCTAATTCGTTGAGGTGATACGTTATCTTTGCTCTCTGAGCCATGTATTTTTTCTGATCCTCTGTTCTGCCCTCCAACAGTTCTATGAGGCGATTTATCGATTCAACAACCCCGCCCTCTTCGGACAATATCTTGAGAATCCTTATTCTTTCCTGGTTGTACGTCTTCGCAGGTGGAGTTTGGACGAACTCCGCCTTAGAATCGAGCATCATGTAAACCCTTGCCCTCGAAACCTGTGCAGATAGCAGAAAAGCGACGGCGAGATTTTTGTCCGCATCGCTCATGTTGAGGAGAACCTCATTCCCCTTCTCCATTTCTTCCCTCATCAATCTAAGCAAACCCCACGTGATCTCAAAAACGTTTTTATCTTCGAAGTTCAATATTTTTGTCTCGACAAGCGACTTTAGGATATCTTCAAGGTTTTCGGCGATTTTTGACGCTTCTTTTTTTCTGTAAACGATGTATGCACGATGGATTGGATAACCAATCGTTTTAACGCTCTCCAAAACTGCATTTTGATTCGAATCAACTGCGATCACGTGAACGAATTCAGGCATATTTCATAACGAATTTTGTTGTTTAAAAAATTTTCTGTTTTAAGAAGTTTTATTTTGTCGTCAAGTTTTCCCTTTATCCTTCGAAAAAGACACGCAAAACTCACGCAATCACAACAATTGCCTTTTGCGTTTTTTACAAAACAAACTGGCAATTTTTTCCGTAAAACATGAATTTTTCAAGACTAAGCTAACTCTGATCACTCAGTTTTCTCTCGACGTATCTGCCTCTCTCTTCAATCTCCTCCGCTCTCCTGATCACTTCTTCCTCCCCCAATTCGAGATATCCCTCAATGAACGCTCTTTTTAGCCTTTCCCAATCCTCAAAACCAGCTTTCAAAGCTTCGAAGTAAACATGCACATCAACGCCTTTCGCTTCAATTCTGCTGTCGACGAACGCTAAACCAAAGTCAACAAAGTAAATCTTACCATCGCTGAATATCATGTTCATCGGCGTTATATCGCCATGGATTATGTTCGCGTTGTGTAGCTTTGCAACAAGCCTTCCAATTTCTCTGCTTATCTCTTCACTCATGCATTCCTTTACGGGAGTTCCGTAAATTCTTTCCATGATTATTGTATCGTCCTCAACGTCGAGAACTATGGGAGTTGGAACTCCAACTCTTCGTGCAAGCGAAATCAACTTCGCTTCGGTTCTTGTCCTTCTTATTCTGAGTACTTCATCGATTTCTCTGATCCTATATCTTTTCGTTCTTCTTCTCTTCACGACCACATCTCCGATTATAACTTCAGCCTCTCCGCCGAGATAGATCACATTGAAACTCTACAACGGATTTTAAAATTTTAAGCCCAAAAAAGAAAATTTTGTAGGAATGCAAAACCCATAATGAGACCACAAGACTTAAATAACGACTTCTAAAATGATTTTAGGTGGCTAAAAGTGAAATTTTGGTCTTTAGAAGTCGACGAGGTCATTCAGAAACTGGAAACGAGCCTGAATGGTCTTACCCAAGCCGAGAGAGAAAGAAGACTCAAGATCTATGGCTCGAATGAAATAAAAGTCAAGGAGAGAAAGCCGTTCGAGGTTTTCATCAGACAGTTCCTAAATCCGCTTGTGCTCGTGCTTGTAGCTTCGATGCTCCTTCTTGGCTATTTGGAGCACCACTTGGAAGCGATCATAGTCTTCGCAATTGTCATCCTTGGAGCGATCACTGGGTTTTTGCAGGAGTGGAAAGCTGAGAGCATTATGAAAGAGCTCAGGAAATTCTTGCTTCCAAAAGCCCTCGTCGTTTCTGAAGGAAAGATAATCGAAGTAGATTCGAGCTCGATAGTTCCCGGAGATGTGATAATTGTAGAAGCTGGGATGAAGGTTCCTGCAGATGCAAGGATCATAGAAAGCAGAGAGCTCAGTGTTGATGAATCGATGCTAACTGGGGAATCTTTTCCCGTTACAAAGAACAACAAAAAGATTCCCGAAGATGCGATTGTTCCCGAACGGACTTGCATGCTTTACGCTGGCACCACAATCACATCCGGATGGGGAAAAGCCGTGGTCGTTGCCACAGGCGAAAAAACGGAGATGGGAAAAATCGGTAAAGGACTTGAGGAGAGAGCCGAAACACCGTTGATCAGAAAAATACGGATTTTTGCGAAACAGCTCACTATTGGAATAATCTTAGTCTCGGCAGCGATATTTTTGCTTGGGGTTTACAGGGGTTACGAAATTGACTACTCTTTCCTGTCTGCGATAAGCTTTGCAGTTGCTGTAATCCCAGAAATTCTTCCTGCAACCATTACGCTCGCCTTAGCATTTGGTGTAAGAGAAATGGCTAAAAAGAATGCTCTGGTCAAATCTTTGCCTGCTGTGGAAACCTTGGGCAGTGTAACTGTGATCTGCTCAGACAAAACAGGAACTTTGACTCAGAACAAGTTAAAGGTCGTGAAGCTTCTAACACCAAACGGAGAATACGAGGTTAGAGAAGACGGAATCTATAGAGAAGGCAATAGAATTGAGCCCGGAGAAGACGTGAAAAGACTCATACTTGCAGGCTACATGTGCAACAGAGCAGTTTGTGAGGGAGGAAACTGCAGAGGAGATCCGCTAGAAATTGCTTTGCTCGAACTAGCCTTGAAAATGGGTATCGTTGAAGAATATGAAGTGCTTGATGAAATTCCATTTGATTCGAAGAGAAAATTCATGGCGGTTTCTGTAAAAACGAGAGACGAAGTGTATTTGATCGTTAAAGGTGCTCCAGAAGTTATAGAGCGAATGACCAGAACAAAAACCCCAGAAACTTGCACCCAAGAGGGGATGAGAACGATTGCCTTTGCGTTCAAGAAACTCGAAGTTTTCAATGGCTTTGAGCTTGAAGATCTCGAGTTCCTCGGTTATCAATGTTTAATCGACCCATTAAGAGAAGATAGTAAAGAGAGTGTCGAAAACTGCAAGTCCGCTGGAATAAGGGTTTTGATGATAACCGGCGATCATCCTGCAACAGCGTTGAAGATCGCAAGAGATGCTGGCATAGAAGGTGATGTGATCACAGGAATGGACCTCGAAAAAACAGATTTAAGGGAAGCGGTTAAGAAATGCAGCATTTTCGCAAGAACTACACCAGAGCAAAAGCTTGAGATCGTGAAAGCTCTGCAAGCAAACGGCGAAGTCGTCGCAGTCACTGGAGATGGTGTAAACGACGCTCCAGCTTTAAAGAGAGCCGAAATCGGTGTTGCAATGGGTAGTGGTAGCGATATCGCAAAAGAAGCTGGAGACATGGTTTTACTCGATGACAGATTTTCGACGATCGTAAAGGCAGTTGAAGTTGGTAGAGATGTGTTTAGAAAGATCCAGAGGATAATCTCTTGGATAATTCCAACGAATGGTGCTCAGGGATCGATTGTGCTTGTTGCCTTCGCGCTTGGAATTGCGATGCCAATGCTGCCGCTTCATATACTCTGGATCAATACCGTAACCTCTGGCCTCCTTGGTATGATGCTTGTGTTCGATCCCATGGAAAAGGGGTTGCTGAAGCTAAAACCGACAAAAGGAGAGCTAATGAGCAAGCGTGTCCTCTTCAGAGTTGCGTATATTTCCATATTAGGGGTTTTGTTAGTTTACTACCTTTACTTCAACACTGGAAAGATGTCTTCAGCCGTCAATGGTCTGATTGCGCTCCAGATCTGGTATCTACTAACTCCGCACATCGAGAAGAGCTTTTTCGAAGTGGGATTAAAGAACAAATATGCGATCCTCGGTATCCTTTTACTGCTGATTCTCCAGCTTTACATGACGAACTTCAGTTCAGCGCTTAAGCTCGAGCCGATGAGCGTTGAGGAGTGGGTTAAAACATTTGCAATCGCTTTCATAGTCTTCATAATCGTCGAGCTAGAGAAACTTGTTTTCAGACTCGTGAGAAGAGGTTAGAGCTCGCCGTGAACTTTTTTATGAATTCTCTAACGTTTTTTCTCACCAAAGAGTAGTCGTAACTGCAAACAACTGCATTGCCGACGAGATCGCCGAGCAAGTTCTTTGGGTTAAAGGTCTTTCTCCCCCTAAAAAGGATTAGAGTATCGCATTTGAACTCTTCTCCCTCAACTTCGACTTTTTCTACTCTTTTATTACCATGGACATAGACTTCGGTCGACTTCACCCGCTCAACCTTGTGATTTTTTGAAAGGTGAGTTGCCAAAAGCTCGAGAACTTCACCGTCTCCAGCAATCAGAAAACTGTTGCCTATCTTGTATCCCTCGGATATGAGCTTTATTGCCGTCTCAGGAGAAAAAATGCCGGCAGGTCTTTTTCCGTAGACCCAAGGGTTGCGATCCACTGCACCGGTTGCAATTATTGCCTTATCATCTACGATCTCCACTCCCTTCGGCGTTAGGATCCTGAGCGGATCGGTGGAGATGACGCATCCTTTTTCGACGTTTAAATCCCCCAAAACAGACTTCATTTCGTCTACGAAGCTCTCATAGTGCTCTTTCAATTCCGGGATTTTGCTAAAGATCGCAAGCTCACCACCAGTCTTTCTGAAATCAAAGAGTCTCACGCTGTAGCCAAAGTCGATGAGGTTTCTTGCACAAATAAGCCCGCTGTAACCTGCTCCAACAATCACAACCATGCTATCTCCCCTTTGTCGCTATCCTTCAGAACTTTCTCCCCAACCAGCCTTATGATGTCCGCCTTGCACTTCTCACAATCCATCCCAGCCCATGTAATCTGCTTCACAGCATCGAAACACTTAAAATTCTCCGCAACTTCTAAGATCTCCTTTTTCGTTACCATGTTGCAAAGACAGACGATTTCGTCTTCCTCAAGGAACTTCCAGATCTCATTTTTCACTTTCTTTGGCAATCTGAAAATTTTTTCCTTTCTCCGCAATTCAAAGTGATTTGAGAGCATCCCAAGAACAATCTTCGCTATCGCCGGCGCCGCAGTCAACCCAGGGCTTTGGATTCCAGCAACATTTATAAATCCCCTAATCGGTTCGTTGATCACAAAATCGCTCCCGGCAATCGACCTCAAGCCAGAGTAAACCGCTATTATCTCTTCCGGAGTTCTTTTGAAAAGCGGGGCGAATTTGGCAATTATCCCCTCGATCTCTCTCTTATTAACGCTCGTATCTTCCTTGCTCTCAACGTCTATCAAGTTTGGACCCCAAAGTGGCTTTCCATCGAAGCCGATGAGAGCTCCGCCTCCCTTAGTTCTCTTGTTGGGCTTTAGAGGTATTGCGACGACTAAGTGCTTGGTAAATCCCTTTTCTGCAAAAACCACGTGCGTACCCTTTCCGGGGATTATTCTCATCTCGTATCCAACCATTTTGGCAATCTCGTCAGCGTAGATCCCCGCACAGTTTATCACAACCCTACTCTCAAAGTTCCCTCGGTTGGTCTTTACAATGAATCTATCTCCCCTTCGCTCAATTCCGATGACTTCACAACCGTAGATAAATTCAACGCCATTGAGCTTTGCAAAAAGACAAGCCCTAGCAGTCATCTCAACCGGATTCACAACACCGGCGGATGGTATGAAGATACCTCCATAAACTTTTTCAGTTAGATTTGGTTCCATCTCAAGCAGCTTTTTTCTTCTAATCACCTCCGCCTTTATCCCGTGCATCTTGAGATACAGAACTATGAGCGGGATTGCCAGAAAAGTTATTGGATTAGTCGCGACCGCTATCAAGCCGACTCGCTTGAACTCGAAGCCAAGCTCCTCCGCTTCGGCATCCATCATTCTGTTTCCTTCCAAGCACAATTTACTTCTCAAAAGCTTGAAGGGGAGCTGGAATGGGTGAATTATTCCAGAACAAGCTTTAGTCTGCTCTAAACCTGGAGCGAGTTTTTTCTCAAGAACCAAAACATCTAAATCGAATTTTGATAGCTCCTTTGCAATAAAGCTACCCGTAACTCCTGCGCCAACGACTACGATGTCCTTCAACTTCTCACCGCTCAAAGGTGATCGAAGAATATTTATTCTTTTTTGAATAAAATGTTAAGGTGATCCAATGGGCTATGTTCTTGGCATAGATGCAGGCACCACGGGCATCAGAGCTGGAATTTATTCTCTTGAAGGAGAACTTGTCACTCAGAGCTACGTTGAGTTCCCAAGCTACTACCCAAACCCGGGATGGGTTGAACAGAACGCTGAAGACTGGTGGAAAAGTGTTGTAAAAGCTTGCAACTCTGCGATCAAGTTCGCAAACGCAGAAGACGAAATTCTTGCGATCTCGGTTGCAAATCAGCGCGAAACCATTGTTCCAATCTCGAAAAATGGGGCGCCGCTTGCGAAGGCGATAGTTTGGCAGGATAGAAGGACTGTCGAAGAAGTCAAAAGAATCAGTTTAATGATGGGTAAGGAAATCTTCAAGATAACTGGTCTAAAGCCCGATCCCTACTTTTCGCTACCAAAAATTCTGTGGTGGATGAGAAATTGTCCTGAAGTTGTTGAAAAAACGTGGAAGTTCATGCTTGTGCACGACTACATTATTTTCAAGCTCTCTGGAAACGTCGTAACGGATTTCTCAAACGCATCGAGGACTATGCTAATGGATTTAAAAAAGCGAAGGTGGTCTGAGAAGATAGCCGAAACCTTCGGTATCGATTTGGACAAACTTCCAGAAATCGTGAGCCCAGGAGAAGCGATTGGAGAGCTGAAGAGCAAAGACATCAAGGTCAAATCTAAGCCCGTAATTGCTGTAGGTGGTGGCGACCAGCAGTGCAGTGCATTTGCTCAAGGAGTTATAGAAGAGGGAAAGATCAAATCCACAACCGGCACCGGCACTTTTATGATTGCACCTGTCGAGAAAATGTACGGCGGTGATTTGATCTACTCCGCACACGTTGTGCCAAAAATCGTGGCGGAGGTGAGCATATTCACGACTGGAAGTCTTCTCGAGTGGGTAAAGCGGAATTTCTTCCCGAACGATAGCTATGAAGTTCTCAACGCAGAAGCAAAAGCTTCTGGGGCTGGAGCCCGCGGGCTTATGATCTTTCCATTCTTCACAGGCGCTGGATGTCCGCACTGGATCCCGGAAGCGAAGGGAGCGATTTATGGGTTAACTTTGGGGCATTCGAGGGGCGACATCGCGAGAGCTGTGATGGAAAGCGTTGCCTTTGAGGTGAGAACTAATGTTGAAGTTATGGAGAACCTGGGCATAAAGGTCGAGGAGCTTCGTCTCGACGGTGGTGCAGCGAGAAGTCAGCTGTGGAATCAGATCTTTGCAGATGTATTAAGAAAACCTTGTCTCGTCTCTAGAGACGTTGAGGCAACTGCAAGAGGCGCAGCAATGCTCGCTTGTCTTTCCTTAGACTTTTCACTAAAACAAGTTCTCGAAAAGTTTGTCCCACAGTTCACAACTGTGCTTCCTTCGGGTATCGACTACTGCGAGATTTACGAGAAGTATAAGAAGATCAGGGAGATTCTACTTGCGATTGAGAGCTGATCAACTCAGATTTCAAGCCAGCGATTAAAACAAGCTGCAGTTCTCTGCTTAGATGCCGATCACCTTGTATAAAAAATTTATCTAAGTTATTACAAAGTGACAATGACAAAATTTTTAACGCTTACGTTTAGTAGAGGTATGCTGAGTTTGGAAGACGCTGTTAAAATGCACGGACACAAGGGACCTTGGCTTGTTTTGGGTTATAGAGCAGGTCTTAGAGCTTTGGAACTTCTTAAACCAGAGGACGAGCACGATCTAACGTGCAAAGTCAGATGTCCGCTCAAGACACCATATACTTGTTCAATAGATGGAATACAAGTTTCAACTGGTTGCACGTTGGGGAAGATGAATATAAGTGTTGAGGAGCATGACCGCATAGAGTTTTTGTTCTCTAACAAGAAAAAGAAGTCTTTGCTGGAGCTGAGGGTAAGAGAATGCGCTGTGGAGAAAATAAAGAGCTATCTTTCGAAAGAAGGAATGAATTTTGCCAGCAATTACGTTGAGAGAGCTGATTTTGCCGAGCTTTTTGAGGAAAAAGTAATTTGCGATTTTTAGCTTGATAGAGAAAGAGCACCAATGGAAAAAGACTTCTCTCTTTTGAACTCCAAAGCGCTTTTTACGAAACCAACGAAAGGTGGCGAAGGCGAAAGAGGGCGAGATTTGAACTCTGGATGGAACTGGGTTGCCAAGAAAAACCTATGCGTCGGAATTTCCAAGGCCTCCATCCTTCGCCCGTTGTCAGAGTATCCGCTGAAAACGAGTCCCTTGCTCTCCAAAAGCTCTATGTAGCTTGGATTAACTTCATACCTATGCCTATGCCTTTCTCTTATCCTTTCAGTTCTGTAAAGCTTGTTTATGAGTGTCCCTGGTTTCAGCATTACCTCGAGCTCTCCCAAGCGCATTGTTCCGCCGAGTTCCTTAATCTCTCTTTGCTCCGGCAGTATGTCGATCACACAATGCCCATTTCTATCGATTTCTGCGCTGTTGGCATTGAGATTACAAACGTTTCTTGCAAACTCGACGACTGCAAGCTGAAAACCGAAGCATATTCCAAGGAACGGGATATTCCTTGTCCGAGCGTAGTTTATCGCCCTTATTTTTCCTTCCGCTCCTCGTTTCCCAAATCCACCAGGGATGAGAATTCCGTCGTAGTCAAGTGCAAAGCTTTCTTTTTCTAGTTTTTCGCTGTCTATCCAAACACAATTTACCTTACATCCAACCGCTACCCCAGCGTGCTTCAAAGCTTCCCTTATGCTTATGTATGCGTCTTTCACGTCCACGTATTTCCCAACAATTGCAATTTCGACTTCTTCCCTCAACTCCTTCATCCGCTTCACGAACTCTTCCCATTCCCTGCCGTTCTTTCTCCTCTCAAGCTTGAGCTTGCTGAGTATCACTCTATCGAGCCCCTCCTCCTTAAACTTCAGCGGAACTTCGTAAATATCGCTATCCTCGTTGCTGATCACCGCCTCAACTTCCACATCGCAGAAGAGTGCGATCTTCCTCTTTGTCGATTCTTTTAGCTTTTCTTTGCATCTCCCCACAATCACGTCAGGATAAAGCCCGAGTTCCCGAAGCTCCTTAACGCTGTGCTGTGTCGGCTTGGTCTTTTGCTCCCCACCTGCATCGAGCGGAATCAAAGTGACGTGAACGAGCAAAAAGTCCTCTTCTCTCTCCTCAATTCTCATCTGCCTTATCGCCTCAAGGAATGGCATGCTTTCAATATCTCCAACTGTGCCTCCGATTTCAATAAGACAGATCTCAGCGTTGTTCTTTTTTGCAACTTCCCTGATCCAGGACTTTATCTCATCCGTTACGTGGGGGATTATCTGCACCGTCTGCCCAAGGTATTCGCCACGTCTTTCCTTCTCAATTACACGCCGATAGATCTTCCCAGTGGTGATGTTGTGCTCTCCAGTTAACTCCATGCCTATGAAGCGTTCATAATGCCCGAGATCAAGATCGACTTCGGTGCCGTCTTTGAGCACGTAGACTTCGCCGTGCTGGAAAGGATTCATCGTGCCCGCGTCTATGTTGATGTAGGGGTCGATTTTTATAGGCACGACTTTGTACCCGAGGTCAACGAGGAGCCTGCCTATGGAAGCTGCAGTAATTCCCTTGCCAAGCCCACTCATCACTCCGCCGGTAACGACGATGAACTTCATAACTGGGGTAGCAAATTAGGAATTCCGTCTTCAATTGGGTAAACAGCCTTACAGCCTTTGCAGATGAGCTTTCCAGAAATTATCTCCTCGCTTTCCTCTTGAAGAACCTCCAAATCGAGATCGGATTTGCATTTTGGACATGCTAATATGTCGAGCAGTGATCTTCTCATATTCCTGTTAGAAAGCGGGGGAATATAACGATTTCTATCCGCTTCCATTCTTTAGTCCAAAAAATAATTTTGGGCACATTCAATATTTCTTTTTCAGCTTAACCGCGGTTCCATAAGCCAAAAGCTCCGCTGCTCCCGCCATGGTTTGAGAAGTTGCAAATCTGACGTTTAAAACAGCATCCGCTCCAAGCTCCTTTGCATTCTTGATCATCCTGTTCAGGGCTTCTTTTCTTGCCTCAGACAGCATTTCGGTGTATTCCTGAATTTCACCGCCAACGATGTTCTTGAAAAGCGCTGAGATGTCTTTGCCGATGTGCTTCGCTCTGACTGTATTTCCGAAAACAACTCCTATGATCCTCTCAATCTCATATCCAGGCACGAAATCGGTCGTGGTTATGATGATTTCTTCCATAAGATCACCCCATGGTTTTTCAATGATCTCTTCTCTATGCCTAAATAAAATCAACGCCAAACCAATTGCGATCAGGGGAACAGAATATAACAACGTGAGGGGCAAAAAGAGGGGCAGAAGCAAAAAGCCAAGAATTATGAAAGCCAGACCCCACTTAGTCTGAGAACGCATATCGCTTCTTTGCAAAGCTTGCAAATTAATTTTTTCATCATAAAGGATATACTCCCCTATACCGGAATTATTCTGTGCGAATCGCTCTGCTGATCCTTGCAATCATTCTTTGTTGCTGTTTACAGCAAAAAGCATCAGAAGTAGTTCCGCAAAGTCCAGAAGATCTCCAAATACAATCTCCCAGCGCAGAGCCCCAGTAATTCCAAAGGCCTGAAAAGGGTGAGAGTTATACGGGGAGGCAAAAAACAGACTTAAAGAACTAATCGAAGAAAAGAAGTTATCCTTGAGAGAGATGTGGAAGACAGAGACCAATATGGCAGGCTTCTAAGATACGTTTTTGTAAACAACACCTTTGTGAACTTAATCCTTGTCCAAGAGGGACTCGCAAGAACTTACTTTGTCGGAGAGAATAGAAAATACAAAAAAGAGCTACTTGAAGCGGAGAAACTCGCAAAGTCGCTACAGCTCGGCATTTGGAAGAAAGCAGAAGGTTGTGGGGATGATTGCGTCAATCTAAATGACGAATACGTGGTGTTCGTAAACAACTGCCCTTATTCTTGTGAGCTTACAAATTGGACTGTTAGCGATGAATTTTCGCGAAAGCCTTTTGTATTTCCCGAATTCGTGCTGGAAAGTGGTGGAAAAGTAACGCTTTACACAGGTTGCGGAATAAATACTAAGCAGAGCCTATACTGGTGCTCTACTGGCTACGAATGCAATGCCATATGGACCAACGACGGTGACACGCTTTATTTGAGAGCCTCAGCGGACAATCTTGTGCTTGTGTATGCTTACCATAACTCTAATTTGTTATATGTGGACATTGAGCAAAAAGTATAAATATTTGTTAGCTACTTACAAATTGAGGTGATCGTGTGAGGTTGGAAGTGTTGACTATAGTTATCGTGGTTTTGCTCCTTGGCTGTGCTGAAATGACCGCTGAGCAGATTGCAAAAAACATGGAGGAAAAATATCGTTCCATTAAGGACATGCAGGGGGAATACACTGTGACAAGTTATTACGGAAATGAGATTTTCAGTCAAAGTTGGAAAATATGGACCAAAGAGAACAAAATGAGGCAAGAGAACGACGAGATGCTTATGGTATCTAATGGGGAGATTTCATGGATCTACGACAAGAAAAAGAATGAAGTGATCAAGATTACAAGCACTTCTGAGTTCGAAGAGTTTTTCAAGGAGGCTTTTAGCTACAGCCGAATCATTGAGGAGTTGCTAAATAGTTACGAGTTAAAGGCACTGGGCAGTGAAAAAATTAACGGGAGAGACTGCTATGTCATAGATGCGAAACCAAAGGCGGAGAATATTCTTGGCATGAAACTGAAAATGTGGGTAGAAAAAGAGTTCTGGTATCCGATAAAGATCGAAATGGAATTCGACGTGCTTGGCAATAAATCGAAGTCAGTAGTGGAGTATAGAAATTTAAGTTTCAACTCGGGAATTAGCGATGAGCTTTTTGAGTTCACTCCCCCGCCAGAAGCGAAGATCTTGGAACTTAAACTACAAATGCCAGCCAAATTGACAATTGAGGAAGCAAAGCGTAACGTCGACTTCGAAATCTTGGTTCCTAAATACACAGCTGAATATGAATTTGATTATGCGATGGTTTCCGAGCTCGATGAAGAAGTTTCATTGCTTTATAAAAAAGGAAATAGCTATCTAACGATCGTAGAATCTCGCAACGAGACTTTGCTGCCAGATTCCAAGATCGTAAAGATTGGCAAAGTTGAAGGCAACATTTCGGATTTATACGGATTTAAAACGCTCCAATTCAAATGCAAAGATATCTACATTCGAATTTCATCTGAACTAAGCGAAGAAGATCTGATCAAAATCGCAGAGTCGTTTGAATGTAATTAGCTTCTTAAATTTTTTATTAGAGCTTTGAATTCGCTTTCAGCCGAGCTTCAAGCCATTTTCTTAGCCAGATGTTCTCTATTGCATTCAGAGAATCCAATATTTCTGCTCTAAGATCTATTTTTTCTTTTTCTGAGATCTCAACCAAAGCCAAGCATCGATAGTAAGCATCTGGAATTCTCCTCGCAACTTTTAAGTTTTCTGGAGGTCCAAGCTTCTCAGAGACCCTTTTCATGCTCGCAGAAGCTATTTTCCTGTCCTGAATCTTTTCAGAATAATTGAAGTCGCACGTTCTTTCAAAAAGAGACGCATAAGCGAGATCTCGCTTATAGGGGTCTTTTATACTCTCTGATAAGTCCAAACCGGTGATCTCAACAATTCTTAGATAATCGCTATCGCTTCTGGCATTCTTAATGGCTTTATCTAAGAAATCCTGCTTTTTGGAAATCATGTAGAGATTTAAAAAAGCCATAACCTTTGCTTCTGGATCTTGAATGCTCTCAGCGAGCTTTTCAGCCAATTCTAAATCTTTTTCTGCGATCTTTTTTACTTCTTCTGCAAGCAGATTATCCTCAAGCTTTTTCTCCATAATCTTACTTCGCGTGATAAGATAAAGCCCTATTCCTTCAAAAGTTTTTGAATAAGAAATTTAATCTCAGACGTCAATTAGCTTTATGCACGTGCCATGGAGGTTTGTCGCTTCGTGGCACTGCAATGCGTGTGGGAATTGTTGCAAGGAGTATCGGGTGAGGCTGAGAGCCTTTGCCCGTTCCAGAGGCGAAACCTTTGCTCTTTGGGAAGCCTAAAACCAGTACGTGTAAGCTCTATCCCTTTTCAATACTGAAAAAGGTGAAGATAGAGCTTTGTTTGAGTTTGAAGGAGAGGAATTCTTTATTTACGAGATTTGAAGCCGTAGCAGAAATTTTTAAGGAGATAGAAGAAGCGATTGAACTTATATTGGGAAGAAGAGTTGAATTGGACTTATTGACAATGAAAAGTTGGCGACCAAAGACGAATAAGAGCTTGCAAAGCAGGATCCATGACTGAGAAGCGTCATTTAAGACAATAAGCCTTTTCACTTCCAATCAAGATCTCCCCAAATACCAATTTATTAAAAAGTCCAACTCCATCAAAGACTGCTCTTCTGAATGCCATATTCGCTCCAATTGGATCTCTATTCTGATACAACCTCACTGCCTACTATCCAAAAACTCTCATCTTTGAAATTTTTTGTGAATTTTTCGAACATGTCCCAGAACCAATGCGTATACTTAACGAGTTCGGAAATCTTCAAAATCGAAGATCTTCGGAAAGCTTCCACCTTAGATTTGCTGTGTTAAGTATTTTTTGGATCTAAAAATTATTCAGAATAATAGATAAAGCTGATAGAACGTCCGAGTCTTACCAAAATTCTAAAGACCCCTAAGCCATTCAGGCTTTAGCACCCGTGGATTGGCGAGTGCGTAGTCGATCGTTTTCAGGATCTTTAGTTTATCTTCAGGCAGATTTCCCCTCATCGGCAGATAGTTTGAAGCATGATTGCATCTAAAGATCGTCTTCGCCTCAAGGTTCTCTACGAGCATCCTCAGTTCTTGCAGATTTTCAATGGCATTTGGGAGTTCAAATTCTCCCCTTTCTATCTTAAAATAAAGAGTTGTGTTCGGAACGGGCATATAAGTTAGGACTCCTGTAAATTTTGGCTGAATTCGATTTAAAAGCTTTGCAGTGTTAATTGCGTTGTCTTTCATCTTTTCTCTACCGCCGATGCCAGTTAGCACGGTCACAGATAAGTCGAAACCGCATTCATGAGCCTTTTTGCAAGCTTCATAAATTTCATCGGAGCTTGCACCTTTCCTGATCTTCGCAAGGATTTCATCGTCTCCGCTTTCTATGCCTACGTATAGTAGCTTTATTCCCGCTTTTCTGAGCTATAAGTTCTTCTTTGCTCTTATCCAGCAGATCCATTGGATTTGCGTAACAGCTTATCCTTTCAAGCCTGAAAAGGCTGTTTGCATAATTTGCGATCTCAAGTAGAAAATCAGTATCGGCGGTTAAAGCATTACCGTCTGCGAGGAAAACTCTTTCTACGTTGCCATAGAAC
>Ga0105162_1001323_pt1 | contig 14452 bp, 21 predicted proteins | sample JNZ201metaG_FD_81532 | JGI IMG/M metagenome (GOLD analysis project Ga0105162, IMG submission 81532) | Hot spring microbial communities from Jinze hot spring, China to study Microbial Dark Matter (Phase II) - JNZ 20120812A | ecosystem: Environmental > Aquatic > Thermal springs > Hot (42-90C) >...
TCGATAACCTATCCTTATCAAATATTCTCCCACACTGAACACACTGATAAAGAACCTTCTCAGACATAACAAAATAATGATAAACACTCCTCTTTAAACCTATCCAAGCATACAAAATATAAATAAAAACAGGGGCAATATGATGATTGAGGCGGGGGTCGCCAAGCCTGGTCAAAGGCGCAGGGCTCAGGATCAAAATGATGAGAGCCCCTGTCCCGTAGGGGTTCGTGGGTTCAAATCCCACCCCCCGCAAATCAAATAGTGTGAAATGTTTATTCAATCCTCTCAGCTCTGTTCCTTATAAGATGCCTGCTATGACAGCGTATATTCTAAAATGTAGCTAGATTTTTTAGAATTTAGATTTAAATTTAACTGTCATATCTCTTTTATATTAATGCATATTATACTAAGAGATAAGAGACCCGAGGTCACGTATATATTAATTATTTTAAACATAATGGTTTTCTTTTTGATGTATCTATTTGGTAGGGAGAAAGTTATCGCTTCGTTCGGTGTCATTCCTAAGTATCTGATAGAAGATGCCGACATCCTTTCATTGATCTCATCTATGTTTATTCATGCAGACTTTCTTCATCTCTTTTTTAACATGTGGGCTCTATTCATATTTGGCAGGGATGTTGAGTTAGTATTTGGAAAGTCTCGGTATCTATTGTTATATTTTATTAGTGGCATTGTCGGAGGAATTGTATATGCATATTATGGATATTACTTTTCTGCTTCTCCCTACGGAAAGTTAATTCCAGCTGTAGGTGCGTCAGGCGCCATATTTGGACTTATGGCGTCATTCGCAGTGCTCTTCCCTCACAGACCCCTAGCAGTGTTTTTCTACTTCATTCCAATCGTCGCTCCTGCCTATGTTGTAATTGGAATAATTACGCTCATCCAGACAATGCTAGCACTATTAATGCCATTTAGCTCTATTGCATATACTGCACACGTTGGAGGATTCGCTGCTGGTTACATTATCAGTAGATACTATAAACTAAGATATCAAAGATTCTATTATGTTTATGATTGGTAAAGTATAATTGATGATAATAACAATGGAATTATAAATAACTGTCTGCTAATTCCACGCATAAAGTCAGCCAACACTACGACCAACATCGCCATTAGTAGGAAAAAAGCAAAAATGGCCAATACAGATAAGACTTCTCTTAACTCGACCATTTTCAATATTGATGCTTTATAGACTCATATTTTAGTATTACCGACTTCTAATATGGTTTTTAATAGAAGTTCAAGAAAGAGGATTGATCACTGTCAGGTTTACATTGATGGTGCTTCAAGAGGAAACCCAGGACCTTCTGCCTATGCCTATGTACTAGTAACTTCTTCGGGTGAAAAATATATAGGTTCATCATACATTGGAATTTCGACTAATAACAAGGCTGAATATTCAGCGTTAATAAATTCTTTAATTCGAGCAAAAAAGATAGGCTGCAGAAAATTGACGATCTATTCTGATAGTCAGTTATTGGTAAAGCAACTTAACAATGAATACGCTGTTAGAGACCCAGAATTAAAGATCCTTTACCAAAAAGCAAAGATATTGATGGAAATTTTCGAATACGTGAAGATTATCTATGTGCCTAGGGATAGAAACGCAGAGGCGGACGCATTAGCAAGTGCTGTATTGAAAAGACTGAAAAAAGTTAGGAATAATTCCTGAATTGTTATCCGCCCACACTGTACATTGGCCTTATGTTTTCAAGATCTCTATTCAATATTGATTCAACGCCTCTAAATTTCTTTTTAAATGATGCCTTGATGAAATTAGCTACTTCTTCATCAGATGCATCCGTCCTTATAAGTGATTTGAGGTCATAAGAATCATCGCTGAAAAGACATGGAATTAATTTTCCATCAGCAGTTATACGTATTCTGTCGCAATCTTTGCAGAAGGGAGAGCTCATTGAAGTTATTATTGATATTCCACCATTGATACTATCTGCAAACTTAAAACTTATTGCTGTGTCGCCAGGGCTTCTTTCAACCTTGATTAATTCATATTTAGATTTTATCTTTGAAATTATTTCTTCGCCAGTAACTACGAGCTTTCTATCCCATATCTTATTTCCATCAAATGGCATATATTCTATAAATTTAATGGTTAGCCCTGAGGCTCTTGAGAGCTCAACAAAATCCAAGATTTCGTCATCATTACATCCTCTAGTTATTACTACGTTTATCTTTAATGGATTAAACTCTGCTTTCTTTGCCTCTTCAATCCCTCTGAGGACACGGCTAAAGACTCCGGTTCTTCCAACCAGCTTTTCATACCTCTCTTCCTTCAGGCTATGTAAACTTATTGTAATAGCTTTCAACCCCGCTTTTCTTAACTTCCAGGCAAAGTCCTCTAAGTAGTATCCATTAGTAGTCATTGAAAGCGAATTTATTCCAGGTATCTGGGCTAGTAGCTCGACGAGTTTATCTACATCTCTTCGAAGAAGAGGCTCACCCCCAGTTATCTTTATCTTATCGACGCCGAGGGACGCAAGTATCGTTGTAACCCTAACAATCTCGTCAAATGTTAATAGTTCATTCTTGTGAAGCCATACAGGAGTTGCAGGCATACAGAAATTACATCGAAAATTACATCGATCGGTAATTGATAAACGTAACTTTCTAGCAACTCTTCCATAAGAATCGACGAGCATCTCTTTGTTTTGCGACAATCCGAGGGTAGTTCAATTAACCCATATATAAATAATTACTTGAACAACATTGATGAATGTCTAAATCATTTGATTATTGGTAGGATGTCGGTTATAGGCTATGTCACCATCTTTTTGTAGAGGAGGATATTTAAATTCGTATTTTAATAAAATAATTAGGTGTTAAGCATTGGCTGCACTAGGAATGGCGGGAGCTTATGACCGCGCAATTACTGTTTTTTCACCACAGGGCCGGCTCTACCAAGTAGAGTATGCCTTAGAGACAGTCAAATCTGGTTCAACATCAGTGGGGTTGAGGGTTAATGAGGGAGTAATTTTAGCGGTCGAGGAAAAGACTCATAGCAAGTTGCAGAGTCCGCTTTATTCTCAGAAGTTGTTTCAGATCGATGAGCATATAGGTGCTGCGGCATCCGGCCTCATCTCGGATGCTAGAGTCTTAGTAGATAGTGCGCGAATATATGCTCAAGTATTCAGATTGTCATATGATGAGCCTCCCTCTGTAGAAACTATCGCGAAGAGAATTGGCGACACTATGCAGCTTTATACTCAACATGCAGGAGTTAGGCCTTTTGGAGTTGCATTGCTGATCGGTGGTGTGAGTGCCGATGGTCCAAGACTATTTTATACGGAGCCCAGTGGTGTTGTTGTAGAATACTTGGCATGGGGCATTGGCAGGGGAGCTGAAAAAGTAAAGGAGTTCTTTGAGAACAATTATTCTTCAGATATTAGTCTTGATGATGCGAAGAAAATGGCGATAAAATCACTTATTTACTCTGTCGACAAATTAGATGAGAATTGGACAGCAAAATTAGTATCTATCCCCTCAGACACTAGAAAATATACAATTGAACCGCAAAGCGAAGTTGAAAAGATAGTAAAGAAGATTTTAGAGGAACGTAAATAAAAGAATCTAACTTATAAATAAGGGTAATATCATGATGGTTTAGAGGATTATAGAAGTTGAGTAGGCCATATACAGTCGCAAGAATTACAAAGGGAAAAGAAACATTTGAGGTATTAGTAGATCCGGAATTATCACTCAGGCTGAGGCTAGGAGAGAACGTTGCGCTTTCTAAAATTCTAGTATACGAACAGGTATACAAAGATGCAAAGAAAGGAATAAGAGCAAAAGAAGAAGATCTAAAAAAGATTTTTGGAACTACAGACCCTGTCGCCATTGCTATTAAAATAGTCAAAGAAGGAGAACTCCAAGTTACGGCTGATCAGAGAAGGAGATTAATTGAGGATAAAAAGAAGCAAATTGTTGATTTTATAAGTAAAAACGCCGTAGATCCGAGGACAAATATGCCTATACCTCCTCAAAGAATTCTTCTAGCACTTGATGAGGCGGGCGTATCAATCGATCCATTTATTGACGCTAAGCAACAAGTTACTAAAATAATAGAAAAACTAAGGCTAATTTTGCCGTTAAAGATAGGGACGATGGTCTTCGAGATAAGGGTGCCTGGCGATGTACAGCCCAAGGCAAGTACATATCTTAAGAGTGTAGGTAGAATTTTACGGGAGGAGTGGAAAGGTGATGGTAGCTGGATGTGTGAGTTGGAGGCTCCATCAGGTATGCAGGTTGAACTTGTGGAAAAGTTAGCAAAGATGAGTGCTGGTAAAGCAGAAGTCAGGCCTAAAGGGTGATGATGCTTGTCTGACTATGTAAGTGAGTGGGAAGTGGTGACGCCTGGACAATTATTATGCGACGAGCCCAAAAAAGCAGGCAGTCATACATATATTTATGGAGGAAAGGTATACTCAGCAGTTACCGGCGTAGTCAACTTTAGAAATGCTAAAATCAATGTCATTCCCGCAAAGGGGCCTTACAGGCCACAAGAAGATGACGATATCATCGGTATAGTTATTGATATCAAACCAAATATGTATGAGGTAGACTTGGGTTGGCACGTTATTGGATTAATGAAAAGTAGGAGCAAGAGGAGAAAAACGTCGTTGAAACTCCAGGTCGGAGACGTCGTATATACTACTGTTAAATATTGCGGCATAAGAGGCGTATTCCTGGATGGCGGTGAGTCATTAAAAAAGATAGAAAAGGGGCTACTAGTGATGATCAATCCTGTAAAAATCCCAAGATTGATCGGGAAAAAAGGCAGCATGCTTAACTTATTAAAGAGAGAGACGAATTGTCAATTTTATGTCGGGAGAAACGGTCTTATAGCCATCATTGGTCCAGATTCTAAGAACGAATTTGCAGCGGCATCTGCAATAAAGCTAATCGAAGAAGAATCACATTTGAAAGGATTATCAGACCGTGTATCTGCTCATATTCGGAAGATACTACTTTCAGGGGATGAGGAAGATGTGTGAAGTAGTTAACCTCTTCACAGAGGATGGTAAGAGGCTTGATGGAAGAGGACTCGATGAAATGCGGAAGGTGAGAATGGAGGTAGGCGTCTTGGACAAATGTGATGGTTCAGCATACGTTGAGCTTGGCAGGACGAAGATCTTTGCTGCTGTATATGGTCCGAGGGAGGCTCATCCGAGGCACTTAGCTCAACCGCACAGAGCAATCCTCAACTGCAGATACCACATGGCCACTTTCAGCGTCGCAGACCGGAAGCCGGCTGGAATGACTAGGAGAGAAATCGAGCTCACTAAGGTGATTAAGGAGGGACTAGAGACACTTATATTTCTCGATGAATTTCCACGTTCCGCAATTGACGTCTTTATTGAGATCATGCAGGCTGATGCAGGGACCCGGACCGCCGGGATAACGGCTGCATCACTCGCGTTGGCTGATGCCGGAATACCTATGATGGATCTCTGCGCAGGCATAGCTGTCGGCAAAGTAATGGGTAAACTCATACTTGACCCAAGTGAGGAGGAAGACAAATACGGCGAGGCAGACATGCCCATTGCGATGGCGCCTCGCCTTAACACCATCGTCTTGCTGCAGCTCAATGGAAGATTAACAATTGCAGAATTCAAAGAGGCGTTAAACCTAGCTAGAAAAGGAATCGAGACTCTTTATGAGCTTCAAAGAAAGGCTTTGAAGAGCAAATTTGCCAGTATAGAAGAACCGGAGGTAGAATAAGTCGTGTATAGAATAGGCGGTAAACCATATCCAACTAAGATTCTGCATGACAAACTTTACGAGCTCATTCTTCATGAAAAAAGACTTGACGGCAGGTCGCCCTATGAGAGTCGTCAGATCACTTTACAAACAAACGTGATAGAGAAGGCTGATGGCTCTGCGCAGGTCTCGATTGGTGGGACTAAGATTATTGCGGGTATTAAGGCAGAAGTCGGCTCGCCATATCCAGATACGCCAAATCAGGCGAACATGACAGTTAATGCGGAATTGCTGCCGCTCGCATCTAGGTCATTTGAGCCCGGACCACCTGATGAGAGAGCAATAGAGCTTGCTCGAGTCGTTGATAGATGCATTAGAGAATCAAAAGCAATAGACCTTGAAAAGCTTGTATATATCCCAGGACAAAAAGTAGCCGTTTTATACATCGACATCTATGTGCTGGACTATGACGGAAATTATTTCGATCCCTCTGTTTTAGCAGCTGTAGCGGCACTTGCAACGGCTAAGATTAAAAAATTTGAAGTGACGAATGGGATATTAAAGCTCGTCGAGGGAGAATACATAAATATTCCGATGAGGAGGCTTCCTGTCTCGGTCACTCTCGGTCTTTTCATGGATAAAATTATTGTTGACCCCACGGCCATCGAAGAAAGCGCGCTCGATACATCTCTAATAGTTGGATGGAGCACCGAGGATGAGATCGCCGCAATTCAGAAAAATACGCCTGGAAGATTACCATTCAATATCTTGGAGGAGGCAATTAATATTTCAAGAGAAGTGTCAATTAGGTATAGAAAGAAACTTATCGAGAATATAGGCTGGAGCCCTGAGTTAATGTCTTAACTCTCACCAAATACAATATATTAAGTGCCGATTAAAGGGCCTATAACATGAGGGCTGGAAAGGGCAGCATGGTTAAGAGGTTTGGCGCAAGGTATGGCGCCAGACTTAGAAAAAAAGTACAAGAAATAGAATTATCCCAGAGAGCCCTCTATCCGTGTGACAAATGTGGATCAAGATCGGTCAGAAGAATCGCCGTCGGAGTATGGGAATGTAAAAAATGCGGATATAAATTTGCTGGAGGAGCATGGGTACCCCTCACTACGGTTAAATAAAGATCCGATATGCATGAATCCTCAGTAAAAATAGAAGTTTATTCTAAGGATGTAATGATTTATTATGGAGCATTGAGTCCAGAAGAGGGCATTTTGCCGGGTGGTCGGTCATGCGCAAGTGTATCAGTAAACGGCGATAAATTAATAATAGAGTTGAGAGCAAGCGATATTACTGCCCTCAGGGCAGCAGTTAACTCTTTTATTAGGTGGTACGTAGCGATTATGAGGTGCATAAGAGAGGTGGTTGGAGATGGGCACTAATGAATTACCACTAAGTGTCCAGCAACAGTTGGCAAGGTTACAGCAATTACAGCAGACCTTGAGTGTGCTATTGGCTGAAAAGCAAAAAATACAGGCTGAGCTCGAAGAGATAAAGCTTGCGATTGAAGAGCTTAGCAAGTCCGACGAAAACATCACAGTTTACAAGGCCGTCGGCCCAGTGCTTGTTCAAACCACGAAGGAAAAAGTCCTGAACGAACTTACGGAGAAACGTGACCTAGACGATACTAGGCTGAAGGTAATCGAGAAACAAGAATCAAGAACGCGTGCACAGATTGAGAGTCTTCAACGGGAGATTCAATCGATGCTTGGAGGAGAAAAACAGGCATAGCGTAATCTACATATATTTATGAGAACCCGGCTAACCTCTACTCATAGATACTATGAGAAATCATGATTTCATTGCCTCGATAATTAAGCAACTTAAAGAACTGAGTGGAGAAAGAATTGGGATAATTACTCATGTCGGAGGAGATGCTGATTCATTAACATCATCGTTGGTTTTACAAAACATTCTGATCAAAAGATTCAATAAAAAAGCAGTATATATAATAATACCAGATCAATTAACTGAGTTAACTAGTAGTTTAGTGCGTATGCTAGGAGTGAACGTTTCGACAGGATTGATTGACGTCGATTCTTACGTGGCACTAGACCTCGGTTCTCCGGCCCAGCTTGGAACTCTGAGGCAGCATGTTCATCCACCAATAATTTTAATAGACCATCATGAGTTGATGGAAGAAATGGAGGGCTGGCATACTTTTACCTCTACTAATTATCAATCAACTGCTGAAATAATACTTGAAATTGCCTCAATGTTAAATTATGTGTTGAGTCCTGAAGAGGCAACTGCGCTATTCATTGGAATATACTTCGATACAGTGAGGCTCAGTATAGCAGATGATGAAACTTTAAGGAAGGTCGGAATGCTTGGAGAGCTGCATGCCTCCCCTAAAAATATCCTCAATTATCTGGAGATGCCCGTAGACGATTCTGAGAGAATAGCTCGTCTCAAGGCTGCAAAACGCTCGGAAATTTACAGATGCGGAGAATTAATAGTAGCCATAAGTAGACTAGGCGCATATAGATCGTCTGGCGCGAAGGCGCTATTAGGATTAGGGGCACACATAGCAATAGTGGGAGACGTAGCTGATGATACCGTAGACATTACTATTAGACAAACACCAGAAGTCTCAGATAGATATTCATTAAATCTAGCAAGAGATGTTGTATCTCCGATTGTGCAGCTTTTTGGAGGTGATGGAGGAGGACATGCCTCTGTAGCTAGAATTAGAGTAAAGGGAAATTTCTCAGACGTCATGAATAAGTGTCTAAAGCAAATATCATATTCTCTAGGCGAATTACCAGTCAAGGTCGAGGATTAGATGGCGATAATAGAGATAAAAGATCTTAGTTTTAGTTACGCGGGTACTGAGGAGATGGCTCTGCAGAATGTTAGTCTATCAATCGATGAGGGAGAATTCGTATTGATTGCTGGCCCAACAGGATGCGGAAAATCGACGCTATTAAAATGTATAAATGGCCTAATACCTAACATCTACAGCGGCAGGTATACCGGCTCGGTCAGAGTAATGAACCTAAATCCCGCCACTACGCCTCCACATATAATGTCTCAACATGTGGGAATGGTTCTACAGAATCCAGAAGTTCAGCTCTTTTCATTATCGGTCGAGGAAGACATTGCCTTTGCATTGGAAAACATAGGCCTAGAACGCTCTGAGATTGTAAAGAGGGTCAACAAAGTATTGAGGATTTTGAATATTGAAGATCTTAGACATCAGTCACCATTTGAGTTATCAGGGGGACAAAAACAGAAAGTTGCCATTGCTTCTGTCCTTGCGCTTCAACCAAGAATCCTCCTACTTGACGAGCCGACGTCTTTTCTCGACCCTGCGTCAGCAAAGTCAATTATTGAGCTCTTAGAAATGCTGTGTAAAAGTGAAAAATTGACAGTAATTATTGCCGAACATCGTCTTGATTTGTTACTTCAGCACGTAACCAGGCTTGTGGTAATGGACTCGGGCAAAATAGTTAACAATGATGATCCTAGAAAAGTATTAGAAAATATTGCTCTGAATGACCCGCTGGTACCAATCCCTAAAATAATTTACCTAGCGAGGAGAATGAGGGAAGAATTTGGTTTCCCTAGCTCTATCCCTTTAACAATTGATGAGTTCGTGAATTTGTTAATAGGTTGATGATTAGTGATTCAATTAGAGAATCTCCGATATGTTTATCCAAATGGTGTAGAGGCTCTTAGAAATATATCGCTCAAGATATGGGAAGGAGAACTTATCGCAATTATGGGTGAAAATGGGTCAGGAAAAACAACGCTTTTGAAGCATCTTAATGGATTGCTTAAACCGACGGAGGGCAGGGTCCTAGTTGATGGTCAGGATACTCGTAAAGTATCGGTAGCAGAATTGTCCAGAAAGGTTGGCATAGTGTTTCAAACTCCAGATACAATGTTTTTTACTGAATCGGTCTGGTCGGAGATTTACTTCTCCCTGAAGGTGATGGGGTATCCGGAGGATGAAGCAGCAAGCAGGGCAGAGTATGCTTTAAAATTCATGGATTTATGGAACTATAAGGATAGGTCACCCTTCACGCTGAGCGGAGGGGAAAAAAAGAGATTATCAATAGCTATTGTGTTGGCATGGCAACCCAAATACATAGTGATAGATGAACCGACAGTGGGGCAAGATGCACCAAGCAGGAGAAGATTAGAACAACTAATACAAGAATTAAGAGGTGAGGGAATTACTATAATTCTCTCATCTCACGACGTAGAGTTTGTGATAGACTTGCGTCCAAGAGTAATTCTCTTATCAAAGGGTAAATTATTAGCGGATGGTGCTGCTGAATCTATACTAACAGATGAAGATAAATTAGAAAAAGCTTCTCTCCTCCTACCCCAGATCCCCCTACTGATGAAAAAATTATCTATGATTGGAGTTAATCCTGGATGTATTACTGTCGAGGAGGCACTTATGGAGATAGGTACTAAAGTAAAACCACCTAAATCATTGGGATGAATACATGTCGCTCAGAATTATTGAGGGACTAAAATTTAAAAACATTAATACCCCAATTCATAGACTCGACCCACGTGTCAAGTTGCTTCTATCAATATATCTCTTCATAACTGTAATCACATTCGGCGCGGAGTGGAATGGTATGCTCACGATTTCCATTATAGTAATTTTAATAGAAATTTTTATGCTCGTAATAGGGAGGACGGTAATATCTATGCTTAACACATTAAGAGGAGCCTTACCAATTATTTTATTTATTGGCTTACTTCAATTAATACAATTTTTTAATAATAGTCTTCCAGTTGAGTTAATACTTTATCGTGCGATTGGATATACAATTAGGTTTTTAGCATTTTTGGCATCTTTTTCACTATTCTTTCTAACTACATCGCCTGATGAGGTGGGAAAAGTCTTGACATTCTTAAAGGTGCCATACAACTATAGTTTTGCCCTAGTAGCGGCAATACGCTTCACGCCAGTAATAGCAGATGAGATACAGCAGATAGTAGACGCCCAGAGGTCAAGAGGGTTGGAGTTTGAAAAAGGAAACATATTTATCAGATTAAAGAACCTAACTTACATATTTGTGCCATTATTAATAAGCATAATCCGAAGATCGTATGAGATGGCGGAAGCACTTGAAATAAAGTGCTTCGGTGCCTCCAAAAAAAGAACTAGTTACAAAGAGCTAAAAATTAGAAATATAGAGATCTTCATAGCAGTATTTGCATCTATTTTATTCATATCAATCATGACAGCATATTACCTCCAGGTATTCAAGGGTTTGCCTTAAATTGAGGCTGACTTATGCGTAATAACGTCATATATATCATTTATTATTGATGCAATTGTTGACTCTCCCGCGCCTTCACCTATTAATGTCAAGTTTTTCAGGATACTGGTTCTGATATTGATTGCATTCAACGTTCCATGAACGCAGAGTGGATGATTTAGCCTAATAAGCCTCGGCTCCACGCTTAGCTCACCGTCTTCTATACTGCCTATGAGTTTTATTGTCATCCCGTTCTCTTTAGCCGCTGAGATGGCTTCTGGAGTAATCTTAGTTATTCCTCTGATCTTAACATCGCTTAATTTTTTATTTAATCCAATTATTGAATTTGCGAGTATCACAATTTTTATCGCTGTATCTATTCCTTCAACGTCAAGTGTAGGATTCCTTTCAGCTATCCCTAGCATCATAGCTTCTCTAAGTGCTAATTCAAATGTCAATCCCTCAAAATGCATCCTAGTGAGTATGTAGTTAGTCGTGCCATTAAGTATGCCTCTTATCGAGATAACCTTATCGCCCCTGAGACACTTATCAATCAGAGAAAAAATAGGAATACCTCCACCCACTGTCCCTTCATACCTAAAAATTACACCATTTTCATCGGCCATCTTTTTCAATTCATTTAAAGCCAAGACAACTGGGCCTTTATTTGCAGTCACAACATCAATACCCTGCGTTATCGCTTTCTTTACGTGAGATAAACCAGGCTCTCCGGTAATTATGTTTGTGGGAGTTAGCTCGATTAGCAGATCCACGTAATCTTTACTTATGAGGTCGCTTGCCCGCCCTGTTTCGAACTCTTTGTTTTCCTCGAGCTTGTCCTTTAAATCTTTAAGCTTTATCCCCTCACTGCTATATATGTAACCTTTGCTATTAGCGATACCAACGATTAATAATCCAGGTACCGGTTCTATTATTAGTCTTTTAATAAGTGACTTTCCCAGAAAGCCATATCCGAGAATTAATGCTTTGATCAACTCTCCTCTTCCCTTATTAGGAGTGAGCCTTGACTTTCAGCAAGTGTTTCCAGTGATTTTATAAGTCGTTGTCTCTTTTCAAGTGGTGTCTCAACGATTAATTTAAGACATGCCGACGATGGACTACCTGTTAGGGATAACCCAACGACCTTTCCTCCTTCCATCTGAATTGCTTCAGTAGTTGAGTCAATATCTATTGAGCCGATCAGGAGGAGAGTCTCGATCTTCTTCTCAAGCGTCTCTGCCTCCATTACTGGAACACCTATCGACTCAATACCTATTTTTGCTTTTTCCAACTGCTCGATGCTGGGAAACTCAACATTGATACTTACTGGAACATATCCAGCGGTTATCCTATCTCTATTATGAATTATCGAAATTATATTTCCTCCATGAATCGCTATCTGCTCTAATACATTTAACAATGTGCCAGGCCTATCTACTAGGCCCAGCGTTAGTCTTACTCTCATTTCTTAAAAATATTATAGAGGACTCTAAAAATACCTTTCCTCACTTTCTTTACTTGGGTTTGCCTCCTCGATTATTACTTAGTCTTATTATTTTTTCTTCTTTTGAAATTTTAGGCTCTTTTCTTCGTTCTAATTCCGCAAGCTCGAAGAGTGAAGATGATAAATACTGAGAGAGTGTGGGATGAAGCTTAAGGTATTTCCTTTGAGTAGGTTTGGAAAGATAACCGATTTCTACTAGCGTCTCAAGAAGACCAGCGACGCTTCGTCTAAATCCTTTTTTATTTCTTATTTCTTCAGGAAGGAAGTTATCAAGATCTTTCAGCATGAATGGGTCAGTCTCCATATTCGAGACCGCACTTATAACTGCGGCAATATGCTCTTCCTTTAGATACCTCCTGCCACGCGATAGCAACAGCAATATAGGGTTCTCCCAACTCTTTTTTGGATCTTCGACGTTCTTTGACATCCCAAATATTACTTTTCCTTACTCCCTATAAGTTTAGCTATCTCTATTAGTCTATAGGCTCTAATGATCTTGCCAGACCTTGAGACTTCGCTTTTGTGAAGCGCATCATCTATCTTCATTTTATTTGCGTTCATATATTTTTCTGGTGTGCCAGAGTATATTTTTAGTCTTTTCAGTGCTTCTCTCCCCTTAGCTTTCTTCCTAGGTAGCATCCTAGCGATAGTATACCATAGTATTCTATCACTTCTCCTCGGAAACCAGACCTGTATCTTACTAAGAGATGAATACCAGGTCCTACCTATCAACTTGTTATATCTCTCGAGTATTGCTGATTTACTTCCTGTAATTACAACATCTCGAGCATTTACAATCACGACTTTTTTACCCTCTAGAAGCATCTTCGCGACTCTTGAAGCAAGTCTACCTAACCTGTGTCCTGACCCATCAATAATCAATAATTCATCTTTGTTCTTAACGATCATGTCTTTTTTTCACCCAATAATTTTAAATCCAGAAATACTCGGTTTTGTTTTTATAAAGTCCTCTAAAAAGATAGGTGTACCCCCAATACTTTTGACTTTTTGATACGATTTAGAGGAGAAATCAAATGCAACAATGGTTAATGGATGCTTTAATACGCCCGTGCCCAGCAGTTTTCCAAGTACAATGACTCTGTCGTTTGGAGAAGTTAATCTATTTAGCTCGTAGAGGTTTACTACTCTTCTTCTACGTCTAGGAGTCTGTAGATTATTAGCTATAACCTCCCAAAAATTCTCCTCTTTTGAGAGCCTACTCACTGTCCGTATCAGGTGCCTATACTTTTCCATCTTTCTCCTCATTTTTCTCACCCCTGATTGCATCTATTATAGCTTGATTAAGCCCTGTCAATGTCTCTTCAAAAATCTTTACTGCCTCCAAAATTATTCTTCTTGGCTCCAAAAAACCGAACGATTCTACAAATAGATACTTTCCTTTATCATCATATGAGAGTGTAGCTATTCCTGGCTGCCATTTTGCATGTTTTTTCCCCTTTCCTAATCTAACATATAGTTCGAGTTCGATGGCTTGGTTTGGAGCAAGTTTTATGATTGGGAAATCACCATTAATTGGTCTTACTTTTCCAGTTTCGCCTACTGGTTGAATATCTCTGGAATAAACAGTTATCACTGAGTCGCTTGCGACAGCTTTTAAAGAGAATCTAACTGTACATTTCTCGCATCCTACCGCGCTTTTACAATCGCACTCTTCTGGAAGCTTGTAATTCTCCAGGTCAGTAACATAAGGAATTAATGAGATTCTATATGCTAGAACTTCATTCATCATCGATGATGTATTTTCAATTATTAATACATCATCTACGGCCATTACTGGGACTTCATTAATTATGATTCGTCTTAATGCATTTACAATTGATAAAGGTACATCTCGCAGTGATAACTTTATTCTTTTATCGTCCTCCTCTATGATTGACACCTGCATTATTTATGCCAACCAAAACTATCCTACACTTATAAATATATACCCTATGTTTGTCATAAA
>Ga0105162_1001326_pt1 | contig 14443 bp, 13 predicted proteins | sample JNZ201metaG_FD_81532 | JGI IMG/M metagenome (GOLD analysis project Ga0105162, IMG submission 81532) | Hot spring microbial communities from Jinze hot spring, China to study Microbial Dark Matter (Phase II) - JNZ 20120812A | ecosystem: Environmental > Aquatic > Thermal springs > Hot (42-90C) >...
GTCAACACCTAGGACCTCCTCGTCAACATCGGATATGTCGTAGGTTGCCACATAGATCGTAGGCGATATCCACGCTCCGGAGACCGGGGTTAGTGTTCCGGATGATACTATGTCGGGATCGAACACTATATCGGGAGCAACAGAAGTATCCATATTCTCACTGTACGTTATCGTTATAACCAGAGTTCCCCCATTATCGGATTCCGTTATGAGGTTGTCGCTTACGTTTATGTCAACAACATAGGGAGCAACGGTGTCGACTCTGAAGCTCCAGACACCTGACCAATCGCCTTCGTTTCCAGCATTGTCCCTAGCTCTCACCCTCCAGTAGTATACACCGTCCGAAAGGACGGAGGTCGTGATACTGGAAGTTCCGATTGTTGACCAGTTCTCAACCGTTGTCGTGAAGATCAATGGGGCAGAGAACGTGTCCTCGTTGTCGACCTCGATCGTGTAGACGACCGGGAGAGAGTTCTCAAAGACATTGTTCCAGACCAAGGTCGGCGTGTTATCGTTCATGTTTTCGCCGTTCACTGGAGAGACCAGAGTCGGGCCTTCGGGCGAAACTGTGTCAACTCTGAAGAATCTAATCTGGCTCCATTCTCCCGTGTTACCCGCACCATCAGTTGCATAAACAAACCAACAGTAAAGATTGTCCGGTAGTTGCATGCTCACCTCAATTGATGCGGTTCCGGATGATGAATAGGTAACATAATCATAGGAAACAATTAAACTGAACGTTTTATTCCAGACACCAACTGCTATAGTATATGTCACAGGAAACGTGTTCTCTGGGATCAATTGCCAAGTCAACTCTGGTGTGTTGTCGTTAATGTTTTCCCCATTTTCGGGCAAAATAAGAACTGGAGCTGAGGGTGGAAGAGTATCAACTATAAAGTTCCAGACATCAGATTCGTTTTCTCCCCACATGTTCACAGCTATCACTTTCCAGTAATACTGACCATCTGGGAGAGCATTTTCGGGAGGAAGAGTGTATTTGTTATCTCCGATTATTTCCAAACTGAAAACCGGAGAGCTGAAATCAAAATTATCGTCAATAACTAGTCTATGTCTCTCCGCATAAATTCCGTTCTCCCATTCAAAATCCGGCGTAGAGTTGTTCATTGCTGCGTTGTTCTCTGGAAGGTAAAGGTTAGGTTTAGTTGGCGGTGGTCCTGGACTATACTCCCGCCATAGAGATACCAGGAAAGGATAACCGCTGTTTACTGTGGAATGAATATCCCATATGTCATAGTTTTCAATATCCTCATAAGGATTCCCCAAGAAATCCCAGGGGATTGTCAGTCCATCGCTCCATGTGTTGTCCGTATATGTCCTCACATTCTTCATATTTTCCGTGGTTTTTCCGGTTCCACCGGCGCTTGAAGACTGTCCTGAGGTCTCATTATCCCAGAAAGAATTCGTCACCTCGCCGTTGTTGAGTCCAACAAGTCCCCCTACGAATGTATTCCCCGCAACTGGACCAACTGAATAAGAGTTTCTTATTTTACCAGAAAGAGCGCCTGATACTTCGTTTGAGCCAGCCAGTCCACCAACATACAAGCTACCCGTAACAGATCCTGATGCATAGCAGTTTAGCACCATTCCATAGTTAGCGCCAACCAGTCCCCCCACGCCCTGCACACCAGAAACGTTGGCGTTTGAAAAACTTTGCTCGCAGGATCCCAGGTTAGCTCCGATAAGTCCCCCAGCATAATAGGTCGCTTGAGTGATGTTTCCAGAAGAAAAACTTTGAAAAACATTTCCAAAATAATTTCTACCAATAAGGCCACCAACATAGCTATTTCCACTTATCTGAACTGTTGCACCTGAACCGATAATCCACGCCTGGTTATCATTCCATCCCACTAGTCCTCCAACCTCCATCGAGCCAGAAACGGTTCCGGAGAATGTGGTTTGTTTGATTGTTCCTAGATTCCTACCCACAACTCCGCCAACATTAGATCCGCTACCCGAAATTGTTCCACCAAAAATTCTACATCTTTCTACGAAACCACGATTTGTTCCTGCCAAACCGCCAGCATTACCACCTTTCGTCTGCACAGTCAAGTTTAAGAGAACTACATCGAAAATCTTGGCACTATTGTCTAGTACACTAAACAGACCGACAGAGCCCAAATCCCAATCCCAATTTTCGAAAAGGTTCTCGATTGTATGTCCATTCCCATTAAAGCTCCCGGAAAATCCTAGCCCGAAAGACGTTATCGGACCTATCGGGAAAAACCCAAACCAACCATTCCACCCCATAGTTTGCGTTGCATCTATGTTATTTGCGAGTGCAAAATGTGAAAACCGGAAATCTCGAACTTCATCGAGTTGCTCAACGTTCTCAATCAAGAATGGATCATCTATAGTTCCACTCCCGGTACCTGAGAAAACTGGTGAGACCAAGAAAGGATATCCGCTATCAATCTTCCATCTATCTCTGAATCTTGTGTCTTCATACGGATTGCCAACAAAATCCCAAGGCCAAAGAAGTCCATCACTCCATGTGTTGTCCGTGAAAGTTCGAACATTCATCATGTTCTCTGTGGTTTTCCCCGTGCCTCCGGAGCTTGACGATTGACCGGAATTTTCAATATCCCAGAATGAGTTTAGAACTTTCCAAAAGTTAGCACCTATGAGACCACCCACGTTTGATGTTCCGACGACCGGTCCAGCGGAGTATGTGTTGATCACATAACCTAAATTGTAGCCTACAAGACCGCCGACATATTGTGTACCGCTAACTTTTGAGAGCGAGTACGAGTCAATTATAAAACTGGAGCTATATGCATATCCAACTAAACCTCCAACATAGTTTTTTCCATTAACATTTTCTGCCGCTGCCCAGCTTGTGGAAATCTCATTTCCGGAATATCCTGCAATCCCGCCCACAGAGTTTTCTCCAGTTACATCACCGGTAAAGGAGCTATCGATAACACTTCCAACAATTGCGCCGGCTAGTCCCCCTACATAGTTCCTTCCTCTAACGTTTGCAGATGAACCACATTTGAGAAGACTTCCATTGCTTCCACCCACAAGTCCACCTGCATAGTCAGTTACGGTCGAAACCTGACCATCAGAAAAACAATTTTCAAGAAGAGCGTTACCTCGAAGAATCCCCGCGATTATTCCAGCACGAGAATATGCGGCTATGCTGGCGTTTTCCATCCGCAGATTTTTTATCACGACCCAATTATCAACAACTCCGAAAAGTCCAACCCTATCCTCTGTTTGTCTGTTTATGAAAAGATTGTAGATCTTGTAACCCCTTCCGTCAAAACCACCCGAGAACGGAGATGTGAGAGATCCCACCGGTTCAAAACCACGACCGCCGTTCCAATTTATTGTATCAGATGCGTCAATGTCCGCTCCAAGAGCATAATATGCTGAGGGATTGTCCTTCATCGCTTGCAACTGGTAGACATCTATGATTATGTATGGATCCTCCGGAGTCCCGCTTCCTCCAGCGAAAGCGATCGCTGGGTTGACCATCAAAAGTTTTACAATCGCTGCCAGAAGTAGCAGAAGCGTTAAGAGAACGAGTTGAATTGTGAATTTTCTCATTAATCTCACAAAAAAATAAACATGCAAAAATTAAAAATGTTTCTTCAATGAATCAAAATCTGTGACTAATCCTCACACTTAACAATTATGTTTGTTCGACTTTTTCCAGATCTTATTTCATGTAACGCTTGACTTGCCAACTTTGCGGCGTTTGCGGCCCGCCTAGCCTTTCCAAGGCCTGCTTTCATCTCCACGCCGAGTTCTAGCTTGAGATCTTTCAAAATTTCTATCAACACCTTTTCATCTATGCCATTTGAAACTGCCATGAAGTTATCTCCCCCCATGTAGAAAACCATGCCTCCATGCCTTAGCATCCGCTTCATGAGAAATGTGAGTATTTCATTTATCAGAAGCTGTGTTTCGTATATTGGTTTTGTATCTGTCAAAAGGGTCGAGTGATTGACATCCATATGAACGATTTCGACCCAGTCCTCATCCGGTGGAACCACCGTTGTGCCTGCTAATTTGCTTTTCCGGTCTGGATTTCTAGAACTCCCGGTTGACTGAAGAGCCAGCGTTGCAGCGACTTGCGCGTCATAGGGTTTCTCGGCGCAACCGACCCCCATGCTAACCGTCACCGGAAATCTTTCAACAATTTCCATCTGAATTCTGCGGTGGTCTTCCATCGTGAGACCGTTGGAAATAGCCAACATGTTGTCCTGTCTGGCTTGGAAGACGAGACCGCCCAGCGAAGAGAATTTCTCCTGGAGATCTGCATAAAGCCTAGACTGGAGAATCTGGAGCTCTGATTCGGGTTTGGGGCTAGGAGTAACCGTCCATGGGCCATAACAATCAACTTGTATCACTGTTATCTGAATTTTTCGCATGTTTCTCCCCCTAAAGATGATGTTAAGACAATATTTATGTGCCGCGCTTGGTGAATCGTTAACTTTATATGCGGTGTTTACCGTGTTCTTTGATGTTCAAACTTCCCGCTATCGTTGTAAACTTCAAAACATACCCGGAGGCAACCGGAAAGAACGCGGTAAAAATGGCAAAAATTATGCAGAAGGTGGCCAAAAAGTACAAGGTCACCATCGCGGTTTGCCCACAGCATGCTGACGTCTTTCGGGTCGCCAAGGAGGTCAAAATCCCAGTTTTTGCACAGCATGTTGATCCGATGAAACCCGGAAGAAACACTGGATGGGTCATACCTGAGACTATGAAGGCAGCAGGTGCAATCGGGACGTTGATAAATCATTCTGAGCACAAGCTTCCGTTAGAAGTAGTCAGAAGCACGATCGAAGCTGCAAGAAACGCTGGATTGGTTACCATCTGTTGCACAGCGGACATCGAGGAAAGCAGAAAGGTTGCCGAGTTCTCGCCAGACATCATAGCCATAGAGCCTCCAGAGCTGATAGGCACTGGAATCCCTGTTTCAAAAGCAAAACCGGAAATTGTGGCCGGAGCCGTTGAAGAGATCAAAAAGGTTAACCCTAACGTAGAGGTTCTCTGCGGAGCCGGGATAACGACTGGCGAGGATGTTGTCAAGGCAATCGAGCTTGGAACGAAGGGCGTTTTAGTGGCGTCTGGGATCGTCTGTGCGAAAGACCCAAGGGCTGCGATAGAAGACATGGTCAGAGCAGTAAGCGGAAAATTTTAACTTTCTGAACATTAAATTTTTCTTGGCCGCCGTAGCTGAGCCTGGTTACAGCGACCGCCTTGTAAGCGGTAGATCGTGGGTTCAAATCCCACCGGCGGCTCCAAATCGGGATATAAATTTTTCGCCTAAGAGCTTTTCAAATATTTGAGACCCAAGAATCCGCATAAAAATAAAAACACCACAATTCATCCTTTAAGGAGGAAAACGATGAAAATCAGATGGAAAGTTGTTGTGACTTCCCTCGTCTGTTTCCTCTCCGGAAGTCTCATTCTACTGGGCCTTTTGAGCCCATGGTACAAAGCTGGCGCCAGAACCTTTTCAGGTTTTGACCTTATCGACAATCAAGAGAGAAAGACTGGCCTTCCGGTGCTCTTCTTTACGATCACTGGCACTCTTGCAATCTTCGTCTCCGGCCTACTTGCTTGGCTGACCGATGTAGCTGACACAAAAAAACTTCTTCCAGTGGGGCTGACTCTTACAAGTGTCGGAGTGATATGCCTACTCATCCTATTGGCAAGAGGCCTTATGCTCATAGGACAAAATTTCATATACCTGCTCCCCCCGGTTTTCCCAAATGATCTTTTCCGAGGTTTCTGGATATTCATCTCAGGAATAATCGTCGGAGTAGCATTCTGGATTTTCCTACAAACGAAGATACCAGAGAGATTCTTATTCAGCCAAGTCTCCCGAGTTTCCTCTGCTTAAGCCTTCGCATCTTCCTTCTCATTCTCTTACGCACCCACTTCCAGCGCATACGTCCCTTCTTCTTCCACTTCCTCGGTCGCTTCCCCAGACTCTCACCTCCGTAAAGTCTCAGATTACTGATCTTTTACCCCTAAAAAGAAAGAGTTCCTCAAACCATAATTTTTTTCTTTTGATTTTCAGCTCGAATCCCAACTCACGTAGGCGTTTCTCGGTTCGCTCCACGTTCGAGAGGGATGACTGCACCAGATAAACTTCACCGCCTGGCTCCAAATGTTTTGGAAGCTCGTCCAGGAACGCGTCTACCACAATTCTACCTTCTGGACCACCCTCGCATGCCTTCAAAATCGGATCATCACAACTGGATAAAGATGGTAGATATGGAGGATTAAAGATCACGACATCAAACGTTCTCCCCCTTACTGGCTGAAAAAGATCTCCAACCAAGAATTCAATTGAGAGACCATGTTTCTCCGCGTTTATTCTGGCGCAATTTATCGCCTCCTCCGAAATGTCCGTTGCTGTGACTTTTCCACCCATCAACGCCGAAATTACAGCAATCATTCCACAACCTGTGCCGATCTCGAGCACTCTCTGTCCAGGAAGTATTTGCAGGTTTGACGCAAGCAGGTAAGTATCATCCGAAGGTTCGTAAACTGAAGGTAAAACTAGAAATTCCAGATTTCCGTAATAAACCTTTATCATGCCGACTACAACCTCGGGACTTGAAGTGGTAAAATCTTGTGTCTGTTTCTCCTGATTCTATCCAGAATTCTGTTAACCGTGTCTAGATCCACGCCGACAGCAGAAGAGATCTCTTCCGCGGAAAATCCGAGTTCTTCCCCGACAAGAATTCTGTCCAGTTTGTCGTAAGGAAGACCAATCTCCTCCTCATCCGTTTGTCCCTTCCAGAGACCAGCTGTCGGCGTTTTCTTCAAAATGCTCTCCGGTACTCCCAGATGTCTACCCATCTCTCTTACCTGCGTTTTGTAGAGACATCCAATAGGCGTAATGTCGGAAGCTCCGTCCCCAAATTTTGTGAAATATCCGATTCTCAACTCCGTCTTGTTGCTTGCGCCAACCACGAGACAATTGAGAAGGTTGGCATAGTAGTAAAGAATTGTCATCCTGATTCTTGGCTTCAGATTTGCCTCCGCAAGAACGTTTTTCTCATCAAAGCCAATTATCGCCATCTTGAAAGCCTTCAGAATCTCGGAAATTTCAACCTCTCGGACTTCAATCTTCAAAATATCCGCGACCTTTTGAACATCCTTCCAATCGGCGGATTGAGTGATTCCTTTTTCAGGAATGAAAACTCCCAAAACCTTCTGATTACCCACAGCTTCGACCGAGAGGAACGCGCAAACAGACGAATCCAAGCCCCCACTCAGACCTATGACCAGCCCATCCGCCTTCGAACTCTCGAATTTTCGCTTTATGAACTCGACGATTTTTTCTCTAGCCTTTTTCACATCTATTTTCAGAGCATTTTCGATTTTCCTCTCAACCGAAGACATTCAGAACCTCCTAGGATATGACCCAAGAATTTTCAGCATCGCTGTCTTTTTTCTCAAGCCTTCTAGCGCTTCCTTGACGATTTCATCATCTTCGTGGCCTTCGAAATCTACGAAAAAGAGATAATCTCCGAGGACCTTCTTGGACGGCCTCGACTCTATCTTCGTGAGGTTTATCTGCCTGTGTGCGAACTCGCCGAGAATTTCGTAGAGAATGCCCGGTCTATCCCTCTCCGTGTAGAAAACTATAGAAGTCTTGTCTCTACCGGTCCGCTGAACTTTTTCTCTCCCTAGACAGAAGAATCTGGTAAGATTCTCCTCATCCCCGGAAACATTTTCTACCAAAACCTCCAACCCGTATATCTCGGCGAGTTCCTTCGGCCCAAGAGCTGCGACCTCAAGGGAACCAGCACTGCTCACCTGTTCAGCTGCCCTCGCCGTGCTACTTACCTCAATGAGCTCTACCTTGGGTAACTTCGTTCGCAGGAACTCTCTACACTGCGATAGGGCTTGAGGATGCGAAAGAACTTGTTTTATATTGTCGAGTCTGGCTCCTTTGACGGACAAAAGAGAATGAACAACTGGGAGGACTATCTCCGCGGTCACACGAACGTCACACCAGGCGAGAGCGTCGAGAGTCTCGCCCACCGATCCCTCCCGCATGCTTTCAACAGGAACAACACCTGCATCAACGTTTCCCGCCTCCACGGCCTTCACTACCTCCAAGATCGAAGAATAGTAAACAAAGTCTTTCTTTCCGAAATGTCTGCGTGCAGCCAGCTCCGTATACGTTCCCCTCGGTCCAAGCACGGCAATTTTCATCTTTCCTCTCTCCTTTCAAACAACTCGTATAACAGTTTGTATGCTTTTTCCATTTCTTTCCTGCTGAATAACTTCTTGAGCTCCATAAACTCCTTCTCCACGACACCAGCATCTCCAGCTGAAAGAGCCACGTCAAGAGATCTGCAGACTTCGAGCATTCTTTCTCTCACGATGCTCGCATATTTGTTGTGAACCTGTATCTCACCATACAGTTTTGGACTGCGCGTTAGAAAAGCCTTGCTCGCCAGAAGAAGATGAGCGAACATCGGTGTCTTTACATCCTCCACAAGAAAATCTTTCATAGAGTTCAAAGTGAGAACAAAAGAAAGTACTGAAAAATGGGGGAGGCACTGAACGACGGCCATAAGTTTGTCATGCTCGTCCGCTTTCATCTCCACAACGTTCGCGCCCATTTCCGAAATCCTTTCCTTAAACTTTTTGTACATCCGGTCGACCTTTACCGGCACAAAAATGATGTCCTTTCCGCGGAGGTCCGACGCCCCCGGCCCAAAAAGTGGATGAATTGAAGCCATTTCCGCTTCCGTCTTTAGCTCCTTCATTGTGTCAACTATCTCCTCTTTGACTGAGCAGATATCCACCAGCAAACTTCTAGAACCCAAAACCCTAGCGATTTTTTCAATGGTTTCTGGGGCAGCAGATATTGGAACAGCAACAATCACCAGCTCAGACTTACGGGCGATGTCCTCTGCTTCTCCAAACTCGACCCCGAGCTCCTCCGCCACCATTTTCATTCTTTTAGCCTTTATGTCGTGAACCAACACCTCATCACCAGCATCTTTGAAGAGTTTTGCAAACCATTTGCCCATTCCGCCTACTCCGATCACCGCAACCTTCATCGTTTTCCCTCCAGATATTCCTGCACAGCTCTTTTCATATCTTCGACTGGGGCGTCTTTTCCTGTCCATATCTTGAACGCTATGGCAGCCTGATTGATCAACATGCCTAAACCGTTTACAGTTCTAGCTCCGACCTTTTCCGCCTCTTTTAGTAGTCTCGTTTTGAGCGGCTTGTAGACGATGTCATACACAACTAAATTCTTGTGCATAAGATCTGAAGTTACCAGCGTTTCGTCGACATTCGGCATCATCCCAACAGAAGTCGTGTTTACGAGTATGTCTGCCCGGGAAATTTCTTCTCTAAGCTTTTCCCGATCAAGGGAAATGACTCCCACAGATTTCCCGAGTTTTTTACTTATGATCTCGGCCAGAGCTTCAGCCTTTGAAAGCGTCCTGTTCGCAATAGTAAGCTCACAACCCGCCTTCGCCAGCGAGAAAGCCACGGCTCTGGCGGCGCCTCCAGCTCCGAGAAGCAAGACCCTTTTTCCATTAACTGATCCGATTTCCTTTTCAAGAGCCATGAGCGCTCCATGCCCATCGGTGTTGTATCCGATCAGCTTACCATCCTCATTAACAACTGTGTTCACGGCTTCGACCTCCTTAGCGGATTCGTCAAGAGAATCGAGCAACTCGATTATTGCCACTTTATGTGGTATGGTAACATTGAAACCGCGGATCCCCGCCCGTCTAATCGTGAAAACAAATTCTGAGAGGATTGAAAGAGGAACACGTACAGCTGCATAAATCGCGTTCATTCCTAATCTTCGGAATGCCGTATTAAAGATTAGAGGAGAAAGAGTACCTTCTACGGGATCCCCTATCAGCATGAAGAGTTCCGGTTGCCTTTTTCTCAATCTTTGACCTCCCACTCTGGGATTTCCTTCAAAAATGAGATTACCGTTTCGAGATCCGGCTGACCGGGAGCCGCCGAAGGTCCTGCCGCCGCATAAATCACGGGGTTGTTTATTACTAAACTGAGATACCGGGTGATCAACCCCTCTTTACTCATTCCAAAAGTTATTACAGGTTTTGATAAATTTTTGATCGTCTCAACAGCAAAGTTCATCAGATTCTCCACATCTTTCCAAGATCTGCACATTGTCACGATCTTTACAACGTCTGCTCCCGCCTGCTCCATCTTCGTAGCAATCTTCAGAAGACTTTCTGGCTTAGGGGTTCCGCGAAAATCGTGGTGGGAGATTATTATACCAGTCCCCCGCGATTTAGCACTTTCAACAACCTTTTGAACGAGTTTCCGAGAAGTAGAAAATTCGATATCTACGCATGCACCAATTCTTTCAATTCCCTGTAGAAGCCATGCAACTCTCTCTTGCTCGTCGCCGCCAAATCTCCCACCCTCCTTTTTGCTCCTGTTTGTTAGAATGACTGGAGCGTTGATTTTCCCAAGTTCATCCCAGTCGGGTGCAAGTTTGAACGCGTCAAGCCTGATCTCAACCAAGTTTGCTCCTCTCGCTATGGCAGAATCCGCAAGCGATTTAGCCTCCACTGAACTCTGCGCAACGACTGAAGCACAAACCGCTGGAGTTTTTATCTTCCATTTCCCTAAGGTGATCTCACCCATACATAATCACTTCTCGACAACTGTTTCCTCTACCTTCATTCCAAAATGCCTTCCCCCCTCTTCCACGTAGACGAGCACCTCATCGCCTGGCTTCAGTCTGGTCACTGGTAGCGGCTCTCCTCCAGCTCCCACCAAATTTATCGTTTCAGCAAGCTGAAGTAGGACCTTATAAACTTTTCCGCCTGCCTCCGCCTCAACAAGTACGAGCGGACGCCTCTCGATTTTGACTCTTCCTACAACAGCTGGACGGAAGTTTCCAGAATGGTCAACTATCAAAACTTCATCACCGGCCTTCAATTCAGTCATGTACTTCGTTTTTCCACCTGGAATCATTAAATAAGAATGGACTGCTCCGGCGTTCACTCTGAAGGGTCTCTGCTCGACGAACTCGCTCGGTAACGTCTCGGAGTGGACTAGGAAGAGACCATTCGACTGACTTCCAACGAGCATGCCCTCTCCCTTGCTCATGATCGACGTTGTGTCAATGCACGCCCTGTCACCGAGACCAGCCGGTTGTACTCTGAAAACCTTTGCTCTGCTGAGAGCCAGCTTTCCCTTGGTCAAAGCATCCAATGCCCTACATGTCTTTTCTATTTCCTCTGGACCCAAGTCAAGCGGGTCTAAAACTACACCGTCGACACCGATTTCTAAAATCTGCGCAGCAATCGTTGCTTTCTCTGCAGACTTCACTTCAGCAAGCAACTTCGCTCCAGTCTTTTGCAAAGCAGCTATTATATTCTCAAGCGGGATTATCTCCCAAGACTTCGCCGTGACGAGGATAAAATCGGCAAGACCTGCAAGCCTAATCGCGACCTGTTCGGATTTTTTATCAAAAACTTCGACCAACACGGCAGTTCTGCGCCCTGCAGATTTCAAATTGCTCAGCTCTTTCTCTGTGGTCTCCAAATCCTTAAACTTTACGAGGACTACTCCTACGCCCGGACGATCTTCTTGTGAGACGATAAGAGCCGAACCAAAACAAAGAGCCGATGAGACCTCGCTTCCTTTGACAATTATAGCATCAGCACCACACTCTACTGCTTTCTTCACAAATTCTGCCTTTTCTTCCCATGGCAAATCCCAGTCTGCCTTCACCCAGAGTAGTTTCCGCAAGTTCAGTTCACCTTTAGAGTTCTTTGAGAGCCTCTTCGACCGTTGCTCCCTCGTGAACTATTTTCGCCAGTGCTCTTGTCATAGCTGTAGGATCTCTGTGTTGGAAGATGTTTCTCCCGATAGAGATTCCGATAGCTCCGGCTTCCATCGCTTCGTATGCCATTTGAAGCACCTCTTTGTCTGAGCCCATCTTCGGACCTCCTGCTATTACGATTGGAACCGGGCAACCGCGCACAACTTTTCGGAAGGACTCAACGCTTCCCGTGTAAACCGTCTTAACTATGTCGGCTCCGAGTTCTGCCCCAACTCTCGCAGCGTGAGCGACGAGCTCCGGATCATGCTGATTCTGAACCTTTGGACCGCGAGCGTACATCATTGCAAAAAGAGGCATTCCCCACTCGGAACATTTCTCTGCGACCATTCCGAGCATCTGCAACTGTTCCGGTTCGTTCGGTGCGCCAACATTCACGTGAACGGAAACACCGTCCGCTCCGAGTTTTATCGCTTCCTCGACACTTGCCACTTGAACCTTCCAGTTCGGATCCGGACCAAGCGATGTACCTCCGGATAGGTGAATTATCAGCCCGATGTCTTTTCCCCTACCTCGATGCCCGGCTCTGACTATTCCCTTGTGAAGAACAACCGCGTTTGCCCCACCATCCGCAACCTTATCGATTATCGTCGTCATCTCCTCCAAACCGGTTATGGGGCCCATTGAAAGTCCATGGTCCATCGGAACTATCACTGTTTTCCTTGTTTTCCTGTCGATTATTCTCTCGAGCCGTATTCTCTTCCCGATTTCCGTCAGAGTCTCACCTCCTAAATTTCCGTATCGAAACGTATATAAGCATGCCAGAAGACTTTTGCTTTATTTTTTCAAGTGCTGCAAATTGGAGATTCGACTCGTGTGGGGATTTTGAGATATCCTTGTGAGTCATAAAACGGTTCGTAAGTTTGTAAACTTAAATGAGGTGGCTGAAGCCAATCCCGACCGAAGATTGAAAGTCGCATGTTCTGATTTTACCATGGGAAACAGAGACGTGGCATGGTTTTTCCAGGCGGCTTGATGGCTTTAAAAAATTTTTATTAAATCTTTCTTGTCTTTATTACAATTCCCCACCAACCCACGCCCGATCTGCCTTCCAATTCCAAAAATTTGTTAAAAATTTTTGGTGGGGTCAAGCGTATTTTTGAAAAGAACAGATATTCCCACAAGTCTAACGCATGAAATATTGCACCATATTTCCTCAATTTTATGATCTCAAAATTGTGCTTGTCCAATAACGACTTAATTTTAACAAATTCGAAGCGTTTATGTCTTCCTTCCAGCCAACCGGGGTCAAGGACATTCAAAATCGAATATAGCGGTAAAGATAAAATAAATCTGCCTCTTTTTTTCAAAACGCGATGAATGTTTGCTAAGCTTTGATCGATGTTAGAAACATGTTCTAATGTATCTAAAGCTAAACAAAAATCAAAATAATCTGACGGGAACTTCAGATCCTCTGCTCTCATCACATAAAATTTGCCTTGACCGTTTCTGGCCGCCTTTAAAATAGCTTCCTTATTGATGTCTATCCCATAAATATCGGCGTCTGGCCAAATGCGTTTTATTTGCTTTAAGATTTGCCCATCATAGCATCCAATGTCAAGGATTCTTGGATTTTTGATTTTTGAAATCTCGCTAATGAATTCCAACACAAATTTAGTTCTTGGGGGACCAGTAATTTCTTTAAATTGTTTTCCGAATTCAACCATCATACTCAAATGTTTAAAATGGTATTATAAAAATGATTGGAGGCTTACGCTAAAGCAGTGGTTCTCCTCCGTCGCTGATGATATTTTTATGCTAAACAGAAACGTGTGATCATGATTTGCGAAAAGATCAAGGAAGAGAAGTTGGATATAAAATGGAAAACGGCGGGTGAGTTGATTTGGTAGACAAGGAAATGCTTGAAGCGATGGCCTCAGATGATTTTAAATAAAATGAATAGATTCTGTATGCTAGCAGGCGATACTCTCTAGTGGATTCTCTTACGTCCGGATCATTCCTTTAATCCCGCAGCTTTTTTATGTCTTTTCTTTCAATCGCTCTTAATCGGATCAATTCACCCTCGATCACAGTATCTTTCCATCCAAGCCAACCTTGTGAATCCCTCTGGACCACCGGCCCTTTTCAATTTTTGTATATTTTTCCTATCTATGGTTTTTCATTACTTTAAACACGACATCGGTGTTTTCCAGATACTTTACGTGTGCTTGCGGAAAAGGAAAATCAGTAGCGACAGCCTAATTAGACCAAAAGTAGACTTAGGTTTGACAAACAATGAGCAGGCTCATCGTCAAGCCTTCAAAAGTCTCCGGCAGCGTTGTTGCCCCACCTTCCAAGTCGTATACCCACAGGGCATTCATCCTGGCAGCGTTGGCAAAAGGAAAAAGCAGAATAAAGTATCCGCTCATAAGCCTCGACACGCTTGCGACGATCGAGGGTATAAAGATATTGGGGGCGAAGGTTGAAAAGTTCGACGATACTTGGCTGGTGGAGGGAACCGGAGGAAAAATTTCTCCGAAGAAAGATGTAATCGATGCACGGAATTCTGGAACGACCATGCGTCTACTCAGTGCAGTGGCTGCTCTTTCGCCAAAACGTTTGAAGATCACCGGCGATGAATCGCTTCTA
>Ga0105162_1001328_pt1 | contig 14426 bp, 11 predicted proteins | sample JNZ201metaG_FD_81532 | JGI IMG/M metagenome (GOLD analysis project Ga0105162, IMG submission 81532) | Hot spring microbial communities from Jinze hot spring, China to study Microbial Dark Matter (Phase II) - JNZ 20120812A | ecosystem: Environmental > Aquatic > Thermal springs > Hot (42-90C) >...
GGGATCGTGTTCTCCCACATTCCATGCTGGGAACCGCCGTGCTCAACCCGTCTTGCATCGGTGTCTGGTGGATTCCCATAATCTTCGATTCGCAAAACTGTTTGATAGACATCAATTCCCGTGGATGTTGCCCACCACTTCCGGGTATTCAGAGCTCCCTGACCTCCCGTTCCTCCTCCGAAATCGTCAAAGAAGAGGAAGACGTTGTCCCCGTTCTCGGCACTCGTCACATAGGGATTGCCGTAGTACATCCAGATCTCGTTGTCTGAGTTTTCGAGCCTGCGCACCCAGACGATGTTTGTGTAAGCATTCTCCGCTTTCTCTATCCAATATGGAAGAAAACCCCTGTTTTCATCCTCCAAAAATCTTATGCTTGGATAAATTGTATTTTCGATGTCCGACGGAAGAACTACTTTTATCTGGAAGTTTTCAGGGTGATTTCCACTTATTTCAATTTTCCTCCGGCAGGTCCATTCTTGGTTCCACCAACTGTAAAGGACATCGAGTCTTCTAAATTCTGACCAATCACTCCAGTTGCCGGCCTGATCCATCGCCCTAATTCTCCAGTAGTATATTCCGTGGTCCGGAAGCTGAATTTCAGTTTGATTCTCATAAGTGAAGTAGTCTAAATCCGTGACTTCTGTGGTAACTTGTAGGTTATAGAGAACATTCTCAGATCCGGACCAAGAGAATATTACGGATAGTCCAACAATCTTGAAACCGTTTTCTGGAGACAATGGAGTTGGGACTTGCGGTGGTTGGGTGTCGACGCTGAACTCCCAAACGTCTGAATCGAACTCCTCTCCTTCGAAAATCGGAACTACTTTCCAGTAATACCGGCCGTCTGGTAGACCAGAAAGCACCTCAAAATTTTCGACAGAAGGAGGCAAAATGATGTTTTCAATTGGGGAAGAAAAGGAAAGATCATCATCGAGCAAGAATCTCTGGTTATCCTGCAACTCGGCGGGTATCCAGCTGAAGATAGGCGTGTTGTCATTTATCTGGGAAGAGTTCTCCGGCTTAACTAGAATTGGATAATCCCGTCTACTAACTGTGATCGCTAGAATTCGCATGTACTGGTTATTGGGCAAAACTATATTTTCGACAATTTTGTTGCTATCGAGAGAAATTTCTCGGTGAAAAACTCTACATTTAACAACTTGATCCTGCCCCCCAGAATGCCTATGGCCAATTAAAATGGCGACATGTTCTCCCGTTTCCGGACTCTGACACCAATCGCTCAACCTCAGGGTAACGTTAGAATATGACCCATCTTGGTAATTTACGCGAAGCGTTCCACTCTGGACACTTCCGCTTCCAATTGATGCTCCCAAGATATGTAAAGCGGAATAATGTCCATTTGGCAAATCGATCGTCTGAGAAGAGGTCGAAACCATGTTTTTCTGTCCGTCCATCCTGCTGCCTATAAGGAAAAGAATACCGCAATCTCGGCAGGTGATGTTGTCGGAGAACCCGTCTGCGTCATAACCCTCAGAACCATCAAGATTTCCCCTGTTATTGTCCCAGCTGATTCCATCTCTGTTAAAATATGAAGAAAGATCGACCGGTGTTTGAGTCAATCTAAGCTGAGTCGTGCAAACTTCAATCTGCTGCTCATCATTTGTGATTTTTACACCCATACACTGGTCAAAATTCACGGGTTGCCCATTCCTTCGAACTTGTCTTATCGTTGAATCTATCCCCTTCGCCTTTATCGTCAGTGAGGAAAAATTCCAGAAAGGAATGTCTTTTGCTTCTATTTCGCTCAAATGTTTGTTCAGGTGAGGCCTGACCCAAATTTCGCCGTTATCGATGTGTAACCCAACAACTTTTGTGATCACCATTTCGGCAAAAAGAGAATTCGCCCAAGCAAACCAAGAGCGCGTGTAGTCCGCCGGGTTGTTCGGATTTATACTCTCATGCATCAATTTCGTTCCGGCGTCCGAAATCTTCAGCTGCTCCAAACAACTTTCTATTTCTTTATGATTATCCGAAGTGAGAATTTGGACAATCAGTGACATTGGCCACACTCTCGATCCTGGCGTGTGAGGACTTCCAATTCCAGAAATATAGCTTCCGGAAAAGAAATAGGGATTTGAAGAACTAAGCAAAAATCTGCGCGTGTTCTGATAGACATCATTGTCTGTTGATGTGAATCCTATGTAAGGTGCAGAAAGCAAACTCGGTACATTTGCGTCATCCATAAGGAGATATCTTCCCCGTCCATCAACTTCGTATGCCCATATCCTTCCGAAGACTGGATCGTTGTATACCGCGTACGTCTCTATTCCGCGTATAATGTTTTCCCTTATTTTATCACAGAGGTCGGCGCCTACCTCATTTTCCCATAGGTTAAGATACATCTCTTTCAACATCGGCATCGTGGCTGCGATGAACATGTTTGTCGGAATCAAAAAAGGATAAACAGTTGAATCATCGCTGGGCCTATGAGAAACTCTCACAAGACCGGTTGTCACATCCATGTTGTCCAAGATCTGCCTTAGCGCCTTCCCAAACGCCTTCTGAGCGTTGAAATCACCAGAAAGATGAGCCCAAGAATCATCCCCTGAAACTTTCCAGTAGACCCAGCAAAGTCTAATTAAATACGCTATGCCATCGTGCTCGTACTTATATTCCCAAGGAGTATAATCCTCTTTCCACGAGTTTATGATCGTGGACATGGGGTAGGAAGAATTAAAATGCTTGAAGTGGCGGAGCATCACTCCACGGACTACGCGCTGAAGATATGCATCATTTATGCAAATGAGAGCATAGGGGTACACCTGAGCGCAGGAGTCTCTTACCCACATTGCGTTGATGTCGCCAGTAATCACATACGTTGTATTGTCGTCTTTTAGTCCTACTGTTGTCTGAATCGTGTTCACGAAGGTATTTCTGAACATCTTTAGAAGATATGGATCGGAAATATGGATGTTTTCCAGATAAGCGTCGATGGAGGATGGGGAAGCCAAAATCATCTGGTTTGGTATTATCAAAAGCGCGATCACGAAAGATGATAAAAACACAAACGCTGCTCCTTTCTCTACCCTCATGGTTTCGTCCCGCTTTCTGTTGTTGACTAAATAAAGCTTTCGCAAAATTGCCGAAACTTTCGCTTTATAAACTCCCAAAAGTTTTTTATATTACCATCCAGCTATATGTCAGTGAAGTTACAGTTAACTGGAGGGATGAAAAGAATGGTTGAACAAGAAAAAACATCCGGACAACACAAGGTCGAAGTCCGGGTGTTTGTTGAAGGTCTTTATCTCAAGATCATTGACGACCTCGTTGGAGCCGGCTATGGAGCGAATAGAAGCGAGGTTGTCAGAAAAATGATTCATGATTGGATGATGGCAAACTTGGAGAAAGTTAAAGGATTCGTTGAATATGCGAAAAAATCACGCTAAACCATCGCCTCTCGGGTCTAGCCAGCATAGGCGGGGAGATAAAGCCTCCCCGCCTTTGCGCTCACCCTTTGTGGAGGGTGCGCTGGAGGATCCTCCACAGGGTCAAGGGAAGGGGGAGAGATCGCCCGCCTACTGATGTCTCTCCCCCTCTTATACTTTCTAGCACTTCCTCTATTTTAGACCCACAGTTCAAAACAGTGTAAGCGGTGCCAATATCCGTTAACAAATGGGCGTCTGAGCCACCAACTCCAACAATGCCATGATTTTTCGCAAAATTTTCTGCCAGCTTGTTGGAGAGCCACCCTGCCCGGGCATTGAGAATCTCGATAGCGTCAAACTTCGTCCTGTAGACAAGAGACGCTCTTCTGCCGAGTGAAAAAGGATGGGCCGCCACAGCGACTCCGCCCTGCTCGTGTATTTTTTCGACAGCCTCCTCTGGTTTTAGTCCTTTGGGGATTTCATCGCTCACGCCGAGCCCGAGAACATGACCTCCGGTTGTGGAAACTTCAACGCCGGGGATTATCAGGAATCCCTTTGAAGAAAATCTTTTAGCCTCCCTGAGACCTGCAACGGTGTCGTGATCCGTGAGAGCAAAACCATCCAACCCTTTCATTTTTGCGATTTTCACGAGATCTTTCAAATTCGAAGAACAATCCTTGACAGAATAACGCGAGTGAACGTGTAGATCTAACTTCATCAGATCATCTCACCTTGGTGCCCGGCTCCTGCGTCCTATCGGGAACCAGTAGAGAGAGTTTATTCTCATCGTCACCGGCAGCCAACAGCATCCCATGTGAAACTACTCCCATTATTTTTGCTGGCTTTATGTTAACAACCACAACAACAAGTCTACCGACTAAATCCTCCGGTGAATAGGACTTTCCTATCCCAGCCACGATTGTCCGTACCTCTCCGCCCACATCAACCGAGAGCTTGAGCAATTTTTCGGAGCCTTTTATTTTTTCGCAGGAAAGAACTTTTGCTATTCTAATATCCATTTTTTCAAAGTCGGAAACTGTTACTTCTCGACTTACTGCGGCCTCAGCCGTTTTCTCATCTTGAGCCTTCCTGAAAAGCGGCTCAGGCTTTCCAATTTCGTGGCCCGGAAGGATTCCCGGCCTCAGGGCCTGGTCAAGCCTTTCTACCTTAAAATTCATCTGCTTGCTCAAACGTTCTGCGGTGATTGGCATAAACGGAGAAAGCAGAACACAGATCGTTCCAACCAAGTTTAAACAACTGAGAAGGCACTTCGCGGCCTCCGCAGGCTTTGTTGAAATAGATTCCCACGGCTTGCATCGCTGAAAGTATTCGTTTCCCAGTCTAGCCAAATTTACTATCTCCTCGGCCGCTCTCGTGACTTCGAACCGGTCCATTAGACGAATGATTTCTCTCACCCGCTTGTTCACCTCCTCCAAAAATTCTCTGTCTAGTTCTCCCTCTGGGGCCCTACCGTTGTATCTCGCATGGATGAAGGTTAAAACCCTGTGAATGAAATTTCCGAGAACATCTGCCAACTCGTCGTTTAGTCTTCTTCTAAGATTCTCTTCTGAGAAGTCACCATCCTGTCCGAGCGAGATCTCCCTAGCCAAGAAATAGCGGAGAACATCGGGGGAATATTTCTCCGCCAGATATACTGGGTCTATAACATTGCCAAGGGATTTGCTTATCTTTCTCCCGTTAACTGTCAGGAAGCCATGCGACAGAATTTTTTTAGGTAAAGGATAGTTGGCGGCCATCAGCATAGCTGGCCATAAAATACAATGAAATCTGAGAATGTCCTTTGCAATTAGATGAACATCGGCTGGCCAGTAATCTTGTGCAACCAAGTAGTTTATCAAGGCATCAAACCAGACCCATATCCTCTGTTCAGGATCTCCTGGGACCTCGATTCCCCACTTCAAACCTCGCCTGGTAACGCTGACGTCTTTCAGACCCCTCTGGAGAAAACTCACTACTTCGTTCCTCCTTGCCTCCGGTATTATGAAATCCGGATTGTTCCGCAAGTGCTCCAGCAAGGTATCGCGATAAGCGGAAAGTCTGAAGAAATAGTTCTCCTCTTTAACTTTCTTCGGCTCCGTTCCGTGCAAAGGACACTTTCCATCAACGAGGTCTTCCTCGGAAACGTAGGCCTCACAACCGTCACAATAGAGCCCTTCGTAAATTCCAGGATATATTTCGCCCTTTTCCAGAAGACGCTGGAAAATCTCTTGAACTCTCTTTTTGTGTCTCTCCTCTGTCGTGCGAATGAAATCGTTATTGCTTATGCATAAAATTCGCCAAACATTCTTCCACTTCTCAGCCATCCAGTCGGCATACTCCTGCGGATTTTCGAATCCCATATTTTCCGCCGCTTCCACGGTTTTGGACGAATTCTCATCGAGTCCTGTCAAGAAAAAAACATCGTCGCCTGCCAGCCTGCGCCATCTGGCTATGATATCCGCTATTACGGTCGTGTAGGCGTGACCGATGTGTGGAACGGCATTTATGTAATATATGGGAGTTGTTATGTAGAACTTTCCCATACACCCACCTATCTCCATCCACGCCATACTTTAAGAGATTCTCCCCAAGTTATTGACCGCCTCCGCCTCTGCCATTTTTATTCTAAAGAGAGAAAATGAAAAATTGGATGAAAGCCCTGTTGATAATCGCTCCAAAGGATTTTCGCGACGAAGAGCTTTTCCATACCAAAGAGGTTCTTGAAAAATCCGGAATAGTGACTAAAATCGCCAGTACGAAGAAGGGGGAAGCAAAAGGGATGCTCGGCGGAAAAGCAACGGCCGAGCTGACCATTGAGGAAGTGAAGGTCGAAGATTACGATGCTGTGATATTTGTCGGGGGAAGTGGCTCTTCCATTTACTTCTCCAACAAACATGCACTGAGCATAGCAAAGGAAGCTTTTTCCGCCGGTAAAGTTGTTGGAGCAATATGTATAGCACCGGTGATACTGGCTAACGCTGGAATTCTCAAGGGTAGGCGGGCGACCGTCTGGGATGGAGATTTCGTCAAAATGCTTGAAGCCGGTGGAGCAAAGTATACGGGCAAAAATGTCGAAGTAGACGGAAAAATCGTTACTGCTAATGGTCCACACGCAGCAAGAGAATTCGGTAAGAAAATCGCAGAACTGTTGAGGTGAACGCTTGGAAAGCATTCTAATCAAAAACGTCCAAATTGTCACATGCAATCCAAGAAACGAGGTCTTCCGAGGAGACATATTGATCGAAGAAAATCGGATAGCAAAACTAGGAGATGTTAGGGAGAAGACTGACTATGTGATTAACGGAAAAAGAAAAGTCGCACTCCCGGGCTTCATAAATGCACACACTCATCTTGCAATGACGCTCTTCCGCGGAATAGCCGATGACATGGAGCTGATGAGCTGGTTAACGGAAAAAATCTGGCCACTCGAAATGAAGCTCAAAAGAGACGATGTTTATTGGGGAGCTCTTCTTGGCTGTGTCGAAATGATAAAGAGTGGTACTACTTGCTTCGTGGATCAGTATTTCTTCATGGATGCTGTTGCGAAAGCAATCGAGGAAACGGGAATGAGGGGCTTCATCTCTCATGGAATCATTGACTTGGGAGATGAGGAAAAAAGGGAAAAAGATATCAGAGAAGCCGTCAGAATTGTAAAAGATTTTCACGGCAAAGCCGATGGAAGAATTCTAACGATGTTTGGACCACATGCTCCTTACTCATGTTCGAGAGAGTGCCTCTTGGAGATCAAGGATTTAGCTAGAAAGTTCAAAGTCGGAATAATGATTCACCTCGCAGAGAGCGAGAAAGACGTTCAAAATACCATTTCGTTTCAAGGGGAGAAGCCGATAGAATTTCTACAAAACATCGGTTTTCTCGGTCCCGAGATACTGGCTGCACACTGTGTTCAAGTAAGCAAAGAAGAGGCGGAGACTCTAAAGAAAAATGACGTAAAGGTGGCACACAATCCCCAAAGTAACCTCAAACTGGCTTCTGGAATTGCTCCTATCTGGGACTTTATCAAAAGAGGGATCACGGTGGCGATAGGAACTGACGGTGCTGCAAGCAACAACAACCTTGACATGTTTGAGGAGATCAGAACCTGTAGCTTGCTGGCCAAGGTTAAAGCTGGAAACCCAACGGTTGTGGATGCGATGACAGCTTTAAGAATTGGAACCATAAACGGCGCAAAAGCGGTCGGGCTTGAAAGAGAAATCGGATCCATAGAAATTGGGAAAAAAGCTGATATTATTCTCGTTGATCTTAGAAAACCTCACCTCACACCGCTACATAACGTTGTTTCTAATTTGGTTTACTCAGCAAGTGGCTGCGATGTGTGCACAGTCATCGTCAACGGCAGAATCATTATGGAAGATAGACACATATTGACGGTCGATGAAGAACAAGTAATCGAAAAGGCACAGCAGGTTGCTGAAGATCTGGTGAGCAGATGAAACCCAAAGATATCGGGGAAAGAATGCTAAACTGGGCCGAATCACGCATGCCAGTTCTGGCCGAAGTGAGACGGGAGCTCTCGAAAAAGAAACCATTGAAAGGACTCAAGGTGGGAATGGCGCTACATGTAGAAGCCAAAACTGGTGTACTTGTCAGGGCACTACGCGATGCGGGGGCAGAAATCGCTATTGCAGGATGTAATCCGCTTTCGACCAAGGATGAAGTTGCTGAAGCCCTTGCGGAGGAAGGTAATTTTGTATACGCGAAAAGAGGGGAAAGCGAACAAGAATATTATCGAAACCTCGAAAAGGTCCTCTCTCATGCTCCTGATTTAATAATCGACGATGGAGGAGACCTCACCGTTCTTGCACATGAAAAACATCCAGAATTTGAGAGGCTGATCGGTGGGTGTGAGGAAACAACAACTGGTGTCATGAGACTACGAGCTATGGAAAAAGATGGAGCACTTAAAATTCCGGTTATTGCTGTAAACGATACGCCAGCAAAGCGCCTTTTCGATAACAGATTTGGGACAGCAGAATCGACTTTGCAGGCGATAATGAGCATCACGAACACTCTGATCGCGGGCAAGTGTGTGGTGGTTGTAGGTTACGGATATGTAGGGAGAGGGATAGCTTCACGTGCAAGAGGGCTTGGAGCGAACGTCATTGTGGTGGAGACCGATCCTATCCGAGCACTCGAAGCCGCAATGGATGGATTTCGTGTTGGTAGCATGAAGGAAGCCGTGCGTGATGGGGACATTTTCATCACGGCAACTGGCAACGTCAATGTGATACGCCCAGAGCATATGCAAAAAATGAGAGACGGTGCCATCCTCGCGAATGCTGGCCACTTCAATGTGGAAATAGATCTGAAGGGACTGGAAAAGCTGGCCACTTCCGAACGAGAAATCATCGAGGACGTAAAGGAATTCAAGCTTAGGAACGGAAAACGTTTATATCTTCTCACGGAGGGGCGTCTAGTCAATCTGGCGGGTAAGCGCTCACTTGGGCATCCGATAGAAATAATGGATATGAGCTTCTCGCTTCAGGCTTTGTGCACAGTATATCTGGCCAAACACGGTACAGAGCTGGAACCCAAGGTTTATCAAGTGCCTGAAGAGATAGACAAAAAAGTTGCAAAATTAAAACTCCGTTCTCTCAAAATCAAAATGGAAAAGCTCACCGCTGAACAAAAGAACTACTTGAAATCTTGGAAATTCGGAACATGACTTCTCGGAATGTCCTGTGTGGATGAAGTTTATGCTGTTTTATATCTCAAAATCGCGGCGATTCCACCGAACCCTCTATAAAATTGCTCCCCCTCCTCCGTTTCAGTGGAGATGAAGTGTACGTTCGCGTTGAATCTTTCGGCTAAATCAAGGAACTCTCGGACTGCGTCTTTTGTCTCCACGATCTGCAATTGTTTTTCTCCACAGACGGAGCACTCCTGTGAGAGAAGCTGTCTTTTCAGGGTTTCAATGTTTTTCACGGTTTTCTGAAACTGATTATTACAATTTAGACATCTTATGGTTGCTGTAACCTCACCAAACGCCTCAGATATCAGAAGAGTATCGACCAAACCGTGCTCAAGGGCTTCCCTCACTTTTTCCTTACCATAAACAGCCAAGCCAGATTCTTTGGCAACTTCCTCCATGAATTTTTGAAAAATCTTTTTTTCCTGCACTATCTCAAGTTCGCCCAAAACCTCCTCGGCCTTATTGACGACCTCCTTCACACCTTGCTCATCTGTGTATCCTGTATCGATTACAGCGGCGATTTTCTTTTTGAGTTCCGGATGGAGAAGCTCCTCCTTCAGAAAATCCTCCTTATGCGGACCAGGACCACCGATCAAAATGCGTTTCAGATCCGGAATCTGCAAGAAAACTTCGGCCGCAGCTTCTGCCACCCTTTTGTGATACTCATGTGTGGCTATTTCCCGTAATCTTTCAAATCTCCTGGCTGACTGCCCCCCTTTACTGTGCTTTCCGGGAATTCCGGAAGTCAATCTCCTGACGATTTCTACGTGCTTTCCCCGCACAGTAGCAATTGTTGCCTCGTTTCCGTCCATAACGAGCACCCCGAGTGTCTCTTTAACTTCCAGCATTTCTTTCAAGGGTTCTACGACAAACTGTTGATCACATCTGTAGAGTCTCGTTGTTATGGGCTCCGGTGGTTCTATCCAGTAGAGCTGGATATCCGTATAGTCTTCCCTTTCTGCAACGTTTCCTGCAAAGATTGCTAGCCCGGTCTCGGGTGGCTTTTTATTCGTTCTCATATAACTTTGGAGGAACTGGATTATTCTCTCAATTGCGGCTTGGACGTTTTTTCGTGTAGACTTCGACTTTATGTTCGCTGCCGTACCATACTCTTCTCTGAGCTGCTGAAGAACTTTCGCCATGTCGAAATCGGGTGGGATATATACTGATATCAACTCGGTTCCCCTGCCCCTGAAAGCCTCCAGTTCCTCCACCATCTTCTTGAACTGGTAGCGGAATTTCGCGTCCTTTGTCGTCATAACAATTATCCTTTTGCGGTCTTCCTAAAAAACGGAAACTACATCAGCCGCCGGTAAACCGGAAGGAGAAAACGGAGGGAAACGAGTAGCCCTATGATAAAGCCAAAGACATGCGCTAAAACGTCAACGCCAGGGGCCACGCTGAAAAAAACCTCCGGGGATTGTATGAGTGAAAAGAAGAAAATAAAAACTATGAAAATCCCGACGATAAAAAGAAAGGTCGCAGCACGACTTTTTCTGCGCCCAGATGACACCTTCCAGAAAATCGGAATGTTTAGACCAAATGAAACCAGAGCGAGAGCAGAGACCGCATAGACGACATCGGAAGCTCCAACCGAAGAAACGTCAAAACTACTAGTAGCTAGCCAAATCAGATACTCTAAGGAACCCACCAGAGGTCCGGTGAAGAAAAGAAGAACAAGCATAGTCGAACTTATGGTTTTTCTGATTTTTTTAGGTACCCACATGTTTACGACGAAAATCATTGATGAGAAAATTAGGATGGCCGAAATATTGTTCCAGAGATGATTAAAATCCGCATGCACGTAGGTCGACGTAAAAATTCCCCATGGCTTATCCAATGAAAGACTCAAGTAAGATGATTCCCCTTTGAATCCACTGACGAAAAACAGAATGCAGAGCAAAACAAAAACCATGGACCCGAATATTCCCGGTATGAAATCTATGATGCGTCCATTTCTTTTCTTTCTGACCAAATCAGACACCTGCCGGTTTTCTGGCTACGATTCCTACATCCTGCCTACGGATTTTTTCAAAACCGCACTCCTTTAACCTTTTTATAACTCCTGCCGGTATGTCCTTTCTTCTCCGTTTCCCTGGTTCTCCGACGTAGTGATAAAGCCACCCTTTTGGTTTTAAAACCCTGAAAATCTCATAATAAAACTCCCGGCTGTAGAGTTCTCCTGCCAAGGCAAAGCGGGGAGGATCGTTTATCACTCTGTCGAACAAACAATCGTCGAATTTTTCGATCAACTCCGACGCGTCTCCGAGTAGGATGGTTATTCTTGTATCGGCGAGCTTCCTCGACCAAGGGTTAATCTCCGCCATTTTTAAAACATTCTGGTCTTTTTCAATTGTCATTATGGAGGAAGCACCGAAGTTGATCGACCATATGGCCGTGTAACCCAGCCCGGTTCCTATATCCAGCACGGATGCATTGGGGAAAACCTTTATGGATACCACTTTCATCTTTGCATCCTCCCATGGAGTCACTTCTTCCGTCCTATGCATTCTTATTCCGGAGATTTCTAGTGTTGGAGCATCTTCTGGATAAGGAGCAAACAATCGATAATACTTACCTTCGGCAAAAAACTCTGCCTTGAAAATCTCGTTTTCGCGAACAATGTAAACGTCCCCCTCTTCCAATTTTTCTAAAACTTTTAAACTGATAACATCGCCAGTTGGAAGACTGACCGAACCGCCGGAGATAGTCACTTTTGCTTTTGATAAACCGAGATCGAGAGAGACCTCTAACTCTCCATCGCCGGATTTGAGAATTTTTTCCGCAACCCATTTTGTGATAACCGGCAAAATCACCGGTTTAAATTTTACTATCATTTTTGAAACCCCGCAGTCATGGCGGCCAATGTGATAGCTCTAGATGTCGAAGATGTCAAAATCACCTCTGTTTCTTCCAATTTTTTCCTCTGCTTGCTTAGATTTTGGGGGTCCTTATCCGTTCCGACTATGGTGGCAAAAACCGGAAGATATCCCATAGTAGACTCGCAAACTCTGCGAGCTTTGATGACCGCCTCAGAGAGGACTGATGCAGGATCCTCGTGAGCACCATGACCCAAAACAATGTCGAAAACCAAGGCGCCGATCTGCTCATCTTTCGCTTCCCTAACAATTCTCTCCACGTAGGGACTTGGATCAACAATCGGGTTGACCCCCGGACTGAGCTCCGGCATGGAGATATCAACAAACGTATGTCCCTGACTAGAAGTCGGATCCGGAAGCCTGAGTCGCGGTTTAAGTGGAACGTTTGAATAAACCGTTTTACCAAACCACGACAGGATCAGCTGAGCTTCGACACAAGCGAACCTTCCAGAAAAAATGCCCCTTACGTATTTTTGCCCGTATGCAAGCTTGGAGGCTTCTTCTTCCGCAAACTTTTCAAGTTTCTCGTCTGATGGCTCCGGTTTTAACTCGCAACCAACTATTTGAGCCACTCTCTGAGCAAATTTCTCAAGAGTCTGCAATTCCTCAGCTTTATAACCCAGAAAAAGAAAAAGCACTGGTTTATCGCCCTCTGTCTCCTTCATTATTCTCTTCACGACTTGCTGGTTTGGCAGAACTCCGATGACTGCTATACATTCCGTATCGGGATCTTCCTTAAGAAACTTTAGAGCTTTTATCGTTGAGAGACCTCCGATCGCCTGGGAGAAATCCCGCCATCCCACATGTATGGCATGTGATATTCCCACTTCCGAGAGCATACAGGCCAACATCCTGAGACCGCTTGAGGAACTTCCGATAAGCCCAATTGGTCCTTTTTTGATCTCGTTCCATATTCCCACGCCCTTGCCGTTGATAAGCGAGAATGAACAACAAGGACCGAGAAGAAGCCCATCATCAGCTTTCTTTATTTCCATTTCCTCCACGAGTGGAACATCACATAGTATCGCGACGATTTTTTTCTCTGCCAGCGATCTCTTTATTTTCTCTTCTGAACCATCCGTCCATTTCCGAATCTCAATGACTTCCAGATCTATCCCCCGAAAAACATTCACGATGTTTAAGTTTAATCGATTCTAGATGGGCGGTTTTGCGTAGATGCTTGGATCCTTGACGCCTGCATCTTTAAAAGCTATGGCCCTTCTTCTGCAATTTGAGCAGATTCCACAGTGGACGGGCAGAATCCTCCCACCCACATCTTTAAGTCCACCGCCCTGATAACAGCTGTACGTGTATTCCCAAGGAACTCCAAGAGACTCGCCTAGCTTCACGACCATGTCCTTGTCATGCTCGATCAGTGGAGCAAGTAGTCTATATCCACCGTGATGGGTCGCATGTTCTGCGAGTCTGTTCATCTCATCCATGAATTCGGGGGTATTATCCTTCATCCTCACAGGAGTCTCCCGTCTTATTCCAATGTAAACATCATATCTTTCTCCCTTTGAAATATAGAAGGATTCCGCATGTGCAAGACCCACGAGAAGAAGAATCGCATTCCTGCATGGGTCCCACCATCGTAGTATCCTTTGTTTTGCTTTGTCCGGGTCCCAAAGATCTTCTGTTTTCGTTTCCGGGATAGGCACGTCTGGCTTCGTGAGCAGAGATGTGCTTATCTCCCCGAGCCAGCGGAGATCGATTATTTTGAGCGGAACACCCAAAAGCTCCGAAATCTTTTTTATGCAAAACTCCTCCTCAACATATGTCCTTTGTCCGTAGTTGCAGAATATGAGAAGCTGCTTGGCTGGCTTCAAAACTTTGTTGACGTAATAGGCAGTAGTAACGGAGTCTACCCCACCTGAGATCAGATTTATGGCGTTTCTTCTTTCCATCAACTCACCCTTTGACTAATGCGTCTTTGTTTTTTATTCTTTTTCAAGACATGAAAAAGTTTAAAACTTCACGAAGTGTTGAGAACTAGGATTAAAGGGACCCGTCATGTCTAGTCAAAAAATCCAAGCTAAGGCTGTAATTTTCGACACCGATGGGACTCTCGTTGATACTCTTCCTAGGTTTTTCGTGGTCTTCAACGAACTCATCGCACAAGAGGGTGGGAAAACTATCAGCTGGGACGAGTTTCTGAAGAGGTACATCGACGACACACTTGATGATGTGATTTTAGAAAGACTCGGACCTGAAACAGACTTGCACAAGTTCTGGCTGAAATTTTTGGAGAGATACAGAGAAGAGGATGCGGGAAGCAAACCGATCAATGGAAGTTTAGAAACTCTCAAAAAACTTAAGGAAAAGGGAATTCCCATTGCCGTCATCACAAGCTGCATTCTCCCTGCCCAAAGATTAAAGCTAGAGTTAGATTCGCTCGGTCTTGGAGAATTTGTGGATACGATCGTGACGGGCAGGGATGCTATAAAAGAC
>Ga0105162_1001330_pt1 | contig 14422 bp, 10 predicted proteins | sample JNZ201metaG_FD_81532 | JGI IMG/M metagenome (GOLD analysis project Ga0105162, IMG submission 81532) | Hot spring microbial communities from Jinze hot spring, China to study Microbial Dark Matter (Phase II) - JNZ 20120812A | ecosystem: Environmental > Aquatic > Thermal springs > Hot (42-90C) >...
CTCCGTACCCCTATATAGATAGGGGGGAAAGGATTGACTCACCCCTGCCCCCTCTCTATAAAAATAGAGAGGTGAGTAAAGAAGTTAATTCACCCCCTGACTCCCTCTCTAAAAACTTAGAGAGGGGGAACTAAAGGGGGTGAGTTAAAAAGATTTTTGAAATTGCTTCAAGAACTGTTTTCCCTCACAACGATAAGAACAATCTGTCATTATCTGAAGAACAAAAGCCTGCTTAAGAGATTGACTCACCCCCTGCCCCCTCTCTAAAAACTTAGAGAGGAGGAACTAAAGGGGGTGAGTTAAAAAGATTTTTGAAATTGCTTCTCAACCTTGCTTCTTTCTAAAATTGTAGAGGGGTAAAAATTGACTCACCCCCTAACCCCCTCTCTATAAAATAGAGAGGGGGAATTGAAAGGGGTGAGTAAAAAATCTCTAAAAACTTAGAGAAGGAGTAAAAAAGATTTTTGAAATTGCTTCTTTACTTTAATCTCTTCCTGCTTTTTCATATCTTGCTATCATCCTGCCAACAACCAAGCCACCCTCATATTCGGGAACTATGACCTCATTTGCTCCTGCGCCTTTCATAGCTTCGGCGTATCTTAAATTCCCAGCCCTTGAAATAACTTTTATATTTGGATTGAGCATTTTTGCAGTTATAGTTATGTAAAGGTTATCCGCATCATTATCAATCAATGTGCAAATAAATTTAGCCCTTTTAATTCCGGCACTAATTAAAACACTTCTTCTTCTTGCATCGCCATGGATTACATTTAACCCCTCTTTTATCAGTTCTTTCGCTATGCTCTCGTTCAATTCTATTAAAACAAAGGGCAAATTTAATTTAATAAGTTCATCAACAACAGTTCTCCCAACTTGCCCATACCCACAAATTATATAGTGATTCTTAAGTTTTGAGATCACAACTTCGCTCATGCGTTTTCTCCAAAGTATTTTTAATTCTCCACTAAATATATTTACGAGGATTCTTTCAATAAACCAAACTTGAAAAAAGAAAATCCCAACATAAACTACAAAAGCGAACAATTTCGTTATGTCTCGCCTGTGCTCTGAGATAGCATGCGGGTGGGTAATCCAGAAGAACGCATCAACCCAAGAAATATCTTTTTCAAGATGTTTATAAATGATCATTGAAATCGCAAAAAACAAAATAAGAAAAACTAACGGTGGCAAAATCGCAGTAAAAATAAAGTAAGCAATTTTCAAAAAGTTTCTTATCACGACAAATTAAATTATATTTTCCAACGAATTAACAAAGTCGGTGGTATTTTTCAAAAATTTACTCAAATTGAAATAATCATTCAATATCCCATTGCAAATCCGTAACCTCTTGGGTCAGCAGCTCCATATTTAATTCCGTTTTCATCAATTAAAATTGCCTGAACCTCACCCTGAAATCCATGTCTTTCCACAAGTTTATGTCCTCGTTTTTTTAAGTTTTCAATTACATCAAGAGGTAATCCTCTTTTTTCGTAATAAACTTCGTCAGGATACCATTGATGGTGAACCCTCGGTGCGTCCACTGCTTCTTGAATGTTCATCCCAAAATCAATCACATTTAAAATCACTTGTAAAACAGATGTTATAATTGTTGAGCCACCTGGGGAACCCAGGACGAGAAACGGTTTCCCATTTTTCAGAACTATTGTTGGAGTCATTGAACTTAACATTCTTTTACCTGGCTGAATTGAATTTGCCTTATTACCTAAAAGACCAAATTGATTAGGTACCCCCGGCTTTGCACTGAAATCGTCCATTTCATTATTAAGGAAAAAGCCAGCACCATCAACTACAACCATTGATCCAAAATAACTATTGATCGTCGTCGTCACGCTTACAACATTTCCCCATTTATCAACTACAGAATAATGCGTTGTATGAATTCCATCTTGCGGTGGAGATACCGAACGAACAATTTTAGAACTTGGGGTTGCAAAAAATGTATCTATTTGACTTGCAATTTCCTTCGCATATTCTTTTGATAGAAGTTTATCAAGTGGTATTTCAACGAAGTCTGGATCCCCGAGATATTCTGCTCTATCTGCGTAAACTCTCTTCATTGCTTCAACAAGATAATGAATTGTATAAGATGAATTATGTCCGTATTTTTTCAGGTCAAAATTTTCAAGGATGTTAAGTAGTTCAATTAAACAAACACCTCCCGAGCTTGGTGGTCCCATTGAAATTATCTCATATCCACGATAGTTTCCGATAACGGGTTTCCTTATCACAGGTTGATATTTTTCAAGATCTTCATGGGTTATTATTCCACCGCCTCGTTTCATTTCTGCAACTATTAAATCTGCAACTTTGCCTTTGTAAAATCCGTCCCGTCCCCTATCCCTGATTAATTTTAAAACTTTAGCGAGATCTTTTTGAATAAGCAAATCACCTTCTTTATATGGTTCCCCATTTTTTGAGAAGTATTTCATCGTGCTTGGAAATTTTTTAAAATGTTCAAATGCGTTTTTAAATGCTCTTGCAAGACCTTCATTTACAATAAATCCTTTTTCAGCAAGTTCAATTGCTGGGTTTAGAACTTCTTTTCTTGACATTGTCCCGTATTTTTCAAGAGCGAGTAATAATCCAGCAACTGAACCTGGAACACCTACAGATAGATGCCCAATCTGGCTCTTTTCTGGAACAAAATTCCCACTTTCGTCAAGAAACATATCTTCATGCGCTTTTATGGGGGCTTTTTCCCTATAGTCAATTGTAACGGTTTCGCCATTTGCCATCTTTATAACCATAAATCCACCGCCACCGATGTTTCCAGCCTGTGGGTAAGTTACCGCAAGAGCGAATCCGACTGCTACTGCTGCATCAACAGCATTTCCACCTCTTTTTAAAATTTCAACCCCGACCTTTGTTGCAAGTGAGTCTGATGAGACGACCATCCCATTGAACGCCTTGACTGGTTTTTTTGAAGCAGATTCAACCTGTGTAAAGATTTGCATGAAAAGAGATAAGATTATGAAAACGAGGACAATTTTTTTCATTTTCATAAATGGTTTTGTTTTTAGATTTTGAATAAATTTTACGGATTATTTTCCCATTAATCAAGAGCGCATTGAAACTTTGAGGTTTAAAACTTCAGGTGAAAACAAAAAAGCCCCTGAACTTAAAATGTTCAGGGGCTTATAAAGTTTCAGTTTAGATTTACTTTAGCAATTCAAGACGGCGGTATTTTTCAACATATTTTTCATAAAGTTTAACTTGTCGGTTTGAAAGGTCAACCTTTCTCCCTTGAATAAATTCATAAATTACCTGTGTTGGAATTTCAAGCGGATCTCCAGTTGTGACGATAAGTGTTGCATCTTTTCCAGGCTCAATTGAGCCAACTTTATCGGCAACACCAAGGATTTCAGCTGGATATATTGTTATAGCTTTTAAAGCTTCTTCTTTTGGGAGACCAAACGCCACACATGTTGCAGCTTGATATGGGAGATTTCTCTCGTTGTAATAACCACCTTCACCAGCAATGCAGAACTTGACACCAGCTTTGTAAAGTTTATAAGCAACGGTAAATGGTTCATCATATTCGGAATCTGTTTTTGAGGGTAATCTGTGAATGTTTGTGAGTATGATAGGTATATTTTTTGCTTTCAAAACATCTGCGATTTTCCAGGCATCATTTCCACCAACAATGACAATTTTAAGTCCTTCGCTTTCTGCCCATTCAACCGCAGATAAAATTTCTTTTGATGAGTTTGCGTGAATGAAAACGGGCACTTTACCCTCAAGCACCGGGATCATAGCTTCATATTTTAAATCAGTATCATGATAGGGAATGCCTTTTTGTGTTTCTGATTCTTTTGCTTTTTTATATGCCCTTGCCTTTTGAAATGTTTCACGAATTAATTGAAGTCTTTTTTCTACTTCTTTTCTTATTTCCTCAGGGCTTCGTCTTGCGAGTGCAAACCCGGGTCCAGAGGGTTGCACCATTCTTGGCCAATAAATGTGTAGCCCAACGGGAGCTTTTAAAGTCATCTCTTCCCAAGTCCATCCATCAAGCATCATCAGCGCGGATTGACCAGCGATAAGTTCGCCAGTTGGGACAACGAGGACAGTTGTTATACCATTTGAGCGTGTCACGGGTGGATGTTCGCTATCGGGATTAAAAGCAATTTCAGCACGAACATTTGGATTTATAAGACCAACTTCTGTGACATCACGGGTTGCTCTGACAGCGCCAATCTCCACCAAGCCAATCGTTGTAAAAGCGTTAATCAATCCAGGATAGACATGTTTCCCGCTTATATCAATTATCTCGGCATCTTTTGGGATATTAACATTTTTTCCAACAGCAACAATCTTACCCTTGTCAAATAGAACTATACCACCTTCAATTGTCCCATTTGTAATTGTGTGAATGGTTCCACCGATAAGAGCTATCGGTTTGTTTTGTGGTTTGCCTGGAATTATATCAGAGGCTTTTAAACTTAAAACGAGCACAAGTATTAAAATCCAAGTGTATATAAACTTTGCTTTCATCTTTTACACCTCCTTGTTTTAGTTTGCTTGTGTTGTGAATTGTGGCTGAGGTCTTGCGGCTGATTTCACCTCAAGAATTTTCTGAATTATAAAGTTTTTTAATTTTTTTGCCTCCTCTCGCATTTTCAAATCTTCATTTCTATCAAAGTATTTTCTTCCTTCAATCCATGTCTGTTCGCAAATTGTATAAGTTGAAAGGGGATTTCCACTCCAAATTACAAAATCAGCATGTTTCCCGGGTTCAAGTGAACCAACATATTTATCAATTCGTAACTGTTTTGCTGGATTTATCGTGACAAGTTTTAGTGCCTCTTCTTCGCTTAGCCCGCCATATTTGATAGCTTTAGCAGCTTCAAGATTTAACCTTCGTGCGAGTTCATCGCTGTCAGAGTTAAAAGATGTAATTACCCCGACTTTTTCCATTAAAGCCCCGTTATGTGGGATTGCGTCGTAGACTTCAAATTTATACGCCCACCAATCGCTAAATGTTGAGGCGCCTGCACCATGTTTTGCGATTGCTTCTGCTATTTTATATCCTTCAAGAACATGTTGTAATGTTGCGATTCTGAAACCGAAATCTTCCGCAACCCTCAAAAGCATAAGGATTTCATCCTGCCTGTAAGAGTGAGCATGAACGAGACGTTGCCCTTTAAGGATTTCAAGAAGTGCTTCAGTTTGAAGGTCTCTTCTTGGAGGAATTAAAATTTTTCTCTTGCTTTCTTCTCTATAGGTATTCCATGCTCTCTCATAATCAAGTGCTGATTTGAAAGCGTCTCTTATGATTTGTTCAACTCCCATTCTCGTTTGTGGATATCTTGTTGTGTATCTATCGCCCCAGTTGCTTTGTTTTACATTTTCTCCAAGCGCAAACTTAATCCCTGCTGGAGCTTCTTTGAAAATAAGTTCATCTGGCAGTGAGCCCCATCTATATTTTACGACTGCATTCTGACCACCAATTGGATTTGCGGAGCCATGCAGGAGATTTGCAGTTGTAACCCCGCCAGCAAGTTGACGGTATATGTTTATGTCGTCACTGTTTATTACATCTTGAATTCTTACTTCGGCAGTTATTGCTTGTGTTGATTCATTAACTCCTCCACTTATGGCAGTGTGAGAATGGGCATCAATTATTCCTGGGGTTACATGTTTTCCAGTGGCGTCAATTACAACTGCCCCTTTTGGTGGCTCAATGTTTTTCCCAATTCTTTCAATTATCCCACGACGGATGAGCATATCTGCGTTTTCAAGTTTGCCAGATTTTGAACATGTCCAAATAGTTGCATTTTTAACCAAAATGTATTCGGGTTGCTCTGGTTGTTTTAAGAAACCAAATGCTCCGTCGGGATAAACAATGGGTAAAGGTTCAAACCTCACCTTTTTGGTTCTCCGGGGTGTTTCGTCTCTTGGCTCAGAAACTTTTACGGCTTTGAAAATTAATCTCTCACCACTTAAAAGTTCCGCATAACCTTCAATTTCCTTCTTTTTTACAAAAGCAGAAATTCTTATAACTCCGCTCATCCCAATGGAATCACCATTAAAAGCAATGGTCAAGTTATTATCAAACAAACCAACTCTGATTAAGTTAACTGATTTATCTCCTTTCCTAATTCTTCCTCTGAGATTTTTAAGTTGCCCGGCTATACTGAGGCTAAATGTATCATTGTTAAGTTGGGCTTTCCATTCACCTCTTGGATCAAATTCAGGTAGACCTTCAACATCATATTTTTCCCCATCAATCCATACTTGGAGAATCTTTGCATCTTCATCAAATATATTTTTGTCGGTGATAACGAGGTTTGCCATTTTTCCAGGTTCAACTGTTCCAAGAAGTTTGTCAAGTCCGATAAGTTTTGCAGGTGTAACTGTTAAAGCTGAGAGGGCGACATCTTCAGGTAGTCCTCTTTCTACTGCCTCACGAACCCTTTGCAGGAATTCAGATGGATTTTCAAGACGATATGTTGTAAATGCAAATGTTACCCCAGCCTCATATAATTTTTTGGGATTTTCAGGAGCATTATACCAATGTTTTAAAGTTCTGAGGTCAATGTTATCAGCGTCATCTGGATTTTCAACATCTGGCGGTTTGGGGAAATTGAGTGGTAGAATTACTGGGAAACCTGTATTTTTTATCGCTTCTGCTCTGCGATATTCATAACCGCTTCCCACCATCAAGGCATTAAGAGAGAATTCCTTTGCAATTTTTGCGCATCTTAAAAAATCAAGCTCATCATTTGTTTCAAATGTAACTGGTTCACCTTTCAATGCGCCCAACAAGGCTTCAAGCGAAGAATTTATCTCTGGTCTTTGAATAGATGGATTTTTTGAAAACGCATCCCACGCTGAGGCATACCATTGTGCATCAAGGAATGTTTGACGAATTAAAGCAATGTTCCCCATTAATGAATTTGGATAAATATCTCTTCCGAAACCACGGATGAAAGCAATATGATGTGCAACGATGGGTTTAATTATAATATCATTCGGTGCTTTACCTTCTGATAAAGTTACGAGGGTGCTTTTCCCCTTGAAAATTCCTTCATTTGGGATTGAAAGCACAACTGTAAAACCCTGTGACCTTAATTTTTCAGCTTCTTTTGGATCTGGCGTAAATTCATTAACAGCAAGTTTGTGTGAAAGCACATTTGGATTCCAATTGTCGGCGCCTTTTTTAACTTCCCGAGATTGAGGTGTTTCAGCTTGACCTCCTTCCGTTTGTGTTCGTTCTCTTTGCTTTGGCATACCATAATTTGTGTAAAGATCAATGAATCCAGGGTAAACCACCTTCCCTGAAAGATCAATTACTTGTGCATCCGGCGGTATTTGAACATTTACACCAACTGATTCAATCAACCCATTTCTTATAATGACTGTCCCTTTTTCAATTGTTTTCCCTGGCGATTGGAAGATTTTAACATTTGTGAGAGCGAAAACTTTAGGAGGGTTGTCTCTTAAACCTTCAACTGGCTTTGTCTGTTGTTGAGCTAGGATTAAAACAGGTAAAACGAAAAGAAGAAATATTTTCTTTCTCATTTCCTGCCTCCGTTTGTTTGAGATAGAACTTTTTCTTTTTAGTCGTCGTATAGAGATTAAATGTTTCATCAAAAATAAAAAAGCGGTGAGGGGCGGGGGAGGGACCCACTCACCGCAGTGGGATTCCCTGGGCGGGGATTAACCCAGGGTGTGGGGAAATTTTAATGCCAATACAATAATAATAAATTTCCAAAGCAAACGCAACTTCCTCACCAAAAAATTTTCATCCACTAACTTTTTCCCTCATTTCCTCAAGCTTCTTTCTCAAAATTTCATTCACAATTTTCGGATTTGCTTTGCCTTTTGTCAATTTCATCACTTCACCAACAAAATAACCAAATAATTTATCTTTCCCAGCGAAATATCTCTCAACATTTTCTTTGTTATCTTCAAGAACTTTCAGCACAGCCTCCTCAATAAATTTCTCATCGCTTATCTGGGCAAGTCCCTTTCTCTCTATGAGCGACTCTGGATCCTCACCGGTTTCAGATATTTCTTCAAGAATTTTCTTTGCCGTAGTTTGATTGATTTTGCCCTCATTTACAAGGTTAATTAATCTTGCGAGAAACTCTGGTTTAACTTTAAAATCGCTTATCTCAATTTGTTTGTCATTTAAGATTCTCAAAACCTCAACCATTATCCAGTTACTTGCGGATTTGTAATCGTCGGTGAATTTCACGCATTGCTCGTAATATTCAGCAAGCGCTTTTGAAGAGGTTAAAACCTCGGCGTCATACTTTGGCAAGCCGTATTGTTTTATGAATCTATCTCTTTTTTCCTCGGGGAGCTCGGGTAGCGATTTTTTAATTTCTTCTATCCATTCTTCAGATACAACCACTGGGACAAGGTCTGGTTCTGGAAAATATCTGTAATCATGTGCTTCTTCTTTTGAACGCATAGGTCTTACGATACCAGCTACGGCATCCCACAACAATGTTTCCTGGACAATTGTCCCACCATTTTCAAGAATTTGAATCTGACGGTTTATCTCATATTCAAGCGCTTTTTCAACATTTTTAATTGAGTTCATATTTTTAACCTCTGTTTTCGTCCCAAGCCTTGTTTCACCTTTTAATCTGACCGATACATTTGCATCACATCTTAATGAGCCTTCTTCCATATTACCATCGCAGATATCAAGATACTGAACGAGCTGTCTTATTTTTGTTAAGTAAAGTGCAGCTTCCTGTGGGGTTCTTATATCTGGTTCTGTCACTATCTCAAGAAGTGGGACACCACACCTGTTTATATCAATTAGCGTATCAATATCCTGATCGTGAATTGATTTGCCTGCATCTTCTTCCATGTGAATTCTTCTTAATCTAATTTTTTTCTTCTCGCCGTTTTTAAGTTCAATTTCAACATAGCCGTCATAGCAAATTGGTTCTTCATACTGAGATATTTGGTAACCTTTGGGAAGGTCTGGATAAAAATAATTTTTCCTTGCAAAAATTGAATAGGTTCTAATTTTACAATGTGTGGCGAGACCAAGCTTAATTGCAAATTCAACAACTTTTTTATTCAAGACAGGCAAAGTACCCGGCATTCCAAGGCAAACAGGGCAGACATTTGAATTTGGAGGAAGTCCAAACTTTGTTGAACAACCGCAAAAGGCTTTTGAATTTGTTAACAGCTGGGCATGAACCTCAAGACCAATAACTGCTTCATATTTATCGCCAAACATAGGAATTAAGATTGGTTTCTTTTTTTAGAAGTTAAAAAATTTGGCGGAATAAAACAAGATGTGCTCAGGTTTCGCTACCTATGTCTGAAATCCAATTCATCATCAAAACAGTTGTAGAAATTAAGATTCCAGGGAAAATCGGCAACCACCAGGTTGAAATTAAACTCTTTTCAGCTTCGCTTATCATATTACCCCAGGTTGGAGTCGGCGGTTGAATTCCAAAACCAAGAAAACTTAAAATTGATTCAGTTAATATAATATCAGCGGTTATAAGCGGAATGCTTATCAATGCAGGTAAAATTGCATTTGGAAGTATGTGTTTTATTGCTATCCTCAATCTTGGCAAACCAATTGATTCAACCGCAAGAACGAATTCCATTTCTTTTAACCTCAAAAACTCTGCTCTTACAAGTCGTGCAATTCCCATCCAATTAAGGAGCGAAAGTATTATTATAAGCGAAAAAATTGTCTGAGTTCCCATAAAAGCAATGAGAACGAGAACAAGGAATAGCTTTGGAAAGGCAAGAAAAACATCCGTTGCTCTCATTAAAATTTTATCAATTATACCCCTAAAATATCCAGCTACAGACCCGACTGAAACACCAATTAAAAAAGCGAGAAATGATGAGAGAATCCCAATTATGAGTGAGAATTTGCCCCCGTAAATTGTCCTGCTGAAAACATCCCGTCCGAGGTTATCGGTGCCAAAGATAAAGAAAAGCGTTCGGATGCTTTTTAATCTTTCAAGTTTGATTTTCCCAGAAAGAAATTTTTGCTCATAGTAAATGAATCCGTCGTAAATCCTGTAGTCAAGCACAATAATTTTACTTCCGTCATCAAGTCTCAGTTCATAAGCTTTTGAAAATGGTGGAAGGGCGGAAAGATTTTCCCTATCAAGCGAAATGATTGGGTCAAATGGAACTATCACATCAGCGAAGCTTAGGTATAGAGTAATTGAAATAGCAATTAAAAATATCTTCTTTCGTTTTTTCATTTTAACCTTATCCTTGGGTCAAAAATTGAGTAGAGAATATCCGAGATTAAATTTCCAATAATCACAATAAATGAAACGAAAAGTGTTATCCCCACCGTTAGCGGATAATCTCGCTGAAAAATTGAATCAACGGTCAATTTACCAATCCCTGGAATTGAAAAAATTTCTTCCACTACAATTGAACCCGCAAAGAAAAGTGGAAGATAAAGCCCAAATAGAGTTATTACCGGTAAAAGTGCGTTTGGTAAAATGTGTTTGTAAAAAATTGTTTTTTGATCAAGCCCCTTTGCTTTTGCGGTTTTGATATATGTTTGCGATAAAACCCTTAACATCATATTTCTTGTAAACCTTGCGATCGCTGCCATTGGTGCAGTCCCAAGGGTAAATGCAGGTAAAAATATATGAATAGCAGTATCATAAATCTTCCCAACAAAACTCATCTCGCTAAAGTTGAAAGAGTGAAGCCCCGATGGTGGAAATACTCTAAATGTATAGCTGAACAAAAGAATTAAAATTATCCCAAGCCAAAAGGAAGGAATTGAGTATAAAACAAGAAATGATGAATACATGATGCGGTCAAGCAATTTGCCCTGCGCTTTGGCAGATTGAATTCCTACGAAAATTCCAACACTGAAACTATAAATTAATGCTGGGATTCCGACAATAAGCGTTGAAGTTAAAGCCTCGCCAATGCAGTTTATAACAGGTTTGCGGTAGATAAATGAAAAACCAAAATTGCCAGTGATGATTTCTTTAAGCCAATTCAAAAATTGGATTAAAACAGGTTTATCAAGCCCATACGCTGATTTTATTTTTTGAATTGCTTCTTCAGATAGCCTGGGGTTGAGATAGACATCTGAGAAAGATGCGGACGGTAAGATTCTCAGCAGAAAAAAAACAACCGTTGCAATCCCAAATGATAGGAAAATGGAATTTACAAATCGCTTTAAAATAAAACTCATTTTTTTCAATGCTATTTTAATTCCCACTCATGCAGGTTATAAAGAAAACTTATGCTATTCATTCGCACTGTCTCTGGCTTTATTCGCTTGCTTATACCATTTATCCGTACGGGTTCATAGAGGAAAGTATAAGGTTGATCTTCATAAATTATTTCTTGAACCTTATCCCATATAACTTTTGCATTTGAAAGATTATTTAGAACAGCAGCTGAATCGTTTAACTTGTCAAACTGTGGGTTGGAATATGAGACGATGTTGTGCCCAGATTTTATCGCCTCTGTATGAAATACAGTTGCAAGGTCTGGTTTTGTTGCCACTCTCCAACCGGATAAAACAGCATCAAAATTTTTGTTAAGTATGTGGCGCATAAATGTGTTGAATTCAAAAATTTGAATTTCCATCTTTATTCCAAGCTTTAATAAATCATTTTGAATTGCTGTCGCAACTTCTTTTCTCGTTTGATTTTCTGCGTTCGTTATGAGAGTGAATTTGAAGTCAACCTTTCTATTATCTATGATTTTATCAAGTATCCCATCGCCGTTTGAATCTTTCCATCCAGCTTCAGCTAAAAGTTTTTTTGCCTTTTCAGGGTTATATGGATATGGCTTTAATTTTTCATTGTGAGCCCAAAAAATTGATGGAAATGGGGAGGTTGAACGAACCGCATTTCCTTTAAGTATAACTTTAATTATCTCATCAACATTGATCCCATAAGATAACGCTTGGCGAACCCTTTTATCCGCAAAGATTGGGTTTTTCTGATTCCAACCGATGTATTCATAAGCAAGAAATGGATACTTTATAAATTTAATATTTGGATTGTTTTCATATTTTTCTGCAACTGCTGGTGGAATTGAAGGTAAAACATCAATTTCACCATTTAAAAATTGAAGAAGCAAATTTGATTCATTTGGCACAATCTTAATAAAAATTCTTCCAATTTTAGGGTAAGCTTTGTCAAAATATCTTTCATTTTTAACAAGTTCAATCAATTGCCCCCTTTCCCAACGAGCAACTTTGTATGGTCCATTTGTCACTGGATTTTCATCAAAAAAACCATTCCTTCTCCATTCAGAAAAAGGAATTTTCTCATAAACATGCTTTGGAACTATCCAAATATCGTTTATGTCGGTCAATTGATATGGGTAAACATAGCGATATTTAACTGTCAAAATTGTTTCATTTATCGCTTTAACAGATTCAATGTTTCTGACTATATCTTCTGCGTTCAACCATGCAACCTCTGGAGATGTTGCTGCCTTGAAGCTGAACTCAACATCATAGGCAGTTGTTTTAACCCCATCTGTCCAATAAACATCGTTGCGAAGATAAAATGTTATTTGTGTTGAATCCTTTGACCATTCCCATCGCTTTGCTAAAAGTGGGGTAAATGTTCGGTAATCTTCTTGCTCAATTGCAAGCCGAAGGTAGAGCCTATCAAGCAAATCCTGTGAAAAAAGCGAAGTACTTAAATACGGGTTAAAGGAATCAATATCAATTGTGCTTCCTATGACAATATAATTTTTTGTTGTTTCTTTTCTGCAGCTTGAGTGCATTAACAGGAGAATCAGAGAAAGAAAGAACAAAAAGAGATGATTAATCCGCATTTAATCTCTTTTTTTATTTATTCAAAATCGTGCTCAAAGTATTTCGTTATTCTTTCAATGGGTAAATCGTCGGCTTTTAAAATAGACGCTTTTTGCTTAATGAGGGTTTCAAGGTTTTTGTTGAATTCCTTTGCGGAGTCATATCCATAATGTTTTAAAAGATGATTAAGCGCTATAACTTCTGCGATCACGGTGATATTTTTCCCTGGGAAAATGGGAAGTTTAACAAGTGGAATTTCAACGCCAAGTATGGAGATGTGTTCTTCATCAAGCCCAGTGCGTGTGTATTCTTCCTTTGGATCCCAGTCAAGTAGCTCAACAACGACCTCAACTCTTTTCTGATATCGTATTGCTCTTATCCCAAACATATTTTTTATGTCAATTATTCCAAGACCTCTTATTTCCATGAAATGCTTTGTTACAGTATTACATGTCCCAATCAAAATGTTTTCACCCTTTTTAGTTATAAGCACAACATCATCCGCAACAAGGCGATGTCCTCTTTCTACAAGGTCAAGTGCAATTTCACTTTTTCCAATTCCAGAGCGACCAACAAAAAGTAACCCTATACCATAGACATCAACAAGGTCACCATGAACTACAGTTTGAGGTGCAAACTGGTCATCAAGAAAATCGCTGATGAAATAAACCAGTTTTGTTGTTTCAAGTGGTGTCTGAAAAACTGCAACTTCTCTTTCCGTGAAAAGATCAATTAAATTATCTGGCAAAACATTATCATTGGTTATGACAATACAAGGGATATCAAATTGAAGTATGGTCTTGATTGACTTTATCCTATCCTCGTGTGATAAACTTTGAAGATATTTTATCTCAGTATTTCCGAAAACCTGAATTCTATTGTATGTGAAAAGTTCAACATATCCAGCAAGCGCAAGCCCTGGTCTATGTATATTTTTATCAGTGATTTTCCTGTCAAAACCGACTTCACCGTTAAGTGATTTAAGTTTGAAAAGTTCCCTGCCAGATTCGTAAAAGAAACCAACGGTTATATGAGTCTTTCGTATTTCTTTAAATTCTTTATTGAACATTTTTATCTGTGGGATTTAATCTTATCTTTAAATTTCACAAGTTGCCTCTCAACTTTTGTAAGGGATTTGTCAAACGCTTTGAATATATCCTGATCCGTTGCTTTTGCGGTGAGTTTGTGTTCATAAACCTTTACGAGAATTTCCGCCTCCTTTAAATGATTATGCTTTGTATCTTGCCGAAGTATAACCTCTGTGTCAATGATTCCGTTGAAAAATTTATCAAGCCGTGTGATTTCCTTTTGAATGTAGCTCTTAAGTTGTTCACTCATTTCAACATGGTGCCCTGTGATTTTGAGTGCCATTGTCTCTCTCACTTAATTTTTTGTTTTCAATGTAAATATAACAATTAACTTTTGATTTGTCAATTTCTCCATTGAATCTTTTCAATATCTTTACCATTTGATCTGAAAACTCCTGCGCCTTCTTCATCTGTTCTGTGAATTTGAGCGCCGATCAAGTTGTATCTTCTCAAAACTATATCAGATGGATGATTATATTTGTTATATTTTCCAACGGAGATAACAGCCCACTTTGGTTTGACCTTTGAAACAAATGCGGGTGAACTACTCGTTTCACTTCCATGA
>Ga0105162_1001331_pt1 | contig 14408 bp, 19 predicted proteins | sample JNZ201metaG_FD_81532 | JGI IMG/M metagenome (GOLD analysis project Ga0105162, IMG submission 81532) | Hot spring microbial communities from Jinze hot spring, China to study Microbial Dark Matter (Phase II) - JNZ 20120812A | ecosystem: Environmental > Aquatic > Thermal springs > Hot (42-90C) >...
AGGCTAAATTCCTCACCTGCAAGGATTTTGTATCTTAACTGTGGATACTCCCTACACACAAACAGGATGTATAAGTCCTCTGAAGTTGCTGTGCTCCTATCAAGGGCAACCTTCCTCTGAGCAGCCTGAATTTTACCCCACAGCAATCCCCCCCTTTGCCCCTGCAGCCTTAACTCTTTCCAAATAGCCTCAGGGTCAGGTAACCCCCTGCTTTTATGAAACTTTGCAACAGAAACAAGTGCAAAGTAGATGTCATATTTCACAATTAACCCTCCCCTCTTCTGGCAAGGTGGGCAATCCTGTGAAAGTTGTCAAGAAAATGCTTGAAGGAAACTGTGTCATCTTCACCAAGCAAACTGTCCAGCAGCCTAAAATAGGTGTTGATAAAAGATTTCCAATCAGAGAGAGTATATTGCATTCTTGCAGCAACCTTGACAAGTTGGATGTCCTGAGAGGAAGGCACATAAACCCTGGGGAGACCTCTGGTGGAGAAATATTTCATGTAGGCTGTGGAGAATAAGTCTAAAATGGCTGCCACCTTCCTTAAATTTGCTTCCTTGCTCTCCCTTCTTTTTACTTGTCCAAGTTCCTTGCTCCCTGGTTCTTCTTCAATCACACCAGGCAAGCCTGAAAATTCCTGCATCCTTTTTCCTCCTTTCACTGAAAATTATAGCATCAACCCCATGCTTTGTAAAGAAAGCATGCCTCTGTGCTGGCATCCAAAAACTCCTGCTTCAGTGCCAACTTGAGCCCAAGATGAGGACAAAACTGAAACTTGTGAGCCCAATCCCAATACTTCACCTTTGGCTTCAATTGCCTCTCCATCCATTGCTGCCTTGCCCTCTTCCTCTTTGCTACTTTCCCTGCAAGGTAAGGATTTCTTTTCATGTCCCCCTAAAGGCTCTCTACACATACTAAAAGACATCAGGTTCTACCTCCTCCCAGTCCCTCTCTTTATAAACCCTTCTCCACTTTGTATAGGACTTAATTGCATCCCTGATTTCCCTCTTAGTGCAACTGAAACCAAGTGCATCCCTCTGCTGCAAGTAACTCACAAGGGAAGAAGCCTCTGCTGGGGTAAGTTTATTCACTGCTGCCCTGAGGGTCTCATCTTCCAAAACCACATTAACAACCCTCTCAGGCAATTGATACTTCTCTGCCCAATAATTGAACACATTGAGCCCCCAGCCTGAGGGGGGTATGTTCAAAATCAAATCTATCCTGCCTGGTCTGATAGTGGCTGTGTCCAGTTCTGCTGCCAAGTTGGTGATAAAGCACACAACACACTTGGGGGGCAAATCATCAAGAATGTTCAAAGTTTTGGTGGCTGGGGATGCAAGGCTAATCTTCTTCCTGCTGAGAAGCAGCCACTCTGCATCATCAAGAATGAAAAAGAACTTCTTGCCATCAAAAATCCCAGGGTTCTCCTTGATGCTATTGAGCAGCCTGGCAAAAGTTGCCTCCTGCTGCTGGGAAATGTAGAAACCCAGTGTGTCACCATCAAGGACATCATCAAGCAAAGCCTTTGCCAGGAAGGTCTTCCCAACCCCAGGTGCTCCAAGAAACAGGAACGCAACCCCCTTCCTTGTCTGACCACTGAAGCACCTGTCAATTACCCTCCTGATAACTGCAATGTCTTCAGCAACCCCAGCAGGGAAATTCTTGAGGACTTCCTCCAAAGGAAGGGGGGCAACCCTATCAACCCATGTGTGTTCCCCTTCACCACCAGAAATCAAGCACACTTTGTCCCCAAACTCAGCCTTACAACCACCAACAAACAAGGAATTGACCTCCTCTGCATGCTCCTCATCACAATAAATGTGCAGCAGGGCAATAACCCCCTCATTGAAAAATGAAACCAAAACTGGGTATGGCTCATAAACAACAAAGTTCCCAACCGCATCCTTGCCAAAGAAGTCTGGTGGGGAGTTGTAGGCAAACAATGGTTTTGCAGAAGGGAAAGCACTCCTGATAATGGACAAAAAGAAATTGCCAAACACTTTGTTTAACTTGTAGTTAATGGAAACTGGTCTCTCAAGGTGACTGACAATAAATGACAAAACTGGGTCAAACAACCCCTCATCATAGGAAATCAGGTAGGGGAACTCCTCATAGGAAAGGATTTTTCTCCACTGAGACCAATGAACACCAATGGTCAAATTGGGTTTCAACCTGTCATCCATGTGCCAGCACCTCCACTGGAATTATAGCACAGTGGGGCTAAAAGGAAAATGGTGAGGGCTTGTGCTGGACTTGAGAGATTTCCAGCCCCTTGAAGGATACTTTATGGGAAGAATGTGGTGGAGATGTAGCATCATAAGGACAACAACAGGGTTGGTGGGGGAAAATGCCATAATTGCCACCAATGTCCCCTGCTTTGTCTCAGGCATAACACAGGAATTGCAGACACCTGAACAGTTCAGGATTGGAGTTCCTCCACAATTCAATGTCATTATCCCAGCAAGGTGGTTCAACCCCATAACTGGGGAGACCATTAGATTGGAGTGGGGGGCAGATGCCCACATCTACAATGATGACATACTGTTTGTCTGGGGAATTCCCTACCTGTTGACTGTCCAAAGCCTGAGAAACCCAGCATTCCTTTACTCCCACTATGAGTTGATTTGTTCCCCCCTGCCCCATACCTTCAGGGTTTACTCAACACCACCAGAGACATACTCTTCATTTGACTACATTGAAGCCCCAGATGACATTCTTCCAGATACTCTCAAGATTATTGAGCAATTGCAGGGTTGATGAGGTGATTGGAAATGGTGAGAGAAATCTTTGCAAAGTTGCTTGTGAAAAAACTCATTGAACTTGAAGGGCTGCTTCCATTCCTGAAAGATGCTGCCACCAGGATGGCAGGGTTGCTTGTTGACTGGCTTCTGCAAGCACTTGAAACTGCTGCCACTGGGGGCACACCACCTTTTGGCTATGTGGAAGTTTACAGAAACCCTGAAGAAAGAACTATCTCAGTGACTTACTCAACTGACACTGAAGCCTTCTCTGCATCAAGGGAAAAATTTGAAGAGTTAATCCAATCCCTGAAAGAAGTAGAGCCAGGGCTGGGGAAACTCTGGGATACCATCTTGGAGCACTTCAACAACTTTGACCTTGAGGTAATACTTGCTTACAAAGGAAGTGCCCAGCCCCCTGGGGTAAAAGGTGGAAGTTACCACTCCCCAGGCTACATCTCCTACAGGGAAGTCTGGAATAGAAAAGGTCTTGAGTTTCCTGAAGGAGTTGCTGACAGTGAAATCCTTGTAGAAGTCCTTGAAGGTCTCAAAGTGAGAAGGAATGCCCTGCAAGAAGCCCTCTACCATGAATGTGTCCACTTCCTTGAAGATACTCTTGATTTGACTGAAGGTGAAAGGTTAATTCCCCCCAGGACACAGCCCCTTGCCTACTTCAAGGATGAAGGTGAAATCCTTGCCCACTACCACACTTTGCTGCATGAAGTCAGGGGCATGGAAAAACTTCACACCAACCTAATGGAAGCAATAAAGGCAGGCAGGTGGGATAAGAAAACCAAAGATTTGCTCAGAAACATGTTCCACCTTCTTATATGGTATATCAAATACAGGCTGCCCAGAGACCCCTGGACTGGAAAGCACCTAACCTGGGGGGAAATAGTTGACATGGCTTACCACTGGGTCAAAGTCCTGTGGGGGGATGAAGCCCAAAGGGAAATCCACAGAACCTACCTCAACACAAGGAGAAAAGAAACTCAAACCCTGTGAAGTGCCCTCACTTTGGGGGTAATACCTTCAAGGGAAGGGTCAATCTGGGCAAGGAAAGTCAAAGCAGCCCTGGCAAACCTGAGGGCATTGCCTAAAACCTGAGCCTCATTCTCATCTCTGCCACAAACAACCCAAACATACAAGGTGTTCCCCTGCAAGTAAACTGAGACTGGGGTCAAGTAAGAAAGTTGTTCACTAAGCAACATATCAATGAACCTGGGGAGAGAAAACCTCCAATGTAAAGTTGCCCTCAAAGAAACCCCATCCCTGAGCAATCCCCTCTGGATGAAAAGAAATCTTGGATACTGCCCCTGCAAGTCAGTCAAAGAGCCATTTAAGGCTGCAATGTAACCTTCCTTAGGCAGCAGGCTTGGGTCTGGTAACACTTCCTTAACTATGGGAAGGATGGAAAGCAGGGAACTAACTCTCCTGAAGTTGGGGTAGTAATCCCCCTGCAAGGCTGCAACATCAAGGGAGAAACTCCCAAAAGTATTGAACAGGAAGGTGAAAGTATCTGAGATTGGGGTAAATGCTGCCCACTTCCAAGTGTCCTGGTCAAGGACAGCCCTAATTATGCCAGCATCAATTAAAGATGCCTTGCCCCCACCACCAGCCTGATACCTAAAGGCTACCGCTGCAACATTGGGCAACTTAACCTTCCAAACTGGGGTCTCTGTGTCATTCACAGGTGCAAGCAAGAACTTGAATACCTTTGAACTCTCTTGGTCACTAACCTGAATTGCAAAACAAGGAAGTTCTCCATCTCCCCAAAACCTGAGATTGGCACAAGTCCACTGGTCTCCTGCTGCCCCCTTCAGCCACAAGACAGCATTCCCTTGTGCTGGGGCTACAAGCCAAACTCCAGTGTTCTTTGTGTAAACACCATCCAGACCAATGAGACCAATCTCCCCACCTGAAGGCTGGGAAACAACCCCAAGCCCACAGTAAGATGCCCCTGGGTCAGATGAAAGTGGTATGAAAGCAGTCCCATCACTGGCAGGATTTGTCAAAGTGACCTCCACCTTCTCAAGTGTCTCCCCAAGAAAAGTCACAGTTCCCCCAACCCTCAGGCTTGCCCTGTTGGTAACCACTCCCCTCTTAACATCCCCACAATTGATGAACTGAAGGGTATAATTTGCTGTGGGGTTTGATGGGGCACTTGAGATAAAATCACTGAAATTGGTCTCAAAAGACCCACCACTCACCACAAGAGATAAACCATCTCCCCCAGCCCAGGTGTTCAAAACCCTGCAACCTGAAGTGAAAACTGACCCACTGCCACCATCAACCAACAAATCCCCAGAGAAAGAGGGCAGTGACCAGAGGGAATTCCTGAAAAGACATACTGGCTTACCCCCAACACCTGGGGCTGTGAGGGATTGAGCAGTGCAAAGTGCAGGCAAATCTGAAGAGAAAACAGTTGCAACCTCAACTGCATCCAGCCTCAGTTTGCTGCCCCTGACAGTGCTTTCATTTGTGCAGGAGTTCAAGGCAAGGTAAGCCCTGCCAACTGAAAGGTAAACATCAGTATCAATGGGAAGGGTAAGGAGAAGTTCATCCCCAGAACCCTTACCTGAAGCAAGAACTGAATTGGTTACTTCTCCCTCACTGTTATCAGTGATGACACAACCCTTTGTAACAGCCTTCACTTTGCAATTCCTGAAAATGAGTGGAGATAACTTGAAGTGCTCAATGGGGATAAGGTAAGCCCCAACTACAACCCTTGTGTGGTCACTTATGCTGGTAGTGGAAATATTGTTTGATAACACTGAACCCTGAATGGGGACAAGCAACAGTCTCCTACTTCCCCCCCTGCTGTCTGTGAAAGTCATGGGGCAAAGGAAAGACCTGGTAGCCCCCTGGGAAGCAGAGAGAAAGGCAGCCCCAGCAGAACCAGAGACAGTTGCGACCTGTATGATTACAGTATTGGCAACTTTGTTGACACTACTTACCTGTAGCATCCAACTTGTTGGGGACTGTAACCAGAACCTTCCATGCTTGGTGACAGGAAATACCTCACTCCAAAAACTGAAGAAATTGGACAGTGAAGTGAAATCAAGTGGAGATGACCCCAAACCCTGAAACTCAACAAACCCAAACTCAACATCATCAGCAGAAGATATGAAGGCATCTATAGAACCAAGAAACAACCCAGAAGTTGCCCTGAAGAGCCTGCGCTGGGAAGTGTTTGTTGGAATGGGAATAAGCAATGTCCCCCTCAACTCATAGTTCCCCAACTGGGGAGTATCAGTGTCAAGGTAAACTGTGTAACCTGCTGGATGCAACACATCATCCCCATCCTGAGGGGGAGATGGAGACCAAATGTTGGGATTAGACCAGTTCCCAGATGCAATGACTGTCTTCAGAGCCATCCCCTACCACCACCTCACTCTGCATTGCCCTCTACCACTACATAAATCCTGATTGCACCTGAATAGCCCTGAGAGACAGTGAAAACCACTCTGTAGAAGTGGTAAGGATGTGTAAGTGACTGAAGGATTGCTGTCCCATCAGAGACATTTTGACTGAGAACTGTATCCCAAAAAACCCCCTCAGGGCTCTCTGGGACATGCCAGCCCCCCTCTAAAGTCAAAGTTCCCCCCCCATTCACACACTTGATAAATGCCCACCTCTTTGAAAGAACAGAAGGGATGGGAGTGCTGTTGGAAGGCTCTGTCCCCCCAGAAGTGACCTCCCAAACAAGCCTAAAGTGTGACACACTGGAAGGTAATTCAAAAGTCTTCAGTGCCATTCTCCATCACCTTTTACTCCTTAGCCTCTGGGTCTTCCTCCTGATAATAACCCTTGTAAGTCTGCTCTGGAACTCCACCAAGCAAGAACAGGACTTGCCCTATCCCCCAGCCTGGGAAAACTGGGATATTTTCATGAGACAAATTGACAATAGTGAAATGGATGTGCCCCTGCCAGCCTGCATCCAGAACTGTCCCCAGAAAGGCTACCCCTCTCCTTGTGTAAGTGCTCTTCCCAACAAGTAACCCTACAACTCTCTTGGGCATCCTAAAAAATTCCAGGCTCTCACCAAATAAAATCCCCCCTGGGGGCAAGAAGATGACATCTGAGTTTGTGGAAAACTCATAAGCACTCTCTATCCCACCAAATTTCCTTCTGTGAGCAACCACTATCCCCTCTGGACTAAGCCTGAAAGTGTAACCATGTGGCTCAAGCCCATAAGAGGGCAACTTGTATTTCTCCCCATTAATCTCAATCTCCCCCATTACCTTCTCAGGGACAAAGGGTTCAATCATGTTGCCTGCATAACAGAGTTCCTTGATTTGATGGTCTGCAAGCAATGATGCAATCATAATCTCTCCCTCCATTCTGGTAATAAACCCTCCTTTCCAAAGGTTGATATTGCTTGAAGCAGTTCCTCTGTGCTGACCTTCTGCCAATCTGTCATCCCCCCTTTGTAAAACACCTTGACAGCATCAACTTCTGCAGCCTGGGGGTCACCAACACACACAAACACAACAATCCTGTCACTCAAGGCTGTAAGTTGCTTGAACAATACCACCTGTGGGTAAGGGATTTCTTTCCTTACTTTCCACTCAACAAAAACTATTGAGCCTGATGGAAAAGAAGCAACCCCATCAATGTTGAAGAATTCCAATCCCCTTACCTTGCTCTCCCATTCTTCCAACCTGGGTCTCCTCTTCTCAAGGTAGCAACCAAGATGCCCACAGTCCCACAAAGATGCCCTGATGGAAGGAACTCTACCCTTCCTCTCTTCCCTGAGGGGGGTCTCAAGTGTAACCTCAATTCCCAAAACCCTGGATACCTTCTTGCGCAGAATTTCCTGAAAGATGGAAGTGGGTAGGGAGTTAACAACAATGACAACATGCTTGCAGGGGATTTGTCTTGAGAAACATGAACATGTAAGGGTCTCCAGGGTAACAGCATCATCATTAACATTAACCTGGACAGTATCCCCAATCTCCTTGTCTTCAAACCTCAATAGGAACTCAGGGTTCTCCATTGCTGCAAGCCTGTAGGTCAAGAAGAACTCTGCTGGGTTCTCTGTTGGTGGGATGGGAACTAAAGGGACTTTCCTGCCATTTGAAAGGAAGTCAGACACTCCAAAAGGGGGCTCACTGCCATACAAGGCTTCAACCTCCTCCTCACATGAGGAAAGTAACTTCAGAAGGAACTTCTCAGGATACTCACCTGAAGGGTAGGTCTTGACATCCAGGGAAGCCTTACCTTCCTTTACTGCCACAATGCCCATTAAGTTGTCCTTCCAAGCAACAAACATCTTCATTGGCTTCTCCTCCTTTCCACTAATGTCCTGTAAAAATTATAGGGAGAGAAACTGGGGTTGTCAATAGAGGTTTCTGAGGACTTTCAACACATCACTGGGGGTTGGGTTGGGGGCAGGGAAACTGCCCTCTATGAGAAACTTGAAGGCATCTGCACTTGCAATCTTCCAAAGGATGTATCCCCAAAAGTAAGAAGCAAATTGAAATGGGTCAGCAAGCCTGGGGACAAATGGTTTAACTGTATAAAGGGGTATTGCTGCCTCAACAACTAAAGCCCTCTCCAAGTAAGCAAGAAGTTCTCTCAGCCACCTCTTTGCCAACTCATCCTTCTCTGGGAACAAGCCAACCCCAATATCCTGAGCAAACACTGCCCAGCCCTCATGGAAAACTGAGTGAACATCCAGGAAGGACATGGGGGCAAGGAAAGGTAACCTACCTGCATCATCCACATCTCCCCCCCTCTGCAGGAAAACTGCATAGGCATGCCCAGGTAAAACCTCATGGAAAAGAAGGTGAAACTCCTCTATAGGGTCAACTGGCTTACCTACAGGTTTGAACACAGCAAAAATTGCTTCCCCATCCTCCCTTGTGTAGTAGGCTACACTCTGAGTTAAACTTGCCTCTTCTCCCCACACAACCCTTATTGTCAAGGGCTCATCCAGGGGAGGTATCTTGTAAACCCTCAGCAGCCTTTCCTGAATTTCCCTAAGTGCTATCTCATAAAAGTCCTCAGTGAAGGTCTCAATCTCCTCCTCCGAAGGAATGGCAAACACTGGGGGTCTTTTTTCCTCTTTAACTACAAGGCTCAACTTCTTCCATATGTCCCTAAGTGCCCTGGAAACCTCAAGGACTTCCTTATCCCCCCATTTGCAAGGAACTAACCCCTCATAAAGCCACTTGGATGGCATGTTGAAGTTCAACAAAGCACCTTTCATTGCAAGTGCCCTGTCAACTAACCTCTTGACCCTCTTGCTCCACTGGGCAAATCCAGAAATTGTTTGGGCTTGGTGGGTCAATACCTTGTTAATTCTCTGCAAGGACACAAGAGTGTGAATGTAAAACTGCCAATCCCACTCATACTCAAAGTAAGAGAAAATCTGCTCAAGCCTTTCCTTGCCTTCTTCAGCACCTTGCCTCTTGCCAGCCTGGGCTGCAAGCAGCAGGTCATACAAGTTGCTCTCTGCAAGGTAAACAATTGTGGAAACTAAAGGGGCTGTCCCATCCCTCTGGCAAAGCCTGAGAAAGGAGTGAAGTTGCCTAATTGCCAGCAAAGTGAATGCCTCAGAACTGGTTAAATTCCCTATCCTCTCCTCAGCCTTCTCCCTTAACCCCCCAACTTCCTTCAGCAAAAATTCAAGGTTGTTAACAAAGTCCACCTCACTGACCAACATTTGGCTCACTCTGCCCCACTCAGTTGTAAGGAATTCCTTCAGTTCCTTCTCCATTCTTTAACCCCCCAATAACTGCTTGATGAGTATCTCCTTGATAGCCTGGGCAATTAACATCTTCCTGAGAACTGCTGAAAACTCTGGCTTCAGTCCCATGTCAGCAGCAAAAGTCTTGGCTCTGTCCAAAGATAAATCAAAAACATCTGAAGGGATACCTTCATCAACCATCTTTGCATCACGCAAGGCAAGAAGCAAAGTCTCTGCAACAGCCCTCTTGAAAATAACCTTCTTGTTTTCCTCCCCCTCAGTAACATCCACAACATCATTGATGAAATCCCTGAGAGATTGAATGAACTTGTCAACTTCATCAATTCCTCCCCTGAGGACAAACCTGATGTGGGAGAAAACCTTTACCTTTGTAGGGGGACTGATTACCTCAAGAGTGTAACCCCCTTCCTCAACATCTATGTCAGCAATGTCTTCCTCTGTCCACTGGTCAAGGAACTCCTGCCAGTCCTCTTTTAAGGATGCAATGACCTGCTCTGAAGGAACTGCCACCTCCTCAAGAAGGGATAAGCCAGCCTCCTCAAGTGCCAAAGAAAAACCATCCCCAATATCTGGGGAAATCTCCTTAATAACTGGAAGCCACACTGACTTGGCAATCTCCAAGCCACTGTCACCAAACTTGCTCAATAGAACTGTGCAAAGTAACTCCCCAACAAACTTCTCATCAGCACCAGTCCCAACCCTCCTGATGAGCCTGTTCAAAACTTTTATGAGTTCCCTCACTGTGCCACTATCCTGGGCTTCCTCAAGGGTCATGTCATCTATTGCTTGGTAAACTCCCTCCTTCAAGCCACTTAAACTGACCTCAAGGTGGTCATGAAGCCTCTCCTCCTTAACATCTCTAAGGTAATTTGAAAGGGAAACTACTTCACTCTGAGTTCCCTCAAGCAATAACCTCTTCAAATCATCCTCTTCAAAAGTCCTAACTTCCCCAGCCCTCTCATACTGCACAGTGATGGGAAGCATATCCCTCAGTGCAGCAGACAACTTGATTGCCTGAAGGAAATACTTTGTGAACCTGTTCCTGCCCTCATCAAATTGCTTCCTGAGAACCTTGAAGAAAATTCCCCTTAAAATGCCTGTTATATCAAGCATTCCTGACACCTCCAACCTTTTACTTCTACCCCCCAACATTATTAGCCTCTGGGGGCAGGTAAATCTCCCAATTGCCCTCAGGGCTGGGAATTAATGAGAGTGCTACAACAGGCTCAAGGACACAAGCAATCACCTCTTCAGCCTGGGGATAATACCTGCTGAGAAGGTCAACTGTTGTGGGAAGGTATTCCTTCAAGCACTCCCAAAACTTATCTAACTTACCTTTGTCTTTGTAATAATAGTAGGCTATGTGGATTGCCTCATGGGCACAAACCCCCTTCAAGTGACTGTCTGAAATGACACTCCTGGGGTTAATGGCAACTGTGAACTTCCCCACACCAGTGGGAATAACCACAGCCCACTCCCCACTTGCCCAGTTCCTCATGTTGGGGTCTTCAAATGTCACTCTCAAACTTACCTTCCCCCTCCTTATCTTGAAGATGCCTTCCAAAACCCTGAAAAGGTATTCCCTTATGCTCCTCGTAAGATGGTATTGAACCCCTTTGGGCATGGGAAATCACCTCACTGATGCTTCCCTAACTTTTTCCTTGCTTTGTCCAGGGTCTCCTTTGAGATTAAATTCTCCTTCCTAAGCCACTCAAGGACTGGCAGGGGCTCTTTGCAGTCTTTAAGGGCTGCAAGGAAAAGAAAATAAGTCATACCCCCCAATCCCCTCTCATTGCAGTATTTCTGCAACCTCACAAGAAACTCAGGGTCATTCAGCACCAACCAGTAAAGTAATCTAATGACCAATCACCTCCCTTACCTCTGGGATAATTGGGTAAGCAAAAGAGTAATCCCTGCTCCCACCTACAACTATCCCCACCACCTTGCCCTTCTGAATGATAGGAGACCCTGATGTCCCATTCATCACAGTAGGGTTGAACCCTATAACATAAACCAACTTTGTCTCCTCAAGCCCCCACCTGATAGGTAACTTGAGAATGAAAATGTGGGCTGCAATGTGAAACCTCTCCCTAACCCCCCTGCCAGCAAAGACACCAACCACCTCAGCACTCCCCAGGGATGGCTTCCCTATCCTAACCCAGCAGGGGGATTTGTAACCCAAAACCCTAAGCAGCATAATATCATGAACAGGGTCAGAGTAAACTATGGAAACAAGATAGAAGTTATTTTCAGTGGCAGGTCTCACAACAATCCTGATAACACTGTTTGTTAACCTGTCTTCTGTAACAGGGTCATCATCAGGAAGGGGGATAGGTCTCAAGTGACCTGCAGTCAACACAAGGTTGGGGGAAACAAACACACCATTGCCAACCCATGTCTTCCTTCCCTTCTCAAATTCCCCAAAACTGTCATGTAACCACTCCCAATGGACTTCAACAAGTGCCTGGGGCTTAACCCCAGCCCAACCCAGTGCAGGCAGTAAAAGCAGCAAAGCAAACAAAGCAATTCTCCTCACTGGCTTCACCTCCCTTTAATCTACTGCACCTGAGCCCATAATGCCTACTGTTATTCCTGTCATGTTGTAATGTCTCTGCACTATCTCCTGGACATCCCTCTCCCACTTTTCAATTATCCAGGCAAATGGTGCTCCACCTGCATAGTTCTCACTCCTTTCACCAAGAGACCAACTGCTCAACCCACCTCCCCAAGTGCCCACCACCTTTGCAACCTCTATCGCTACAAGTTTAGCAACTGCTTCCTGGACATCAAGGGGAGGTCTCAGCAAGGGTTCATCATCTTCCACATCAAAACCAAATAAACCATGTGCCTCAAGGGTAAATGCACCACCTACAAACCTCCTGGCATAGCCCAAGTAGGCTACAATGCCCCCAAAGGTATGATAGGGGAAGAAAGTGGTGGTCTGGGGGGACATAAACATCCAGAAGACTGGAACTACCATCCTGCCAGTGAGCCTGTCCACATAAAGTTCTGATGCTGTGGTCAACTCTGGAATTCTGTTCATTACATCATGGTCAATGTAAATGATTTCTCTCTTGTCCTCTCTGAATTCCCAAATGAGACCTGCTGAACCAATGAAAACTCTAAGCCAGTAAAGCCTTTTGACTGGGTAGGCTGGGAGGGTCTGCTCAAATTGGTCTGAACCATCAAACCTAAACCTCCTCTCCCTCCTTGTGTATGTGGTCATTGCCATGCTGTCAAACTTCTCACTCTGCTGCCAGATGAGGGCAGTGAGGTGCTCATCAGTAATAGCCATATTGAGCCTAACATTTGCCTCCCTCTCTATCCCTGCTAAATAAAACCTGCAAAGTTCAGGTGTGGTGAGCATGAATTCATCACCAACAAGAATTTAGCCAGAAAGATGGTCACTGCCCCCTACCTAACTTCTCAATGATGAGCCTCAGGAGGGCAGCCTCAATAGCCTTCTTCAACTCTTCCTTCACTTCCTCAAGACCTAAATCCTCCCCACCAATCTCCTCAAATTCATTGTGCACTGCATCTGCAATGTCCTCAAGGGGTTCTGCCTCTGCAAGTTCCCTGAAAGGCACACCACCAGTTGCCTCACTCCTGGTGGCAGGATAGGGGCTCTCCTCAAGGTAACTGGTCTGCAACTTATCAATTGCATCCTCAGCAATCTCCTCTTTGTGCTCATCACACAGGTAAATGTCAGCAGCCCCTTCCTCCACAACCCCAGTGACCTCCCTGTCAACATCTGTGCTGCCCCAAAGTGTCTCAAACTTAAAGGTGGCATACATCTTGTCCTCTACAGCGTAAATGTCTGCCCCCCTGTATACCCAAACTGCATCATTCATACAACCTGCAATCTGGCACTTAGGCATATCCCATCACCTTTCCTATTTTAGCCTGCTGTGCTAAAATAAATTGTGCAACCAGTAAAGGTAGCATAGCCTTTAGGAGGTGAATTAGATGTCCACTCTCAGGAACTTGCTGGAAATCCTGCAAGGGATTACAGTAGTGCTGTCCTTCTTCATCATGGTGGCTGAAGTGGTGTATGAGGGCATCTCAGGTGCAGGGCAACAAAAGAAACAGGATGTCCTGAACTTCTGGGCTCAAACCAAACCACAAATTGTTGCTTTTGTGAAGGAAGTCTTTGGAGAAAAAGCAGCCAACCTTGTTGACAGGTGGCTCTCTGACAAGATTATCAGTGTGTTCATTGATGTCCTTGTCTGGCTGTTCAACAGGACTGGGGAATTCAAAAAAAGTTCCTGATGCCATCCCCCAGTTGATTGTCAAGTTTGCCAAGAAAATGATTAACCACCTGTTCTGGATGAAAATTGAGGCTTTCTTGAAACAACAGGCTCTCAGGATTATCCTGAGAAACCCTGCCTACCTGAAGCAGGTGGGGACTGACAAGTATCTCTACATCACAAAAATCAGGGATGCCTGGATTGTAGGTATGCTGATTAGGTTCTAAAAGAGGAGGTGTAGTTAAATGGAAGAGAGAATTGTCACCTTTGAAGGAAGTGTGTTTGATGATGATGAGGCTGTGTTTGGACTGCTGGAAATCTTAACCCTTGAAGCAGAACTTACCCCAGAAGAAAGACAAAGGTTGCAGGAGATTGAAGAAAAAATCACTCAGGGGGATGTGGTTGTCAGCAAAGAGGATGCTGAATTCATTATGTCCCTTGCAGAGAAATACAACATTGTCATTGTCTAACATACAAAACAACTTCAACTGCTGAGGGGTAGTATGTCAACCCAACTTCCCCCCTCTGAAGGTTGAAAACTATAAAAACTGGATGAGGGGGGTTGGAAGGGAGAGACACTTCTGCCCCTCCAAATTCCCTCTCTTCTCCATCCCACCTATACTTCCCCCTACCAACCACCACCTTATCCTGTGATACTGAAACTTCAAACCCCTCAACAATCCCTGAAACAGGGGGATTTTCTTCATG
>Ga0105162_1001332_pt1 | contig 14397 bp, 18 predicted proteins | sample JNZ201metaG_FD_81532 | JGI IMG/M metagenome (GOLD analysis project Ga0105162, IMG submission 81532) | Hot spring microbial communities from Jinze hot spring, China to study Microbial Dark Matter (Phase II) - JNZ 20120812A | ecosystem: Environmental > Aquatic > Thermal springs > Hot (42-90C) >...
GCCTGTAATAGCATATATTGCTGGAAAGAGTGCGCCGCGTGGGAAAAGGATGGGACATGCCGGTGCAATAATATCGATGGGCGTCGGAGATTTTAATTCAAAGATTGATGCGTTGTCTCACGCGGGCGTAAAAGTAGCCAGGTCACCTAATGAAATTGCGAAAATACTCAGCACATTGGGTAGGAGTAAGGATGATCAAAAGCCACTACATTAATTTGTATCATACTCAGAATATAGCTATTAAGAAATCGCTACAATGTATTTTTTAGTTAAAGGAAGAATACATCGTGGCCATAAATGTATTAGACATGATCCACATTCGGTTAATTTCTGGAAACTAATGGGTACAGATACTCTATAAATATCATCCCTAAGGTTATATTTAGTAGGGTGAGCGCCTTTGAGGTGGCTCCTAGCAAATTTTGCCATTGGATTATTAGTGACAATGATGCTGATATCTGCAGTTAATGGGGCTAATGGTTTCAATGTTTTGAAAGATGATAATTTAATGATAAAACTAAGCTATCCTGTCGAGGCTGAAGTCGAATCATGTATTAAAATAAATGTCGAGGTAACTACATTGAGAGCTGTTGAGAATCTGACCGTCATCCTTAAGTTAACTTATGTAGCCGATTCTACCTTGAACAAATTCTTCGATAAAAAATTAATAGATAATGTTGATACCGACGGGCCTGAATTAGTTTATTCAAAGACACTGAACGTATGTCTACCGACAGTCACGAAACCTGACCCTTACGTAAAAGCTGAAGTAGCAGCGACATATTCCACCATCGATGATTCAAATCTTTATGGTGCTTTTTACATGCTAACGGTAAGGTCTCCTACATATAGTCAATTACTAAGCCAGTATAACGAGGCTAAGAAGACAATAGATGCTTTGAAGAGCGAGATCAGTGGTCTTAAATTGCAGATAGAGTTGTTGAATAATGAATTAGACTCTGCGAGGGAAGCAAATGCTGTTCTAAGTGCAAAACTATTCATGATTAATAAAAATTATGAAGAACTCAAGAAAAAATATGAAGAAGTGCTGAAAAAATATGAAGACCTGAATACTCAATACATAAATCTTGTGCAAGATTATGGATCCTTGAAAGGAACATATGAAGTCTTGATGAAAAACTATGAGACACTCCAAAAAGACTATCAAGACATTAGGAGAGACTATGAATTGGTTTCAAGAGAGTTAAGTACACTTCAAGCATTTTATAACGATCTGAAGGTAAGACACTCCGATCTCCAGGAAAGTTATGGAGAAGCTGTGAAAATGATCGGTGAATTAAAGGGTATAGCCGATGAACGGGAAAGAAACCTAAATATCTTGCAAGCTATGCTTTCACAAGCAGCAAGTGAGGGAAACATCGTTAAATCTCTGGCCGCTGCACAAGCAGTAGGACTAGCGGGTATAGGAGGATACTTAGTTTACAGAAAGAAAGCAGAGAAGAGAAGACCTGTAGAGAAGACAAAAGAGGAGAATAAGGTTAGTAGTTCTGAAGATAGTTCAGTCAAAGTAAGTGAGGCTAAACAGGACGCTACTAGTTCAGTCGATATTAAAATTACTAAGCCATTAAAGATACTTTCCGGTAGGAGAGTTACTATTCCAATGAAAATTGCTGACGAACTTGGTTTAAAGGTAGGAGATTTAGTAAGAGTTTACAAGAACGGCGAGTATGTCATTATAAAGCCAGAAAGAGACCATTTAGGACCAAATAATGGGCAGAATCTTTCAGGGCCATCGTAACTATTTTTATAACCAATTGTTGAGACGAAAATTATTTTTTATAGATGCTCAATTTTAATTGTGTTATTTATAATTCGTGCGGCACAAGGCTCAATTCCATAGTATCTACATGAAAAGATCGTTAAGAGTTTTTTGTCAAACATATATTCACATCCCTTTGGTACTGGCTCGTGTGCTCTAATTAATATTTCTAAATCATTGTTCTGCAGGAATCTAATTAGAGCCCTTCTCCCAAATACTCTTGCACCCACGCCCCTCGGACTAGAAGAGAATTCTTCCACGTAGTAGGTAGGGTCATTCCACAGTATTTGAAATGCGGCTGGGTCAGTAACCTCCTCCTCAGGCCATCTAATACGCTCTATTTCTTCGATTTTTGTAATATTTTCTGGAATGCCGCCATGCATTAGAAGAAACTTATTATTAATTATGGCTACTAGAGGGAGATATGCGAACACTTCTACAAATATTCCATATGCACCTCTACCCAGTCTTTTGCTAACAACGTCATAAAATCCATATCCAAAATTCATTGATGGCGTTTCATGATTACCACGAAGAAGAATAATTTTTCTTGGATGCTGAATCTTAAATTGCATGAGCTCAATTATATTCTCTATCTGGTACGGCCCCCTATCTACATAGTCACCTAGGAAAATATATGTCTCCGCCTCAGAGCCGAGTACATCCAATGTTGTGTCAACGTCACCATGAGTATCTCCTACTATTAATGCATCATTAGTTTCTATCTTGATGAGAGAGCCTTCTTTTTCAAGAATATGAATCATCTCATTCGCAAGAGACTTAATCTCATTAATGCTAGTTCTCATTGCACTTCACTAATGAAAATGGACCGGAAATAAATTGTTTAAAGATGAAAAATGAAGCCATTTTATTCTATATTGGTTTAAAGATATAGACAAGATTATCATCAGACAAATTCTTAGTTACAACTAGTTTGACACGCATCCCTGCTCTGAGAGATTTTAATCCATCTGCAATTACTCTTGCAAGAATTTTAATGTCATCTTGGAACTTAGCAATACCTATTATATAGTCATCATGGTTTGAAAAGCTAGCGGGTTTGACATTAATCTGTGTATAGGTCAGGAGGACACCTTCATCATCTATTTTAAACCACTCCATCTCACTTTCGTAGCAAACCGAACAGTCTGCTTGTGGAGGGAAGTACTTTGCACCGCATTTTTTGCATTTAGTAGCCATTATCTCTCCTCTTTTTAATCCATCGTAGAATGGCATGATTCTCTTAACAGGAAGTAAGTATTTCAGTAGTAGCGTCCTTTGATCAATTAATAATGGGTCTTTTGTCTTATCATCACTTATTATCGGTAATCCTGACTTTTTTGCTGCATCCTCAGAAAGTCTTTTTAAGTCTTCGTTAAGTTGTGAAGTTTTATCTTTAGTATTATTCATACCTCATCCCCTATGTTATTGAATAGACAAATACATATGCATAGTGTCCTGTACCACCGACGTTGTGTGAAAGTGCATTTCCGTTACGCACGTCAACCTGTCTTCCACGGTCTGCACTCCTTCTTAGCTGCTTGACTGCCTCAACGGCCATTGCCACGCCTGTAGCACCTATGGGGTGTCCCTTTGCTTTTAGTCCACCATCAACATTCACTGGTATTAACCCACCTATGTAGGTCTGATGTTCCTTAGCAAGAATGTATCCCTCACCTCTCCGGGAGAATCCAAGGTCTTCGTAAGCTAAGATCTCCGCAATCGTGAAGCAGTCATGAACCAGAGCGACATCTAAATTCTTAGCTGCTTTTTCATAATCAATCCCTGCTTCCTTGTATGCCATTTTGGCAGCCCTGACACTTGATTCAAGACTCGTAAAATCTTTTCTTCTGCTTAGATTTGATGTTCCAGTCGCTACACCCATGCCCTTTATCCATACGGGCGAATCGGTAAGATTTTTCGCAACATCTTCTGAAGCAATGACGACAGCTGCTGCACCATCAGTTATTGGAGAGCAATCAAGTAGTTTTAACGGCCATGCAACATATTTTGAGGAAAGCACTTCCTCCTTTGTTACCCTTTTCTGAAACTGCGCATATGGATTAATCGAGCCATAATAATGATTCTTTACAGCTACCTCTGCTAAATCTTCCTCAGTCGCTCCATATTTCGAGAAATACTCCGTAGCATAAAGTGCATAATATCCTGGAAAAGTAAGGCCAAAATTTTCAAACTCCCAGAAGAAATTCCCACTTCTTCCGAGCATCTCTATAACTATCTCCGGTAAGCTTTCGCTCATACGCTCTACACCTAATGCAACCGCAGTCTTTGCCTGTCCAGATGCCACGGTATTGCAAGCGGCATATATAGCAGCACTTCCTGAGGCGCATGCTGCCTCCACTCTTATAGAGCCTGCATTCTCAAAACCGCAGTACTCTGAGACGGCTACTGCCGGGAGTGGCTCTGATTGCCATAGCCCAAAAGAGCCTACGGCTATGAAATCAATATCTTTGGGCGTTAGGCCAGCGTCTTTTAAAGCTTCTTTGACAGCTACAAACGCAAGCTCCTTTATATTCATATCTGTGGATTTTCCAAATTTGCTTAAACCAACTCCGACGATTGCCACTCTTTGCAACCAACTAACCCCGTAAGTCACTCGACATTCTCCCATATTAATTATATTATTCTTATCAGCTACAATTAACGAAAAAAATCACTGACCTTTAAATTCGAGGAGAATAGGCTATAAAACAGCTAGGATTGAGAAGATCATTGACGATTCTCTTCGACCTGGACGGCACGCTTGTTGAGTATAAAATAAAGGGTGATGAAGCAAAGAAGGAATTTCTATACTATATAAGTGATATAGGATATCCAGTAAAAGAAATAGACCCCAACCTCCCCCTAGGCTTAATCATAAAACTACTATCAAAAAATTCAGAAGAAAGAGCGAAGGAACTATTGAAAACAGCTAACCATATATATAAAAAATATGAGATTGAAGCAGCGAGATTAACGAAAACTAAAGAATTCGCAGTCGAAACACTAATGACTCTTAAAGATAAAAAAATCAATGTAGGTGTTACTACTAATAATAGCAAAGAAGCAGTCATGCTATCTCTCAAGAAATCTAAACTGCTTGAATATATTGATGTGATAGTTACTCGTGATGATGTCGTAGAGATAAAGCCTTCTCCGGAGATGTTAATCAAAGCGGCATGCCTCTTAAAAGCCCCTCTAAACATGTGTATGCATGTAGGTGATTCATACGTTGATGTCATGGCTGCCAGATCTTCAGGCATGATGGCCGTTGCAGTAGTGGGTGGAGTTTCGCCAATTGATACCCTAAATAAATATCAACCTCACTTCGTTATTAACGACCTTAGAGAACTATTAACACTTGTCAATGACTATTAATCGGCATATTGAGTTGAGCTTATAAATAGCTTTGCTACATAGTTAACTAGTTGAGAAGAAAAAACTCATGCTATCTCTCGATAATTGCTTTTTTATTGATAATCTCATTTCTGTTTTTTAGCTCTCCGGGATTGTTATCAGCCAGCAAATCAGCAATAGTGGTCAAGTACGTTGAAGGAGCTGTTGGAGAATCTCTTAGCGAACTCATACCCGTAAGGATTAAAATTGTTTATTTAGTAGAGGGAAAGACGGTATCAAGAAATCCTCCCATTATGGCTTACATTGGAATTGGTGTCTATGCAAGAAGAACTGTCGTCAATAATGAAGTTGAGCTTTACCTCCCTCCAAGTAATTATTCATTGACGGTATTTTTGTCTGATAGAAGGCTTCCAACATGGAGAGATATAATTAAAATAAGCTCTCCTCTTCACATCACAGTAATTTACGAAGAAACAAAGTATAAACCGCTAAAGATCGAAATAGTTGGAAATCACACCACCAATATCTCTAGGGCGACAGTAACTTTGGGACCTATTAATGGGCAACGAGTCTACGCATCGCTTCCAGTACTATATTTCTGTGACCACTACGGTAATTTGTCAAAATATCCTGATCTACCTGAAAGTGGTGATTATCTATCAGCCTTACCCTACTACATGAGAATAGACAAAAAAGATCAAACCTACAACTCAAATAATGAATCTATTCAATTAATATCTTCTCCCTACTCTTTTCAATTTTTGGTTCCTGCAGATATTGCTTACGTAATTGAAGACCCTAGTTACGTGCCCATATTAATAATAAATGCAACCATTAGAGAGGTAGAGCATAAAAATGCTCAGCATTATTGATTATTTTTACAGCCCAATAACGTGGATTATCATTAATGTAGGTATACTTATTGGCATAATTTTAGTAGTCAGAGCCACAAACAAGGTAAAGAAAATGCAAGAAGTCTTAACTATGAATAGATTATTTCAGGAGTTTCTTGATGCTTTGAATAAAAATGTCGATATGAAACAAAAAGAATTGTCGTCATATTATGCTAACGCAATTATTAATTACCTAACATCCATTGGGTTTTCACGTATTGGTCAGGGGCAGACATTTAGGGAATTTATTGAGTCATTAAAGCTCTATAAATTTATTCACGAGGAGTACCTTAACAATCTAATTAATCTATACGAATACGGGAGATTCAGTAGTGAGATAATTGATAGTCAAGACATTGAAAAATTGAAACTTATCTTGCTGGAGATAGGAAAATCTGCTAAGAGCTATGTTGAGAGACGACTTCGCGGAGAGCTATCAGGGCCTTCCGAGGATTGGGACCCAGAGGCCCACCGAAAACTATCCCATTAACAGGCATTTTAAGTAGTTCCAGAATCTTAGAATGAACCTCTGCTGGTGTGCCAGCAATTGATAGTGAATCTACTAAATCTTTGGGAACTAAGCTTTGAACCTCTGGCCAGTGTCCTGCCCTAGTATGATGCCTGAGTAGTTCGACCTTCTTTGAGTTTAATCCATATTGCTGTAGGTAGTTTGGGCCCATTCCAAGCGCTAATATAGCTACATATGGCATCATTGTCTTTATTGCTTTATATTTATTCTCATCAATTGAAGTCATAACAGTTACTTCAATGCTGAACTGGTCTAAAATCCTATTGTTAGCCTCTAGTGTCTCCTTCACGGTCTCTACTGCTTTTTGTACAATATCCAAACCTGTGAAATTAATTAATACTCCGTCTCCGATCTTTGCTGCAAGTTTAAGCATGTTATGTCCCTGAGCAGCTATGTAGATTGGTATCTCTCCCCATTTTTTAAAATCGAGCCTAACATAATCGTCATATCTGTTACTCTCCAATAGCTTTTTCAAAGTATTTACGGTTTCCTCGACTTTTTTTATTGGCGCCTGTTGTTGAATTCCTAGGTTTTCTAGAGTTAGCCTATCTCCCGCGCCTATTCCTAAACATATTCTTCCAGGATAGATTTCAGATAGTGTGGCTGTAATTTGCGCGATGATGACTGGATGAATTACATAGGGGTTTAGAATTCCCATGCATATCTGTACTTTACGAGTGGCTTGACCGATAGCTATGCATGAAATAGCGGAGCTGCGATTATAGTAGTGTTCGCTTGTCCAGATGGCATCAAATCCTAGTTTTTCGATTATGTTTGAATATATCTTTATTCTCCACAATGGGTCTTTAGGCGGCAACTCTATAGAGAATTTCATGCCTAATCTCTGACTCCGTACTTATTGAGAACACTTAGAGTCTTTTCGGGCTCGGCTGCTAAGTCAATTTTTAGCAATATAGAGATGGCATCTTTATTGTTGAGGGAGTTATTAATAAAGTAACTGGCAAGTTGTTCGCCTTCCATTGGACTTATCTTGGCCGTATTCATAGTCGTCAATGCGATATCCAATAATTCTTCTATTATTTTTTGTGATTGATGATGTCTAAGTAAAGATTCAACCATTGAGTCAGCCACCATGTTGGCATTATTATTGTTAATAGGCGAAATATATATAATCAGCCTTATTTATATGGTGAAGCCTTGGTGGGCTATATAGGTAAACGTTCAAGAATTCTGGGAAGAGTTATGGACGATGCAGTTGTACTAGGCCCCTCCTTCATCGATAATGATACATTTATTGATGGCGACGTAACGCTTGGTTACCCAACTAGGAGTAAGTTAAAAGAAATTATCATCAAGAGTTATGATGAACTAGACAATATCAGTAATGGAGTGTTTATTGGTAAGAAATGTATCATTAGGAGAGGCTCAATAATTTATGAAAATTCTCAGCTTGAAGACGAAGTAGAACTAGGACACAATGTCTTAGTAAGGTCTGGTTCTAGGATTGGTAGAGGCACTAGGATTGGAAGTGGTGCTCAAATTGATGGAGATGTATTGATAGGTAAAGATGTCTCAATCCAGTCTTTAGCATACATACCAGCAAAGTCGAGAATAGGCAACAATGTATTCATTGGGCCATTAGTGTGTGTTACAAATGACCGTTACCCGCCTAGTAGAAAATTGGTCGGCGTAATAATAGAGGATGAGGCCGTGATAGGGGCTGGCTCAATACTGTTACCAGGAATAAGGATAGGAAAAGGGGCGGTAGTTGCTGCTGGATCAATAGTCACTTCTGATGTCGAGGATAATAGTATTGTTTTAGGCTCACCGGCAAGGCTCCATGCCACGCGAGCAGAGTATGAACATAAGAAGAGAAAATATGAATCAGGATGATGCCCTAAAAAATTTTATTAATGAGGTTGTTTATGATTAATGGGGTCTCGAGAGTAGTAATGGTAGATACCTGCCCCACATGCGGGCTGCCGAAGAACCTCTGCGTCTGCGGGACAATAAGTTATGAATCACAGCGAATAAAGATTAGGCTTGAAACGAAAAAATGGAATAAAACTACTACAGTAATCGAAGGACTGTCCGGAAGCATGATAAATATTGATGAAGTAGCATCTATACTAAAGTCTCGATGCGCATGCGGAGGAGCGGTCAAAAATGGACAGATTATTCTACAAGGAGATCACAGAGAAAAGGCCCAGAAGATATTAATAGAGCTAGGGATAGCGGCCCAGAACATAGAAATTATCTAACAAAACCTCTAGTGCTAATTTTTGTTTTCGATAACTCCAATATTTTTTTACTTATCCCTTCCCTGATTTGCTCCCTTGTTAGCCCTTCTGTTTTTATCTCAAATTTCTTGGCGATTTCAATTAATTTCCTATCCTCAGAATCTGTTTCATTCATAGTCGTCATGACCATTCCTTGAAGGTCTCTTTGTGCTTTTTCAAACTCGGCTCTTGCCTTTGCCAACGCCCTCGCCATGTCTCTAATCCTTTCTGGTTTCCATAAGATCATTAAAATTACTATTACGGTAACGACAAACCATTCAATACCCTCAATAGGCATATTGCTCTCTTCAGCGGTTTATTTAATTAACTATCCTGACTGAGCTTCCAACTTGCCTTCAAGTGCGTCTTTTAGTCCTTTAAACCTGTTTCTAACTGTAACCTCTGTGACGCCTGCCGCTCTAGCGATATCTTTTTGCGTTACATTTTGGAGTGTTTCCTGGCATGCCATATAGAGAGCAGCTGCTGCAATTCCAACTGGATCTTTTCCAACGGTCGCTCCCTTAGAAGCAGCTTCATTTAGAAGCCTCAATGCTTCTTGAACGGTCCTTTCATCAAAATTCAATTTTGAAGCTATCTTGCTGATATAGATGCTTGGATCAGCTACAGGTATCTTTAACCCAAGATGTTTGATGAGAAGCCTGTATCCCTGAGCAATTGTCTTACGCTTAACAAGTGGATAGGCTCTTTCAAACTCTCTTAGATCACGAGGTATTCCACTCATTCTACATGCTGCATATGCCGCTGCCGCCATGATGCTCCTAATTGACCTGCCTCTGACAAGCCCGGCTTTCAATGCTTTTCTGTAAATCATCATTGCTCTCTCAGCAACGGCCTGCGGCAGATGGAGCTTGTCAGTATATACTTCGAGCACATTTGCTGCCTGTTGTAAGTTTCTAGTCTCAGAGCCGTCAGTGTGAGATGTCTGGTCAAGCTTCTTTAGTTTAAGCATTTTTTCTCTGACCTCCTTCGGCAACTTTCTCCCTGCAGCATCTTCATCTATCCTGTCAATGACAGTAGAGAGCCCATGGTCTCTATACATAACTGATAGTGGAGCTCCAACTCTACTTCTGCTCTCTTCATCTTCATCCAAGTTACGCCATTCAGGGCCCCTATCAACATCTTTCTCTACTAAGACGTATCCACAATCTGCACAACTAACCTCCCCAGTCTTTGGGTCAGTAATCAAGTTTCTACTACCGCACTCTGGACAGATAATATCTCCTTTCCAACTTTTTAATGGACTTGACAATATTTTACACCTCCTCTGGATAAAGATTTATTTTGGTCCACCTACTAATTAATAAGAATTTGTCATATATAAATCTTACTTTATGATACCTCAATTGTATATACTAATAGAATTTTTAGGTATATTAGTCTGCAGCAAACGTACTTTCTGCATTAAATTCTACATCAGTGTTCGCTAATTTATCTCTGATTCGATGAGACAAGTGATCGTTGTAGAGATATCCAGGTATGCTGATTAAGCAATCTTCACACCAATAATACTCATAGTCAACTAGTTTATCTTTTTTCGAGGAATATTTTTCATACATATCGCAGGACGCTTCATTGCCTGCTACTGCATAATCAAACAACTTGCTTAATGGATTGCTGCATAATCCTAACCTTGGATATAAAAAATATGGAGCATAATAGCGACAACTTGAGCAATTCCTCACTTCACTGCTGCTTGGCATAAAACTCCCATCCCTTATTGGAGATTAAATTAGGGACCTATATTTATCCATTAAATTTTATCATAATAAAATAATAAACACTATAAATATACCGTTAAAAATATTTTAATAATTATGGTTTTTCTTAAAAAGAACTTTTCTCGGGTCCTTAATTAATAAAACAATCATCCAAATCATTAGTCCACCAATTAGTAGATATATGCCTATAACGACTGCCTCAATTGTGATCTCTATAAAAGGTTCACCGTAAAAATATGCAATCAAGCGATCCACAAATGACATTAGCGTCCCTCCCCAAAGAATAAGGCTGAGATATCTAAACAAATATTCATCATTCGGCATTCTCGAGTACCAGAGCAATGTTGATATTATTGCCGAAAAAGTCAATATCAAAATCCACATTTCAAAAAAATATATAAAAACCCAAATATTAACTTAAGTAGGCGAAGCTCTATGGCTTGCTTTCTCGTCCCCATGACAATAGGAATTATTTTAACAATTTTAGAGAAGATGACAGGCCATAGATTATTGGAAAGGCTAAGAGTTGACATATTAAATGCATTATTATTGGGTGGTTCTGCGATACTGGGATTTGAACATCTTTGGCACGGTGAGGTAGTCCCATGGCCGCCCTTCTTAACAGCGATGACAAATCCAACTGAGATTCCAGTGATGCTTCATGAAATGATGACGGTGGGCTTAGCATTGACGGCCACCACGACTGCTCTGTGGTTGTCTATAATTATGCTTATTAATATAAAAACAAAGATTCACATTACTGGAATACTGAATAACAGAGATAAGAGAGTGTCTATAAGTCCGTAAATTTTACTTGTTTACCCTATACTTTATTTTTGGTCCATTGGCCGTGTCTTCTATTATGAATCCTAAGTCATATATCCTCTGCCTAATGTTGTCAGCTATTTCATATTTTCTTTCCTTTCTAAGCAATTCTCTTACTTCAAGTATTAGATCAAGTAATTTCATATAGGTTTCGCCTACAATCCTCGGTCTTCTTCGTTGGAGAATGCCTAATATTCCCCCCATCTCATAGAAGGCCCTCAATAATTCATTTCTAAGATTTTTATTCATGGTATTTTTAGACATTACTAGTTTCCTCGCATCGCTTGCTAGTTTGAACAGAACTGTTAGGGCCTTTGGGGTATTGAAGTCATCGTTCATTGCGTCTAAAAATTCATTTTTAAAGTATCCTAATTTGTTAAACAATGCTGATTCATCAGAGCTTAGACTTTCTTTTTCATCCATAAATTCTAGTTCCTGTATGATTGAGTAAAGCGACTCTATGGTTGATTTGCTTTGCTCCAAATGTTTCCAGTCAAAGTCTATAGGACTTCTATAATGAGCTGATGAGAAGAAGAGTCTCAAGACTTCAGCGTCGTACTCTCTAATGACCTCACGTATTGTGATAAAATTGCCAAGCGACTTGGACATCTTCTCACCAGAAACTGTCAAAAGTCCAGTATGGCACCAATACTTTGCGAATGGTCTGATACCAGTCGCACATTCTGCCTGTGCTATTTCAGCTTCATGATGAGGAAAGGCAAGTTCTATAGCTCCACCGTGAATATCGCACTGATCTCTGAAATGAGCCAGTATTATCGCAGTGTCCTCAATATGCCATCCGGGCCTTCCATATCCCCATGGGGAAGACCACCCAAATTCTTCAATTGTTCTTTTCTTCCATAATGCAAAATCTTGTGGATGCTTCTTTGTGGGGTCAGGCTCTATTCTGTGCATCGCTAATTCTTCCGGCTTCTGTCTAGATAATCGTCCATAATCAGGATAGAGAGTGGTGTCGAAGTACACGCCTGTCTCGGTCTCGTAAGCGTAGCCTCGTTCAATTAGCTTCTTTATTAGGTCTATTATTTCATAAATATATTCAGAGGCTCTGGCGAAGAGATTTATGCTCCTAATGTTTAGTGACTCTAGGTCTTCTAGAAAGTACTTTTCATATTCTCTTGCTAAGTCGATTGGTTCCATGTTCTTTTCTCGTGCCCTATCAATAATCTTATCGTCAACATCTGTTATATTCATCAAAAAGAAGAGAGAGTATCCTTTAAATCTCAGATACCTTGCCATGATATCATAAGCAATATAAGTTCTCGCGTGTCCTAGGTGTGAATAGTCATAGGTAGTGGGTCCACAGACATACATGTATACTCTATTACCCCTAATAGGCTCAAAGATCTCCAAACTCCTAGTAAGCGTGTTATATATTCTAAGCAACTTTTCCCGTAATTAATCATTCGTCCTAAAATTTTTGCTTTTCCTACGCATGACTAAACCCAAAAATAATGATATTGATCGTAACTACTTAAGCAAGAAGTTTATTTTTTAGTAGAATCTAAAAATAATTAAAGAAATGAAGGCAGTTATTCTTGCTGGTGGGTATGGTAAGAGGCTGAGACCCCTTACGGACTCGCTGCCTAAAGCATTGCTCCAAGTAGCTGGGAAGTCGATTGTTGAACGGCAAATTGATTGGCTTAGGCGACACGGTGTTAATGAGATAATTATGTGTGTGGGTTATCTTAAAGAAAAGATTATCGAAAGTATCAGTAGCGGTCAAAAATTAAATGTAAAGGTCGGATATACCGTCGAGGATGAACCTCTAGGAACAGCCGGTGCATTAAAAAATGCTGAACACTTATTAAGATCTGAGAAATCTTTCATTGTAATTAATGGAGATGTGCTCACTGATATTAATCCATTAATTTTGACTGAGAGTCTCAGAGACTATATCGGGGCTGTGGCAGTAGTTCCGCTCCCATCGCCGTATGGCATAGTAAAATACGATTCTGAAAAGTACAGAATTCTAGAATTTAAAGAAAAGCCAATCATTGAAGAGTATTGGATAAATGCCGGAGTATATGCTTTTACTTCCGAGGTCTTTAATTATCTACCCCTTAAAGGCGAGCTTGAGTTTACCACTTTTCCCGAATTAGCAAGTAAGGGTCTTTTATGTGCAATTCCTTTTAAAGGCAAATATTGGAAAAGTATTGATAGCCAAAAAGATTTAGAGGAGGTCGATGCATATTTTAGATCGAATGGTAAGTGAAATATATGCACAGTGCGGGTCAATTCAGCTTGTTGAGATTTGAGCTCCCAAGCTTTGAGGAGCTAGCACTCCTAGCTTCTTTACTACCTGTACCAATAATGAACTATTCAGAGAATGAAAAAGTTGCGTTTGTAATCTTAGTTGGTCCAGGCAGATCTGCTATAATTTATTATGCAAGGGTCGAGAAGAGACCAGAGGGCAGATTTGTTCACGTAGATAAAATTACTGGTAAAGTATTATATGGAGACAAAGTTTCATTGGAGCCAAATCATACTAGTATTCCAATATTCACTATCAAGAAGCACGATTTAGGAACTTTTTAGAGTCTTATTGCCATAATGTAAGCATCTTCACCGTCGATATAATATCCATGGGCTACTTCAACGATTTTGAAGCCGATGCTTTCATAAAGGCCGATAGCTATCTTATTGGTCACACGAACTTCAAGGAAAGCCTCTTCACATCTGTAGATATTTTTTAAGGCATCAAGACATCTCAATAAGAGAGCTCTCCCAAGACCTCTTCTCCTATGAGGTGGAAGAACAGCAATTGATACAATGTGTCCCGCCCTTTTTATTCTAAGTCTTTCGAATCTTGAAAAAATATGCTCAACCCTAGACATTATATATCCTGCAATTTCTCCATTAAATTCTGCTACAAGAAATGCCTTAGGATATGACTTAAAGATTGAATAGAAAAACGCATAACTATAATTTTCAGGAAGGCTTACCCTATTTATGTTCATCACAGATAGAATATCGTTTTCGTCAGCTTCTCTAATTACGTAATTTTGACCAATAC
>Ga0105162_1001334_pt1 | contig 14394 bp, 12 predicted proteins | sample JNZ201metaG_FD_81532 | JGI IMG/M metagenome (GOLD analysis project Ga0105162, IMG submission 81532) | Hot spring microbial communities from Jinze hot spring, China to study Microbial Dark Matter (Phase II) - JNZ 20120812A | ecosystem: Environmental > Aquatic > Thermal springs > Hot (42-90C) >...
AATTAGCGGAAACTTTTGGAACACCTCTTTACGTGATCAGTGAAAACAAGATAAAGGAAAACTACAGGAAACTGTATAAAGCCTTTTCAAAGAAATACCGCAAGTTCAGAATCCTCTACTCTGCGAAGGCAAACACGAACCTTTCGGTGCTGAAAATCCTCCACAATGAAGGGGCATACGTGGACACCGTAAGCGCAGGTGAAGTTTACTTGGCTTTAATGGCTGGCTTCAACCCCAAAGAAATTTTGTACACCGGGATAAATGTTGGGGACGAAGAGTTGAAATATGTTTTAGATAAGGGCGTTATGATCAATCTTGATTCTTTGTCTCAGCTTAGTAGGCTTCTCAGGCTTGGTGTTCCGGAAATTTTATCCTTCAGGATCAACCCGGAACATGGCGCGGGATATCACGAATATGTTGTTACAGCCAGCAAGCACGCTAAATTCGGGTTAGATGAGGCTTCAGCCCTCAAGGCCTACGAAACTGCAAAGGCTTCTGGTATTAAAAGATTCGGCACCCATATGCACATAGGCTCTGGAATCATGGACGCAACTCCATATCTCAAGGCTGGAGAACGCCTCCTAAAAATAGCCTCAAAAATAGCCGCAAAACTTGGGATAAGTTTCGACTTCATAGACTTCGGAGGAGGGATGGGAGTTCCCTACAAACCAGATGAAAAAGAACTCGACTTAGAAACCTTTTCCAACCAGCTGATTGAAATGTTCAAGGATAAGATAGCTGAATACTCTTTAGGAGAACCGGAGCTCTGGATTGAACCTGGACGTTTCATAGTCGCCGAGGCCGGCGTTCTCCTAACAAGGGTAAACGTGGTAAAACAAGTTTCCAACAAAAAGTTTGTTGGCGTGGATGCAGGATTCAACACACTTATAAGGCCTGCCATGTACGGTGCATATCATCACGTCATAGTTGCGAATAAATTAGACAAGAAGCCAACAGAAACCTATGATATTGTCGGCCCCATCTGCGAGTCTGGGGACTTCCTCGCCAAAGACCGCCTTTTGCCAAAAATCTGTGAAGGCGACTTGCTAGCAGTCTTAAACGCAGGCGCTTATGGTTTCTCCATGAGTTCACAGTATAATTCTAGACCGAGACCCGCTGAAGTGCTGGTTAAAAGCGGCAGGTACGCCTTAGTACGAAAAGCCGAAACTTTTGAGGATTTAGTTAGAGGGCAGAGGATTGCAGAATGGTTAGAAAGATAAATTTTTGGAAAATGCATGGTCTGGGAAACGATTACGTAGTGATTGATAACCGAAATGGAGTACTGAATGAAGGAGAACTTCCAAAGTTAGCGTCTAAAATTTGCAATAGAAGGTTTGGAATAGGCGCAGATGGCTTACTGCTCATTTATCCCTCCAAGAAGGCTGATGTAAAAATGAGAATCTTCAATCAAGACGGCTCAGAGGCTGAAATGTGTGGAAACGGCATCCGATGTCTAGCAAAATACTGTTTCGAAAACGGCTTAGTACAAAGACCATCGATCCTTGTGGAAACATTAGCCGGTGTTAAAGCCTTAGACCTTAAAATAGAAAATGGACTTGTAAAGTCTGCGCGGGTTAACATGGGTTCTCCAAGCTTTAAGGCTGAGGATGTCCCTATAAAATGGGACGGACCATTCATAAACAATCCCATCCATGTTGGAGGAGAAACCATAAAAGCGACAGCTCTTTCCATGGGGAATCCTCACTGCGTGGTTTTCGTTGAAGATGTTGAAGGCTACCCGGTTCAGAAGCTTGGTCCGTTATTGGAGAATCACGAGCTTTTTCCGAAAAGAACCAACGTCGAGTTCGTCCAGATAATCTCAAGAGATAAACTTAAAGTTAGAGTTTGGGAGCGGGGTGTGGGCGAAACCATGGCTTGCGGAACCGGCGCATGTGCAAGTGTTGTAGCCGCAAAGGTTCTTGGAAAAGTAGATGAAACCGTCACGGTTAAGCTTCCGGGAGGCGAGCTGACAGTCGAATATCGCAGCGTCGTTTTCATGGAAGGCCCTGCTGAAAAAGTTTTCGAAGGCGTCATAAACCTTTGAGGAGGATAAACCCGTTGGATTTTGAGTTGTCCGAAAAGGTTAAGGCTCTTCCGCCATACCTTTTCGCCGAATTGGAAAGAATAGTTAGACAAAAAAGGCTGGAAGGCGCTGACCTAATATCCCTCAGCATAGGAGACCCGGATCTTCCACCACCGAAGGTTGTGGTGGAAGCCTTAAAAGAGGAAGTAGCCAAACCTGAAAATCATGGCTATTCATTCAGTGAGGGAGAATATGAGTTTCGGTTAGCTGTCTCCGATTGGTACAAAAGAAGGTTCAATGTAGATTTAGATCCAAATCGAGAGGTTGTGGCTTTACTTGGATCGAAAGAGGGACTCTGCAACATTGCAAGAGCTTTCCTTAACGAAGGCGACCGCGTATTGCTGCCGGATCCGGCATACCCGGTGTACGCTAACGGAGCCACAATTTTGAGCGGCGGCGTGCCAGTTTACTTCCCTTTGCTCGAAGAAAACAGTTTCCTTCCAAGTTTTGAAGGTGTGGACGTGAAAGGCGCTAAAATGATGTTTGTTAATTATCCCAACAACCCTACGGGCGCCGTGATATCCCTTGAAAAACTCAGGGAGCTTGTGGACTTTGCGCTAGACAACAAAGTAATTCTATGCTATGACAATGCGTACTCGGAGATATCCTTCGGTGATTATCGGGCGCCAAGTGTTTTACAGGTAGATGAGGCACGTGAGGTTGCTGTGGAGTTTCATTCATGTTCAAAAACGTTCGGCATGACCGGAAGTAGAATAGGGTTCGCTGTTGGAAACGAAAAATTGATTACGGGGCTCAAAAAGGTCAAATCGCAGGTGGATTCAGGTCCGCCAAAGTACATACAGCTAGCTGCAGCCAAAGCCCTAAAAATGTACGCCGAAGAGAACCCTCCACCCTTTGTGAAGGAGGCTTGCCAAACATATTATAGGCGCGTGAAGATTCTTGTGGAAGAGTTAAACTCTATGGGGCTGAAATGTCAAATGCCCAAAGCCACATTTTATGTCTGGGCTAAATGTGGCACAAGCTCCATAAACTTCGTTAAAAAGATGCTGGAAGTCAACGTTGTCGCCACACCAGGCGTAGGGTTTGGCAAATATGGTGAGGGTTACGTGCGGTTTTCAGCAACATGCCAAGAAGAAAAAATAAAAGAGGCTTGCGAAAGACTGAAGAAAATTCTTTAGTTGTTATTCAGTTGCGCAACAAGCCTTTCAACCAAATCGTTCAATTTTTTGTTCGCGTCCGTTATTTTTTCTTTCATCTTAGCTATTTGCGTGCGTGAAAAGGAAAGTATGCCTCGGCGAGAACGGATCATCTTTCGCATCTCGATGGGAGAAGGGCCTCCGAGGACATTGTGCATCTTAACAAAATTTATCACGTCAATCGAACTTTTAATGTCGTCTTCATCAACCTTTAAATTTATGCTTGCAACTTCCTTAGCAACCTCTCCAAGCATTTCAGATGTCAGGTCCTCTGGATTTAACCCTTCTTGGACCAGTTTTCTAACCAGAGCCCCCACAACTTTGTGAGCTGTCCTGAAGGGAATGTGATATTTCTGAAACAAAACTCTCACAAGCTCCGTGAAGGTTGAGAAGGATATGTTGGGATTCTTTAAGTCTTGTATTGGTTTGCACTGGGCGATTAACTTGGATAAAATCTTGAGGGCTTCGGTAATTTTGGCAAGTGACTCCCAAAGTTTTGGCGTTACTTCTTGAAAGTCCAAGTTGTAACCTGATGGGAGAGACTTCAAAATTAAGGCACATATTGCAAAATTGCCTACCACGTAGCTCATTCTTGCACGAATTACTTCAAGCACGTCTGGATTCCTTTTTTGAGGCATTATGCTGCTTGTTGAACAAAACTCGTCGGGAATATCGATCAGATTGAATTCTGGCGCACTCCAGATTATCAAATCTTCAACAAGACGGCTTATCTCGATGGCAATCATGGACAGGATTGCAAGAGTTTCCATGACAAAGTCGCGGCTGCTGACAGCGTCCATTGAGTTCTCCAAGACTTTATCGAAGCCTAGAAGCTCAGCGACTCTCTCTCTGTTTATTGGAAAACTCGTTGTAGCCAAGGCTGCGGCTCCCATAGGGCAAACATTAACCCTCCTATAACATTCGGCGAGTCTTTCAAAGTGTCTCTGGAAAACGTCAAAATGATACATGAGGTAATGGGCGAAGGTTGTTGGTTGAGCTGGTCTAAGGTGGGTGTATCCGCGTATGATTGTTGAGACGTGTTTTTCAGCCTTCGTCAACAGTTTTGTCTGAAAGTCAATTATAGTGTTCATCAAATCTATCAGTTCTTCGCGTAATTCCATACGGATGGCTGTTGCCACTTGGTCGTTTCTGCTCTTTGCTATATGGAGGTTTTCGCCAGCTTCTTTCGCCCTTTTTATAACTTCCTCTTCGACGCAAACGTGTATGTCTTCAAGCCACGGTTTTACTTTGAATTCTCCAAGTTTCAAGGCTTTGAGAATCTTAACAGCGTCTTCCTCATCTATTATTTTCTGCTCCATCAGCATTACTGTGTGCGCCTTGTTTATCTCTACAACATGTTTTAAGAGCTTCACGTCATCCTTTATTGATGATATAAAACGTGAAACTTCTTTTTTCGTTGACTCTATTCTGCCGCCCCTAAACAGTGAGCTCACGGCATTTTTCCTCTTCAGCTCCTAAAGTATTATTAAGAACATGGAAGGTTTTCGACTGCAGTCCCCACAATTCAATAAAACCGCGTGCTGAGGTTTGGTCAAACGTTGTTTCAATGTCATATGTAGCCAGCTTCAAGTCGTATAACGCGTACTTTGAGGAGCGTCCAACGACCCTCAAGTTCCCTTTATAAAGCTTGAGCCTAACCCTGCCGCAAACTCGCTCCTGAGTCTTATTTATAAACGCCTCCAAGTCGGTTCTAAGAGGATCCACCCATAAGCCCGCATAAACCAGAAAAGCCCACTGGGCATCCACGTATTTTTTGAATGCTAGCTCGTGGCATGTAAGAACCATTTTTTCCAAGTCTTTATGTGCCTCTATTAATATCGTGGCTGCTGGGCATTCATAGACCTCCCTCGATTTAATGCCTACAACCCTATCCTCAATATGGTCTACACGTCCAACTCCATGCTTGCCTCCAATTTCATTCAGTTTCATGATCAAGGAAACCGGATCCATCGCTTCGTTGTTAAGCGCGTATGGAACGCCCCGCTCAAAATCTATGGTCACATACTCCGGTTTGTCGGGGCTTTTCTCTGGCGGCAAGGTCCATTCAAAAACTTCTTCGGGCGGTTCATTGTCTGGGTCTTCTAGCACACCGCATTCGATGGAGCGCCCCCAAAGGTTTTCGTCGATGCTGTAGGGATTTCGCCCGCTCAATGGAATTGGGAGGTTCCTTTCCTTTGCAAATTCTATCTCTTTGTCCCTTGTCAACTGGAAGTCCCTTACAGGGGCCATAACCTTTAAGTGTGGTGCAAGGGACTTAATCGTCACGTCAAAGCGAACTTGATCGTTGCCCTTGCCGCTGCATCCGTGAGCCACAGCAGTCGCCCCTTCCTTGTTGGCAATTTCCACCATTTTTGCAGCTATTAGAGGCCGCGAAAGGGCACTGCTTAACGGGTACTTTTCTTCGTATAAGGCATTTGCTTTTATCGCTGGGAAAACATAGTTGATGACAAATTCCTTTTTAGCGTCTATTGTATAATGTTTTAGGGCGCCTAACGCTAAAGCCCTTTCTTTAACTAGTTCGGGATCCACTCCTTGACCTACATCCACAGTAAGTGTTACAACGTCTGCTCCGTATTTTTCCTGAATCCACTTTATCATAATGGATGTGTCGAGGCCACCGGAGTAGGCTAATACAACTTTTTCCTTTGGCATAGGAGTGCGTGCACATTAAAGGCTTATATATTTTTTGGTCAAGATATATCATAAAAAATCAGAAGTGACCAAAAATGGCTACAAGTATATCTCGAATTGTTCAAGAACTCATAGACAAGGATATCTCAATTCAACATGCCCTTGAGAAGGGGTATGGAAACTACAGTGCAATTGCAAGAATGCTGAAACCCATGGTTGAGGAAATGCTAAATCGGAAAGTAAAACTTGAAAGCGTGATAACCGCTGTAAAAAGGGCTAGTGTAACATATAAACCCACATATTATCTCGACGCAGCAAGCGTTATTGCTGAGAGCACTATAAATCTAAGAACCGACATAGCGAAGATCTCTGCTGAAAAGACTCGAAAGAATATAGAGACCGTAAGGAGGATGATGACTGTTTTTGCTCACGACGAATACATGCAAGTAATTGAAGGGATGAAAACGATAACTCTGCTATTTGATCAAAAGTTGGCTGAAAAAATTCGAACAAATTTCCCATTAGAAAATGTTATTGAAGAGAAAGACAATCTAGTGGCAATAATAATAACGAGTCCTCAAAAGATAGTTGAAACCCCCTATTGTATTACGTCCTTCTACAGCACTATTTCTAGGAGGCACATAAACATTGAAGAAACATTAAGCTGCTCCACGGAAACAATAATAGTTTTACAGTTAAGGGACACCAGCGAGGCGTTAGATGCATTAACAAACTTAATATCTGAAGCAAGAAAGATGGTGGAAAAGCTAGGGCCAGGTCAGAATCAAAATCGCAAGGCGAAAAAATAGTGACCAATTTTGGCCAGAAAACATTTAAATTTCGGAATGTTCATCAAGCCTAACATAAGTCAACTGAGGAGTTCAAGCAATGTCGAAGGAGAGGTGGAGAGACAAAATATACGTTAGTCCATATTGTAAATTGGGTTTGGAGTGTTCGGTTAGTGGAACGGGTGATCCACTAATAAACGATTCAACGTTGAGAGAGGGAGAGCAAACACCAAGTGTTGTCTTTTCAAGGGAGGACAGAGCAAAAATTGCCCAACTTCTCTCCGAAATAAACGTGGAGTGCATTGAGGCTGGGTTTCCAGCGTCTTCTGAAAGTGAGAAGGATGAAGTCAAATATTTGGTAAAACTTGGACTAGATGTTGCCGTTTATGGTTTCGCAAGGGCTGTGAAGGGCGACGTAGACGCTGTCATTGACTGCGACTGTGACGGTGTAGTGGTCTCTTTCCCCCCTTCAGATTTTCACTTGACATACAAACTTAGGATAACCCGGGAGGAATACCTGAAGAGGGCTGTTGAAATAGTGGAGTACAGCAAAAGTCACGGGTTAGACGTCATCTATAGCGCTGAAGATTCCACGAGATGTGATCTTCCGTGGCTAAAAAAGGTCTTCAAAGAGGTTATAGCTGTGGGTGTGGATGTACTGCGTGTTGTTGATACGCTTGGATGCATAACCCCCACGGGTATGCGTTTTCTCATCAGTGAGTTAAGGAAGGAGTTTGATAAACCAATAGAAGTCCACTGTCACAACGATCACGGCTTATCATTAGCAAATGCTTTGGCAGCTTTCGAAAGCGGGGCAACCCGTTTCAGCACTTCCGTTCTTGGTCTAGGCGAAAGGGCTGGAATAACCCCCACCGAAGAGCTTATTGTAGCGCTTAAGAACTTCTATGACGTTGATAAGTATAACACTGAGAAGTTGGGCGAAATCTGCGAAACTGTTGCAAGAATAGCCAAAGTCAATTTGTGGCCCCTTAAGCCCATAGTCGGCTCCAATGTTTTCACACACACTAGTGGGATTCACCAAGACGCCGTTCTCAAAAACCCAATAGTTTACGAGTGTTTCCCACCTGAGATGGTTGGCCAAAGGAGACGTTTCCTTTTAAGCCGAGTAAGTGGCAAAGCTGCCGTTGGCGCCAAACTCAAAGAGTACGGGTTTGCGGCATCGGACAGAGATGTTGAAGAAATTACGAAAATCGTCAAAGAGGTTTCGGCAAATAGGCGAAGCGCGATAAGCGATGAAGAGTTTTTAGAAATCGTTAAAGAATACTTTTCGAAAGCATAGCTCTACAAGGGGAAGCCCATGCATAGCGCAGATTTAACAATGGCTGAAAAGATTCTGTCACGGAAAGTTGGCAAAACAGTTACCGCTGGAGAGATAGTAGTTTCCGATGTAGACTTCTTGATGGCTCACGATGGAACAGCCCCTCTCGCAATAGAACAGCTTTCAAAACTTGAAGTGGACAAAGTTTTTGACCCATCTAGAATACTGCTAGTAATAGACCATGCCGGGCCGAGTCCAAGCGATAAGGTAAGCAACATCCATAAAATGATGAGGGAGTTCGCCCGCAAGCAAAGGTGTCACCTCCGTGACGTTGGATATGGCGTGTGCCATCAGATACTGATCGAAGAGTTTGTGGAGCCTGGCATGATTGTGATAGGAGCAGACAGTCACACGTGCACTCACGGTGTACTTGGCGCCTTTGCCACGGGAATGGGAAGCACAGAGGTTGCCGTAGGAATGGCGTATGGGCAGACGTGGCTAAAAGTTCCAGAGACGATAAGGGTTAATGTGCTTGGGGAACTCAAATGGCCTCTGTCATCTAAAGATGTAGCACTCTACTTGATGAAAGAGCTGGGGACAGACGGAGCCAACTATATGGCTGTTGAGTTTGTAGGAGAAGGCATTGAAAAAATGAGCATGGACTCGCGGATTACATTAACAAACATGACCGTTGAGGCGGGAGCCAAAGTGGGCTTTTGCCCCTTCGACAAAGTAGCCCAAAATTTCCTACTCACGGAAAGAGGTAAATTGTTCGGATATCTAGGGCCTGATAAAAATGCCAACTATTCGGATGAAATCACTATTGATGCCCGAAACATCGAGCCCGTGGTTGCGCTGCCCCACTCGGTTGACAACGTAAAAGCTGTAAATGAAGTTGAAGGTATAGAAATTGACCAAGTTTTTATCGGAACATGCACAAACGGGAGACTTGAAGACCTTCGGACAGCTGCCCGCGTTCTTGAAGGAAAAAAGGTTAAGGATGGCGTACGGCTGATAGTTCAACCTGCATCCAAGAAAATCTACTTAAAAGCCCTGAAAGAGGGAATAATAGAAACTTTGTTGGTTGCAGGTGCCGTGATAAATCCACCTGGCTGCGGTCCATGCGTTGGAAGGCATTTGGGGATCCTCGGCGACGGCGAGGTATGTTTAAGTACGCAAAACAGAAATTTTATAGGGAGGATGGGAAATCCAAAAGCTGAAATATATTTGGCTTCTCCGGCTGTAGCTGCTGCTTCTGCGATTAAGGGTGCTATAACTAGTCCGGTGGAGGTTTGAACATGATACTTGAAGGTAGGGTTTGGAAGTTTGGAGACGACATAAACACTGATTTAATAATAGCTGGAAAATACAAGTTTGACACGTTAAATATGAGCGAGCTGGCAAAACATGCGTTTGAGGCTATACGTCCAGACTTTGCCGAGAAAGTTAAAGAGAGCGACATAATAGTTGCTGGAAGAAATTTTGGCTGTGGTTCAAGCCGTGAACAAGCACCTCAAGTTCTTAAGGCTCTAGGCTTGAAAGTTATTGTGGCTGAAAGCTTCGCAAGGATTTTCTTTAGAAATGCTATAAACTCCGGCATACTTGCCCTAGAATGCGAAGGCATATCACAAGCGGTAAAGGAGGGCGAAATTCTCAGGGTGGATTTGGAAAAAGGGGTTGCGGAAAACGTTAACACGGGTATTGTGCTTCGATTTAAACCCCTTCCAAAGTTTCTTGAAGAAATATTCAAGGAAGGTGGCCTAGTACCCTACGTCAAAAAGAATAGAGGAATAAGGATTGAGTAAAAGCGTTGCAGTGATACCGGGTGACGGCATAGGCCCAGAAATATTTTCGGCAGCGATGAAAATTTTGAATTCTATGAACCTTCCGTTGGAATTTGTAAAAGTTGAATGTGGAAGGAAAGTTTGGGAAAAGTTTGGGAAGCCATTGCTTGAAGAGGATCTAGAAGTTATAAGAGGTTGTGACGCACTGCTTAAGGGGCCCATCGAAACGCCTAGTGGTAGTGGAACATATCAAAGTGTGAGCGTCACTTTGCGTAAGGAGCTCGATCTATATGCTAACGTGAGGCCCTTCAAAAGTGTGCCTGAACTTGCTCTGATTCCCAACGTTGACATGGTGATTATAAGAGAGAATACCGAAGGACTGTACAGTGGGCTAGAGTATAAGTTGGCGGAGGATGTCGCCATAAGCCTGAGAGTTATCACTAGGAGAAAAAGCGAAAGAATCGTGAAATTCGCTTTCGAGTACGCTCTAAAGACGGGGAGAAAAAGGGTAACAGCAGTGCACAAAGCCAACATACTTAAGGAGACCTGCGGGCTTTTCGTTGAAACTGCAAGAAGTGTTGCAGCGAAATATCCGACCATAAAATATGACGAGTTACACGTGGACGCGGCAGCATATAAGATAGTTAATTCACCCCAAGACTTGGACATAATCGTTACAACAAACCTTTTTGGAGACATTTTAAGCGACGAGGCTGCGGGAGTGACCGGAGGGTTAGGCATAGCCGCCTCAGCCAACGTTGGCGAAAAAATGGCCATGTTTGAAGCCGTTCACGGCACAGCTCCAGACATAGCGGGGAAAGGGATTGCAAATCCAACAAGTCTACTTAGAGCATCCGTCATGATGCTTGAATATCTTGGCTTCAAAAACGAGGCGGAGAAGCTTAACAAAGCCGTGATGGAGGCTTTGAAGAACAAAGAGGCTAGAACACCAGACGTTGGAGGGCTTGGAAACACGGAGACGTTCGTCAACGAAATCCTGAAAATCCTTGAAAGAACCGAATAGATTTAAGGTACACTCAACAGTTTTTTCAAAACCTCTTGAAGTACTTGTATGCTAGATAAGTATTCTTGCATGTTCACATGTTCGTTAGGCGTATGATCTAGGCCAGAGTTGCCGGGACCATAGGCTACCACGGGTATTTTCAATGCTTTTCCCAAAAGGTTCATGTCGCTTGTCCCTGTTTTCCTCAAAAGTTTTGGGGTTTTCCCCGTCACCTTCCTTATTGCAGCTGAAAAAGCTCGCACAAGGGTGCTGTTCTTGTCTGCCTCAAAAGGTTCGATAGAATCAACAACTCCCACTTCAATTTGAGCTTGAGGATTTTCCTTACTATAACATGCCACGCACTCGCTTATCTTATCATACACTTGTGTGCATGTTAATTGCGGTGGAACCCTCACATCTATTAAGGCTTTGCATCTTGACGGAACATTTGAGGCATAACCACCGCCATCCAAATATATCAAACAGGTCGAAACATTGTAGAAGAAGCCGTTTGGAGATTTCTCTTGGAATCTTATTTCCTTTATTCTTCCCCAAAGCTCGAACATTTTTTCGATGGCGTTTTCAAAAAGCCATGGGGTGGAAGAGTGCCCAGTCACCGTTTTGCATTTCAACTTAACTAGTAAGCTCCCCTTATACCCAATCACCACGTTCTCCGTTCCACTTGGCTCGCCAAAAATTGCACAATCGGCGGATACGCCCTCTTTAACTAGGTGTTTGACACCCATGCTTGTTTTTTCCTCGTCAACGACACAAGCCACCACAATTTTCCCTTCTTTTCCCATCTCTCCAACTAAATGGGCTGCCAGTATCATTGAGGCAAGAGAAGCCTTCGCATCTACAGCGCCCCTCCCATAAATTTCACCGTTAATAATCCTTACTGGAATGTATCCGGGAACAGTGTCCATGTGCCCACAAAGCAAGACTGTAGGCTTTCCACGTCCAACTTCGCCAATAACATTTCCAACATCATCAACCCTAACATTAAAATTAAGTTTCTTCATTTCGTCAGCGATAAAAGCAGCGACTTTGCGCTCTCTTCCAGATGGACTGTAAGTTTTAAGAAGTTTCACTAAAAACTGAACAGCGTATTCTTCCAGCTTCTCCATTTAGGATTTCATCCAACACGGTTATAGCTTCATTAACCTCTTTTTCCGTGATGATGAAGGGTGGTAAAAAGCGTACCACCGTTCTGCCAGCATCAAGCAGCAGAACCCCTCTTTGTATAGCCCCCAATATGACGTTCAGGACTTCAATTCTCAGTTCTAAGCCTAACATTAAGCCTAAGCCACGGGCATCCCTAACGATTCTATGTTTCACCTGTAGCTCTTTCAATTTCTCTAAAAAGTACTTTCCGACCTTTGCCACGTGCTCCAAGAGGTTTTCTCTTAGGAGAACATCAATTGTGGCAGCGGCTGCGGCGCAAGCCACCGGGTTCCCACCGAAGGTGCTTGTGTGCTCCCCCACTTCAAGTTTTGATGCAATTTCCTCGGTTGTTAAAGTTGCCCCTAAAGGTAATCCCCCGGCGATCGATTTTGCAATGCATAGTATGTCCGGAGCTATTCCCCAATGTTCGCAGGCAAACATTTTCCCAGTCCTGCCCATACCAGTTTGAACTTCATCTATTATCAGCAGAACTCCGGTTTCGTCGCACAACTCCCTCAGTGACGGGAGAAAGTCCTCCGGAGGAACTATGATGCCGCTTTCCCCCTGTATAGGTTCCACGATAATTGCAGCTGTTTTTTCTGTGATGGCCTCCTTAACTCTTTGAATGTTGTATCTTGGAACGTGCTTAAAGCCGGGAACAAGGGGTTCAAAAGACGCTCTATATTTTTCCTTCCATGTTGCAGACAACGCCCCCATGGTTTTCCCGTGATAGCCTCCCATCATTGCAATTATTTCAGTTTTCCCGGTGTACTTGCGCGCCATTTTTATGGCACATTCAACAGCTTCGGCTCCACTATTTCCCAGAAAAGCCTTACTCAGCCCTTTAGGAGCAATTTTGATTAACTTTTCCAGGAACATTGCCTTCGTTTCGTTGTAGAATGACCCGTGACAAGCGGTCAGCTTTTCCACTTGGCTTTTTATGGCTTGAACTATCTCTGGGTGGGAGTATCCGAGAATGCAGACTCCATAATTCCCGGTAAAATCCAAGTATTTTTTGCCGTTAATATCCCAAAGGTAAACTCCATCGCCTCTACAGAGCACAACAGGCCTTTTGGCATAAGCCTTAACCATGCACTCGTCTTCTATCTTCATAACAGACCTTTCATCCACGAACAATCACCGTCCCATTTTCGTGTTTAAGCGCCGATAAAATTGGAGATTTACAAAGTCCAGAGGCAATTATTGCCTCTTTTACGCCCATTTCCAGGGCTTCTAGAGCTGCGTGAACTTTTGTGCTCATTCCAGAACCTATTTTGGGTAAAACATCTCGGATTTCAGAAACTTTTATTTCACGTACAAGTCTTCCATCCAAAATAACCCCGTCCACGTCTGTTAGGAAAATAAGTTTGTCAGCCTTTAATGCGCCGGCAATGCTGGCGGCAGCGCGGTCTCCATCAACATTTAAAAGCTCAAATTCCTCGCCTATGGCAACCGGGGAAACTACTGGCACATATCCATTCGCTATTAGAAGCTTAAGTAATCCATCGTTTACTTGGTATACTTTTCCAGAATAGCCAGCATCTGCAACTCTTTTCCTCCCCCTCTCGTCGACAATTATCATTTTCTCTTTTCTCTTCGCTTTCAGGAGAAAACCGTCAACACCAGAGAGCCCGACGCTTCGCACTCCTTGACTTTGAAAAGCTGACACAACCCCCTTATTGATTTTGCCCGACATGACCATGTTTAGTATTTCAACAGTTTCTAGGTCCGTGTAACGGCTTCTGAACCCTTCGGGGGAGATTACGAAACTCTGTTTTTTACCCAGTTTCTCCGCGATTTGTGTTACTTCGACTCCTCCCCCATGGACAAAAATTAGGTTGCCTCCGCCTTCCACTAAGTCCTTTGCATCTTTGGCAATTTCAGATAGACCGTTTTTAACAACTGTTCCTCCGGCTTTTGCAACTATTAGCATTTTTCACACCGGATGAAGCCCCACATTCTCTATGCCCGTTTTTTCGTCAAACCCAAGCATAATGTTTAAACATTGGACCGCTTGGCCCGCTGCACCTTTCATGAGATTGTCTATAGCTGAGAAGACCACAAGCCTTTTCAGCCTCTCGTCAAGTTCAAAGCCTATGTCGCAAAAGTTGGATCCCACAACTACTTTTGGATCCGGATACTGGTAAAGGCCCTTTTTGTATCTGTAGAATCGCACGAAAGGTTCACCTTCATATGCTGAACGAAAAGCTGTCCAAATGTCTTTCAATGCCGCTTCTCGGGCGAGAAAAGTGTGAATCGTGGAAAGTATGCCCCGCACCATGTTGACCGCGTGGGGAGTAAGCGCAACTTGCACGGGCTTTCCAGAAAGCAAACTTAGTTCTTGCTCTATCTCAGGAGTATGCCTATGATCGATCGGCTTATACGGCCTCGTTCCCCCGGCTCTTTCTGGGTGATGGGACGCTAGGGATGGACTGCTTCCCCCTCCAGACGAACCTATTTTGGCATCGACAATCACCCTACAGC
>Ga0105162_1001335_pt1 | contig 14375 bp, 17 predicted proteins | sample JNZ201metaG_FD_81532 | JGI IMG/M metagenome (GOLD analysis project Ga0105162, IMG submission 81532) | Hot spring microbial communities from Jinze hot spring, China to study Microbial Dark Matter (Phase II) - JNZ 20120812A | ecosystem: Environmental > Aquatic > Thermal springs > Hot (42-90C) >...
GGTATCCACTCTGATCACTACGAGAAGTCATTGAAGACCCACTCAGAAAAGACAGAACCACATTTTCCACACCAACCCAGTCAAAGGTAAACAAAGCATAACCATCTGAAATTGCCCTACCATTCATTTGAGGATTCATAACCCGTATAATCCCAACTACTCCTGAAAAAGGAACTTCAGATACCTTACCAGTAGAAAGATTTTCAAGTTTGAAAAATGTTGTATATGTTACAGCACCATAAGATACCACAGGATCAACTATTACCGAAGTTCCTCTACCTACCTGTCTTTTCCAGACAGCATCAAGACTTCCCTGACTGACATCAGCATCCTCAACCTGAACCAGATTCCCATTAACCGAATAAAGTCCAAGTATTCCCAGATTCTCAACCTCACCATTCAATTTCCAGCCAATATATATTTCATTCTCAACCTCACTAGTAAAAATACCCCTGATTATAGGTGGCAATTTCTCCCTAAGTTCCACCTCTTCCCTGAAGATCCCTAATGAAGTCCTGCCCTCCCTCCAAACCCTATCACCAGTCCAACCAATATCTTCCCAGATTACCTCTTCCCCATTCACACTCCAGACTTCAGTAGTATTATTCTCGTAAGAAACACAATCAAGAGTAAAGAGAATATTCTCATAAGGAGTTTCAATCAGATACCCGTCCTCAATAGGTTTCACAAAATAGTAAAACCATCCATTCTCCCATACTGCAATAGGATAGGGATAGAACACCCTAATCCTAAGACCATTCTCATAGGGATAATCCTCAAAGTTCCTACCTAGAAAAAATCTACTGGAAACAGAAGTCCTTTGAACTTCCCTGATCTCCAACTGTCTTCCCACATAGTAAGAGAGAGGTAACAGTATCAGAAAAAAGGCAATCAGAACTGAAGCAAATCCCCTTTTTCCTAAATAGTTCTTCTCGTCCATACCAGACCTACTGCACCACTCCCCATAAGCAGTAAACCACTAATACTGAGTAAAGCCTCCTTAGAAACTGGCAACTCCATAGAAAAGACGAGATTTACCCACATGTCCTCTGTCCCTGTCTGAATAGCCTCCTCTACTACCTTGTATCCCTTAGCCCAAGCAACTATCCTAATATTTTCCATAGGTGGTAAAGCCAGACAATATTCAGCACTAAAGTAACCAAAAGCTACCAGACTGTTGTCCACCCAAGCTCCAATAGTAACATTCTCAACAGTTTTACCCGTTCTATCCCTAAGAAATCCTCTAACCTCGACCTTATCCAAATAAGCAATTGAAACAGAAAGATCATGAAGAGTAATACCACCCCCATCCAGTTCAACTGAAGGTGAAATCAAACTCAACTGTATAGAAGCATTCTCAAGTGGTAAAACAAGACTTTTTATCTGACTAAAAGTAATCCAAGTATCCCCCCAAAAAGGATAGGAATAATGAACCTCTGGAACCGTCCAATCCTCAATAAGAAACCCATTCTCCTCAAACCTGATAACTACTGGTGTATTATCTGGAATCGTCTTATTCTCATAGATCAGAAATCCGACAAAAGTAGCCTGAAAAACAATATTTTCAGCAAATCTAGGAACATTATCAATACTCCAACTGATTCTAGTAGGATTCTTCCCAAATGAAATTGAACTTATCTGAAAAGGAACAGGTTGATATCCAAGAATCCTCAAATGAAAGTAACCATAGACTCCAAAGCCAAACATCCCTAGACCAATAAGAAAGACAAGAGCAAAAGGCAAAACCCTGATTCCCTGTCCCTTCATCGAATTATCCCCCTTACCCTTATAAATCTTTCGAATCCAGAAACAAACTTCCATACTATTCTAGCCATTGACCTTCCAAAGACCTTTATCCCTCCAACCACTAAAGGTGAAACAAAGTTATAGTAGAGTTTGATGAACAACCTACCTACAAATGATACCCTCATCCTGAAATCCCTGAAATTCCTAAGATTTTCCAAAACCTTAGTAGCCTTTGCCCTAGAAATAGCACCAGCAGTAGCACTAGCCATAGCACCACAACAAGTTCCCAAAGGTGGAATCAGAATAACCAGTATGATAGCCCCAATAATCAGAAGCAGTAACATCATAAGGAATCCAAATGGACTCTTTATGAAATCGATTAATTTCGAGAAATATTTCGAAATAGTATCCCAGATACTCCAATATCTCTCCTGTAACTCATGAGGTTGTAACTCAACATTATAGGTTTTTGCTACCTCCCATTTTCCCACACAGAATACCCAGAAATCAATACTGATATGCCAGCTTTCCCTCCAATGTCCTGAAGTAGCTAGATAATTCCAACTATGAGATCTGAGCTGTGTCCAGTCTATTGGAATATACCAATAGTTCTTAAAGACTTTCGGATCAAGCTCAACATCTGGTTTCCCATCCCCATCCAAGTCCACACTAGCCAGAATCCCATTAACATCTGGATTCCATCCCCCCTGTTTAGTCATCTCAGGAAACAGACTCAAATCTGTTCCCTTTGTGCTTATAATCGTTCCACAATAAGAAATAGCATCCTTATCCGTTGGTTCAATCCTATTAGCCTCATAAATCTCAGCATTTGCAATACCAAAATAAACAGCACTAGGATTATCAGTAAAGTAGGTAGGTCTAAATGGAACTGCCTTAATCCACAAAGTAGGACTGTAATAGGTTACCCAATAGCTATGTCCAAAACTCTCTGGCAATTCACCAATACTAACATTCAAATCAGCCCTGAGATGGAACAAATCCATTACGAAAGTAAGCTTCTTACTGGGATCCGTCTTACTCGGAACATCCCAACGATAAGAAGCAACACTAGTAGGAATTCCCCCTACCCTGCCCATATAATCCACAAACCACATCTGCTCTATATTCGCAAAGAAAGTTCCCTGTTTCCAGAGTCCACTCCATTTCTCTGGTGGTGCAATCTCCATACTGGACAACAAAAACTTACCATACCAATCACTAGGTATATTATCCTTGGTAATCACCATATCCACTTTCCGATAATCTCCATCCTGAACACCTCTAAGATAAAGTCCCTCTAAAGTAAGTTGAATTCCCTGATAACCAGTAACTACCTGCCTAGCAAAAACCCTATACCCCAGAATTATGAAAAGAATCAGTAAAGAAACGATAACAGGAACCCATACTACCCTAGGTAGTCTTTCCCCTCTCATGCTCTCCTCCCTCCCACATAGACCCTTCTAGAAAGAGAAAACAGGATCATCAAAGCCCCAATAATACCCATCATGAGTAACACATATATATAACTAGGAATAACCGTTGGTTTCTCAATTCTTGGTTTAGTCAAGTAAACTATGTAGTAATTCCTGTCATCCTTCAACTCTATCGGAAATACCTGAACACCACCGTATTCAGACGAATAAACCTCAACACTTGCCACTATGGTTCCATCCGTAACCAGAGCAAAAGGTAAAGTAATCCCCATTGGAGTCCACCAAGTCTGTGTTACTCCTGCCCCCGACACAGTAACAGTAACATTCCTCACATAGTCCCCTGTTTCCCTATCAAGAACCACAATACTCGGATAAACCCAAGACCAGAGATTTATATCACGAACAGTATCCATTCGAAGTCTCTCAAAATTAGCCCATTCGCCCCATCTATCCAACCCACTCACTACTCCACTCTCATACCAATTTTCTGGAACTCTATGGCATAGAGAATAATTCCCTCCCTTTGGAACAGTTAAAGAATAAGAACCATCTTCCGAAGTTAAATTCTCAGCCCATTCTGTTCCCTTAGTATATACGATAATCCCCTTCAGAGGTTTGAAACTAGATCCATAGGTAACTTTACCCGAAATAGTGCAATAAGTATCAATCCTTTCAACTGGTATCTCGATAGTCATTCCACTCCATACCTGAGAAACAGGAACCTGTATCCAAGTCTGCCCATAATCAACTGGCACACCATCCTCAACTCTCCTTCCCCATCCAACCTCAAAAATGTAGAAAGCAAAGTTCTCTGGATATCCTATTGGAACTGCCTCAAACTTCAGAACACCTCCACCTGCTCCTACCTCAAAATACTGATTCTCAACATAAACCTCCCTATTCTCGCTATCTAAATAACTCGGATAGCTAACATCCTCTCCAAAAACAAAATTTTCCCCATTAATCATGCCAGACTCAATCCTAGTTCCTGAAAGATGAAGTTCCCCTTTGATACCAGCCTTATACAACGGTTCTCTTGTCCACTTATCAACAGGAATTAATCTAACAAAAACAGTATCAGACATCCAATACCATCTAGGCATTTCCAAAGTAATTTCCTCTATGTTCTTTGTTACCTTATATGAGTAATCTTTGTAGTAAGCACCTGCACAAACTCTGAAAATAACAGGAACCTCCATTGGAACTTCCCAATCAAAAACAGCATGACCATATCTGGGATCAGTTTTAGCACTCGTCAAAACCTTTCCATCTTCCCCATAGACAACCACATAAGTAGCAATCCTATTCTTCAAATCCGAAACAGGATAGTAATAACAACTGGTATTATCTGGGAAATAAGCAATACGCAAATAATCCTCTGATATCCCCTCTGGAACCAGACTAACAACCACCTTTTCTGCTACTTTATTAGGCAATTTCTTAATAGTTAAAGTCATAGGACTCACCTCCCATCTCAATGGTGGATAGGTAGTAGCCTCCCAGACTCCACCAATCCTAATCAGAATCGTATCTCCCAGAAATGCCCAACTCTCATCAGTAGAAATCGTGATCTTGAAATCTGAACTTTTTGCCCCATTTTCCACATTTGGATCCTCCTCACCATAACACTTAGTAGGAGTAATGGAAACAGTCATAGTTCCACTAGCCCCATGAATCTTAACAAGAGTATCCGAAACCTTTTCGAAAGTTCCTCCACTAACAGTAGTAATCTTTGGATAGAAAATCATCCAGACATCCTCTTGACTGAAATAAGGATAAGCAGTTACATAGCAACTAATATTCCTCTCCAACTTCCCATCAAAAAATCCAACAATGGGTTTATCAGGATGCCAGCCACCAGTAAAAGTAGTAGGTGGTTCAACCTCATATCTCAGAGCATATTGAGTTCTGAAAGCCCAAAGATTAGAACCTCCTCCTTTTGGAGCAGTTCCTATAATCGTAACAGTAGCAAATACTATTGCTGGTAAAGAAGGATTAACCCTATCTACTGGTATCTCAAAAGTAACAGTAGGTGGATCCCCTTTTCCTTCCTTCCAAGAAAGCCAAGTAGATTTAATATCACTCCAAAATATACTTCCTACCTTAACAGCCTTTGGAATCCAGTTCTCAGTATCCTCATAGGTATAGGTAATCAAATCACCCTTTTCGTCATAAATCCTAAAAACATTTAAATAATATATATCTGCTCTCCAATCAGCAATATAATCCGTTCCAAAAAACCATCCTGCATATGGTTCTCTAATAGTAACAGTCAATGAAGCAGATTTTACCTTCCAAGAAACACCCTTCATAGTAGGGACAGATTCAAAATAACCCATACCCCTAACATCAGTCTTTAACTTTAACTTATCAGAATGGTAGTATCTAACATATGCCTGCTCAATTATCTCAAGCAACTGTTTATTCTCATAGATTTTATCCCATTTCTGATCCACAAGAGCATCCCTCTCGTCATCCGTCAGAAGCTCATAAATTTTACCAGCAACAAGCACTCCCAAATGTACCGCAAAACTAATAGCAAGAATAGTTACAAAACAGCTCTGAGATTCCAGCCTTTTCTTAAACTCCAAATAAAGCTGTTTCTCCTTTCTGAATAGCTTCTTCAAAACCTCCTTTGTAACCTTGACATTATCATAGTTGCATATATATGTAAGTCCATCAAATCGATAATCTAAATCCTTCTTTGCCTCCCTGAAATACTCCGAATTATACCCTATCCAAGAACCAATACCAGAAAAACGAGGTGTCTTTCCAACTACCAGCAAAGGTTTAACCTCTATGGTAATTCCACCACCAGCTACCTGAAGTAGAATTGAAACACTCGAAATGGAAGTCAGTAAAAGTCCACAAACCAGAGTAGCAATACCCTTTTTCCCTCTCATCTTCTCAACCTCCCCCTGATCATACTACCTATTCCCAAACCGAAAACCAGAACACAGATACCAGCAATTATCAGCATCCAAGGAATAACCCTTACAATTGCTCTAGGAGCAACACTAGGAGTAACCCACATCAGATTAGCATTAGTATCGACCAGTTCCCAAGAACAGAACAATTGGGGTTTCGATTCAGATTCAGGAGTTCCAACTCCAACATAGAATTCTCCAGCAACATTAATTCCAGTATTTTCATCAAAATAATTATGAATATAGAAAGTGATAACAACAACTGGCATACTCGGAATAGGTATTACAAAAAGAAGCATTCCCATATTCACAGTTTCTAAAGTCCTAACAGGTTTACCCATGATAACAATATCTGTTTTCTTTAGAGCAATTCGATTTTCCCTAAGTTCCCTTACATAATCACTAAAAGTAATTTGACCATGTGTCAAAGCATAAAGATCATCATAAGTCCAATAGACAATAGGAAAGCCCATGTTCACACTAGAACAGAACCAAGTATCTGGTGAATAAGCCCAATTGTCCACATAGACATTCCCCTCATAGTGAATCTCTACCTCAGCATATTCCCCTAGAACCCTCTTGACATAAGCAACTGAAGGTTTAACCTCACCCTCCTTCGTAACATTCCATCTGAAATATGTTCCCTGAACTGCCCAAGGTGGTATCAAAAGTAAGATACCAGTCCCAACCAGAATTAAACCAACCAGAATAGGAACAGCGAAAACCAATAATGTTCTTCCTTCCCTCATCTCCTACCTCCTCCCCAGACCCCTATTAACATTAACCCAATAGTGGATATCAAAGCTATTCCAACTCCCAGATAAAGCAAATAAGGCTCAACCTGTAAGGGATAGTTAGTCCAGCTCAGAACAACCTCAGCATTAGGACTTGAATGAGAATACCTCAAAGGAAGTCCAAGTCCCTTGTGAACCCAGACATCTCCAACCCTATAACAGGTAAACTCTCCCATTGGAATCGAAACACTAGACTCCTCTCCAAAAGATGGATCAAAGTCAAACATCTCAGCAAAACAACTTGTCAACTCTGGAAAATCGTTATCATAGTTCTCAACCCTAAATGTTCCATTATCATACCATCTTACTACCTCCTCCCAGTATTCCTCAGTCCAACCACCCCTATTCTCTCCCTCTAATGGAAATCTCTTGTAAAGCGTTCTCCACATGGCTTTAGCCTCAAGATAGTCCCCTTTGTTCTCACAAACCCAGAACCTGAGATCACCCTTACTCAAGTGTGTTCCATTGTCCCAATTCCAAGACCATTCACATTTAGTTTTAGTCCTATCCCAAGTTACCCTGACACTCCTAACACCCACTAGAGTAATTCCAAGACCAGCTACAAGTAAAACACCAAGAATCAAACCCACAAAATAGATCTGACCCTTCAACCTCCAATTGCCTCCTCCAAATCTTCCAAAGTTCCGATATTATTTTCCTCAATAAACTTTCTCACCAAATCAGTCCCTTCCGCCAATACCCTAGTTTCCTTTGGAAACTCCTTCAGAATAGTCTTCAAACTCTTTACCCCAATAGGTTTTCCAACAATTGTTCCCTCCCTAATACCCACTAGAGTTCCTTCAACCGCATACATCCCAGCCTCAGTATAATCACCAGCAATATACTTATCTGGAAGTTCAATCAGGTAATAAAGCTCCCCTAGAGATGGAGTAGCATCTCCAAAGAAAGCAATAGGTTTCAGTTCCTCTTCAACCCTCATCTTCTCCTCCCCCATGCTATTCCCACCACATATCCTATAACTGCCGTTATAATAGTAGCCACGATCAGACTAGCCAAGAAAGCAATAGCAAGAGTCTTCGGCTTAGTAATAATATCCTCCCATGAAACCTGTTCTGGGATACCATAAATTCCCAACCTCTGACAAATCTTAGCTATCAGAGGTAAGAAAAGAAACAGACAGATGAAGAAGCTTACCGCAAACACAATACCAGCCAGTCCCCTAGTTTCCATTCTAATGCTAACTCTACCTATATTTAACAATTTCTGCCTTCTAACCCCAGATACTTCTTTCTTGGCTCCTGCTGTTTAGATTCTCATCGCAGTTACTACCCACTTCCCTGTCCTCATTCGAATCCTTGGATTAACCCACTTCCTTGGAGTCTCGACCTTAAGAGCCTCAATGGCTCTTCGAGCCTCCTCATAGGTAGCATACTCGCCAATCACTGCCCTCTCTCCCTTCCTAGCTTCCGTCTTCTTAACAGCAGGAACCACAGGATTTCCCTCCATCCTTCAACTATCTTTTACCTATTTAAAGCTTTCTAAAGCTCAGAATAAACAATCACAGTAGTATTATCCCCGATGAAAACATCCTCAACCCTGTATCCTCGCTTCTCCAATTCCTCTACTTTTCCTGCAATCTCCTCCTCAGAAAGCTTATAGTTATAATTAATTGCTCTAACCTCTGTCATCCCTCAAATTTAATCTGCTCTACCGTTTCAGGAGAATCAGTATAAACAATTACACAGCTCCTGCTTCCAAGAAAAATACCTAAAATTTTGTATCCCCGCTTCTGTATGTCCTTCATTACCTCTTCAAGTCGTTTTTCAGAAGGTCTGTAACTAGATTCCCATACAAAAAGCTCTGCCATTTCACCTCCTCCTAACTGCCCTTGCCCCTACAACCAAAGCACCAACAAAAGTAGTAAGTAAAACAGCACCAATCAGAGGCATAACCCACCACATACCAGCAACAGCCTTCTGCAAAGCAATATCCTGTTCTAAAGGCTCATGAGTAACCACCAACTGCTTCGTAAATGTCAGATCACCAGCCCTAGCAATAAGAACATACTCGCCTACTTCCACATTCTGGAAACAGTAACCTCCCACAAAATTATCTGAATAAACCCTATTAACCCCAATAAGACTCACCTCTACCTGATTCTCATATATATTTTCCCCTAGATAAATCTTCCCATAAACCGTCGAAACCACATAAGTCCTGTTCTCACTCAAAGAATAGAAGACATTAATATTAGCATCCCTAGTCAGAATCCACTCATACCTGAGATCCTTTACCCTCAGAACAACCCTGTCCCCAACCACATTCTCAAATCTGAAACTACCAGAAGAATCAGTATAGGTATCCATCGGAACAAGATTATAGCTACCAATCCAGACATACAGCCCTCCATATGGTTCAGAGTAATTCTCACAAACCTTAGACACTCTTCCCGAAATAGTAAACCTAGGTATCCCCTCTGGAACAGTAATTTTCTTCTCGATTTCAGCTATCTTCAGCCAAATGTTGTAAACCTGAACCTCCAAGTTGCTTATCCTTACCTCCAATTCACCTACCCTACTCTGGAGATCCTGAACCTCATCCTCTAATTGATCTACCCCTTCAATCGTCTCAGCCAACAACCTTCTAGTTGCCTCCAGCTCCTTCCAAACCAATAACAGGTTTTCTTCAATCTGACTTACCCTGTTCTCTAACTTATCCATTCTTTCTTCTAGACTAGCTACCCTCTGTTTCAAAGAGTTAATCTCATAATTCTGAAGAGCAATGTTCTCCCAAATCTGAAGTATCTCCTCCCTAATTCCCTCGATATTCTCCTGAATACCAGAAATCTGACTTCTTACCCAGTTCATCCAAGCAGAATCCAACTGCATTAAATAGGTAGTAACCGAAAAATCCTGATTAACCTTAAGATAATCCAGATAACAGGTATAGCCATCCTTGCTAACAACTAGATAATATTCGCCCTCAGGAATGGTTAAACTCCAACCACCGTTTTCATTAGTTACAACACAGTAAGTCTCCCCTCCTACTACCACTTTGATAACTACCCTAATCTCAACTATTACTTGACCATTCTCAGCCCTAATACGCCTATGATGAACAAAATGAAGAAAAGTATTCCTTCCCCCATACCTAAACTTCAAAATCACATTATGATTGCTTACCACGATCCACTCAACTGAAATTACAGCTCCATTAACAGTAACCTCCAAATTTTCGTTAATAACCACCTCCAACAAATGGAAAGTCTCAGAAACCCTTGACAATTGAACACAAGCTCCCTCTAAAGGCTGATTGTTAGAAATATCATAGACAATCCCAGATACCGTATATTCCTCATCTGCCTTAACCAAAGGAATCAATAGAGAAGTCAGAACAAGAACCAGAAGTAAAGATGCTATTCGTCTCATCCACAAAGAAATCCCCAAACCCTTAAAAGATTTTCCATCTACACTTTCTTAAGTAAGAATCCAATAATGAGCATAACTAGAACCAATAATAAAATAGCCAAAATTGTTCCACCCTGAAGAGTAAAAGTAAGAGGTGGTATCCTATTGAAACTAACCCAAGAAACTTGATTTTCCTTAACCTCTACTACCTTACCCTTATCCCCAACAAAGACCTGATACCTTCCCTGATCCAAACCAAAACAACAAACACCATTTGAATCAGTCAGCCCTTCAAAAGAACAGTTTTCGCCAACAACTGAAACCCTTACCCCTTCAATATCAATTCCCTGAACCAACACAACCAAAACCCCTTTAGCAAGAACTGGATTTACCAATACCAGAAGCAACAGAACAGATACTGGTAACCACCATCCTCTCATATGCTAATTATTCCGACCAACAATAAAACCGCAACACTTACTAAACCAATAATAAGTAACAAGAACCCCAGTTTTTTAGTAGTGCTTAACTGACTCCATCTAGATACCTTAGTAAAAGCAGGATATCCAAAGAGCTTCTTCTGACTGACATACCTCTGGAACAACTGTTTAGCCGTATGCAAATAGTCTTTCTGAATACCCTCCAACTCCCCTATCCTCTTCTCGTATAGCTCAGCCTTTTCCCTCCACTCCCTAGCATGAAGATCATCAAAGACCTTAACAGCTTTTGCCAGTAGTTCTGGATTATCAGGTATTCCAAGTCTTCCAAACTTCTGAAATATCCTAGAATGATGATACCAAGAATCAGTCATGAAAACCACAGGAACAGGAACCTTCTCCTCCAATTCAATAGGCTGAATCCCAATATCAATACACCTAAGTTCAACCAAAGTATCATAGCATAGTGCTGTTACTGCCTTAACCCCCCGATAAAACTTAAAGTCCTTATGAGTTTTGACCATCTCCCCCCCTGCTGTATCAAATTTACCCTCAGTAATAACAATCATATAAGGTAAATCCGAATCTGGGTGGTTGATTACCTCATTAATGAAATAAGTCTTACCCCCTACTTCCACAGGTTGAGAAGTTACCTTTACAGGCAACCACTCAATCTGATAGACATCATTTGGAGTAACATAAAGAGAGGAATGACAGACCAGCCCAACATACCTCTTACTATGAATCGAATAGTAAAGAGCAATCGTAACCACAAACCCAGTCAGACTTCCACCACAAACTAAAGCAATCGTAGTCATACTCCAACCTAGGAAAAGTCCTATCAAAAGTAAGAACATGAAAAACATAGGTGGAGCAGTAAGAACAAACATCATGAAAAGAACACCATGATATAGCTGAACCTGTCTATTGTAAGCTCTTTCAAGCAAATACTCGTCAATAGCCAGTTTAGGAACCTCTTTAGCCTCCAATTTTTGCAACCTCCGATACCAGCTTTAACACAATATCCCTATCATACGAAGGAAAAACAGGAGACTTCATCACCTTCCAAAGATCCACCCTTCTCTGTCCCCCCTGTTCCTGAACCTGTCTTTGTTCCACAAGCACCTCTGATAGACACCCCCTAAGAAAGAAATAGAGATGCACAATAAAAATTGCCAAGATCCCAACAAGCACTTCCCAAGTTACAAAAAGACTCAAGCTTACGATAACTGTCGAAACACCTAGAAAAATCATCAGACTTTTAAAAGACTTTATCCTTCTCATCTCAAACCTCAAGATCTCTGAAATACCTATAAAGACGCTAATTAGCAAAATTTCCCCTGCCTGCATCAAAATTTAAACATTCCCCGATAATTAAAGAGTTCCTCCCTTCACTTCCCTATCTCTCAGATAACTCTCAGTAAACCTTTCAATGCAATCACATTGATCAAGAAATGAGTAAACATAGGAGCAATCAATCTTTTAGTAACATAAGCCTCATAACAGAGCAGATAACCACTAGCATAGATTGCACAAAGATATATAAAATTTATACTATGGAACAACAGTAAAGAACTCCCCACATGATACACAGCAAAAACCAGAGAATTAGAAGTAAAAGCAATACTAATTCCTACCGGATTCAGAGGAACAAATCCCAATTGAAAATTAAGTAAGAAACCCCTGAAAAAAGCCTCCTCAACAAAAGGAGCTGTCAAGGTATAAATTACTGGTAAAAACTCACCCTCAAGTCTTCCAAAGAAACCAAGCAGAAAATCAATAACCACTATTCCCAAGGCACCCAGAACTCCTACCAGAACAGAATAATACACCTCGTGTCTTCCTATCCAAGGAGTATAACCTCCCATTCCCATAGCATAGACTAATCCAAAGAAAGCAAACATCAACTGAAGAATCGCTCTAGTATCGAAGATCAGAACATAGAAAAGAAGAACAACCGAATAAACCAGAAAAGTAAGAGTTATCGGATCAAAACTGATAGTTGCTCCTCTAATTTCCAAACCCCTTCTCCTCATTAAAAAATCGAAAACTTATCTAAAAAGCTACCTTCTCCTAAACACTTTAACAAAAGCAGAAATCAGAACAAGAACCACTACAACAATAGCAACCACAATTACAACCAAATACTTGTAAACTATCTCTGGTATCTCAAACCCTGCTTGAAGAGGAACTACAACACCCCCTGCTATGTAACCCATTAAAAACCCAATCAGAAATACCATCATCAATAACCCAAGAGGTGAAAAAATAAGTTTTTCAACCCTTGTTCGGACTTCCATCATTTTCTTCCCAACACCTGTTTAAAAACCTTTCCCCAACACTTTATAAGCATGTTCAACTTCATCCCTAAAATTCCCATAGGGATAATACTTGCCATTCTCCTCCCTGATCATCTTTCCCTTAAGATTGTTCAAAACTGCCTTCAAAGTTCTATCCCTCAGCTTAGTAACCTGTTTCAAATCCTCAAAAGCCCTAGTTCCCCTATAAATGTGGAAAAGAACCTCTGGTGCAATATCATTGAAAGTCATACCCCGACTCTGTCTAACCCCCTCCTCTGGAACCTCAAGAGTCATCCTCTGAATAAAGCAATTCTCAATCCTCAGAAAAGGTCTAAAAAGTAACAGAAACTTACAATCACTATCATCAATCACATCCCTACCATTATACCAAGCATGTGCCTTAAGCATCTGCTCACAGTAAACCTTTGCCCTAGCATCAGACATCTGAGATCTGAACATCTCGAATACCAACTTCTTGAGATTGATTGAAGTAGCATCCCCAAACTTACTAGGTATAGGTGAATACTGCAAAGTAACACCCCACCTAGGTGGATCCTTCTCAATCTTAGGAATATTCTCCAAATCCAAAGGATAGTCCAAATAGAAGTGGTAGTATCTGAAGAACCTGTCCCTAACCTTTCCCAACCATACCCCCCTACTCATAGCCTCCTTTCCCAGATTGTAGGTTCCCGAACCCGTAACCCCTACATCAGAATGCCTAATAACAGGATGCCCCTTAACCCTACCATAGTATCTTTTCTCGTAAACCAACTGACTTAAGAAAAGAAAAGTATGCATCTGAGTCTCACTAGCAGTTGCCAAGAAATCCTCGTAGTCATCCACCAGAATCTCAACTGGTTTTGACTCAAAAACTACCTCCAAATCATTCTGAGCAATATATACTGGAGTAAACCCAGCATCAGCCCTAAAGTATTCTATGCCAGTAACATGATCAGCCAAACTCTTAACACTAGCACTTTTACCAGAACCCGAAACACACAGATTCATATTTCCCAGCCTAGCAAAAAGAACAGTCAAGTTCCACAATACCATCAAACTTAACTGTGGATGTGTTTTCTCAACATTCTCAATTATCTTCCTTTCTAGCTCAGTAGGCTGATAGTCAAACAGCTTTACCCTCTCATACTCACTAACAGCTACCGTAGTAGTCAAGGCAGAAGTCCTAGGTCTAACAACCACCTCCATTCTACTTATTCCTCTTTCAGAATAAATAAAAAAAAAAGAAAACAATTAGTAAGGCAAACCTGCCTTATATCCCCAAGCTACTCAAGAAGAAAGAAACTTAGGGATCCTTAATTGCCTCGGAAATAAGGGACTCCTCTACGGTAGTCCCATACTTCCGAGAGCGA
>Ga0105162_1001337_pt1 | contig 14368 bp, 21 predicted proteins | sample JNZ201metaG_FD_81532 | JGI IMG/M metagenome (GOLD analysis project Ga0105162, IMG submission 81532) | Hot spring microbial communities from Jinze hot spring, China to study Microbial Dark Matter (Phase II) - JNZ 20120812A | ecosystem: Environmental > Aquatic > Thermal springs > Hot (42-90C) >...
AAATAAGCACGCCCAGGGTGGGATTTGAACCCACACGGTCTTACGACCACCAGCTCTCCAGGCTGGCGCCATACCAATTAGGCGACCTGGGCATTCAACTTAAAATAAATTTTAACTTATATTAATTTCCTTCCCTCTTTCAACAAACAAAATTTTTTTGTGTGTTTTGGAAAAAGCTTTCGGGTTTTGTGTGTGTATCGGAATTAACTTTTTCGGGTTAACTTCTTTCACGATTTCAAACAACTCTTCTCTTGAAGCATGACCTGAAGCATGAGCTTGTTTGAAATCAAGCTTGAAATGCTCAACCCAATTCATCATCCTTTCAAAATCTATTTCTTGCTCTTCATCATGAGGTTCGCTTGTGGAATAAATGTAAGTGCTTCCAAAACTTGGCTTCAAGTCTATTAGCTCTTTTAAATCAAAATAATCCAAGAAAAGAACAATTTCTTCTTCCCTTTCTTTCACATCTTTGTAGCAAACAACGTTTTGATAATCCAAAAATTTTCTCTCCCAATTAAAATAATCTTTCTCTTTTTCTTCTTTGCTCAAATTTTTGTCTATTAATCCCCAACCAGCTCTATGGAAGTAAATCAACAAATTTTCATCTTTTGTATCAACAACTTCCAACTTTCCATCTTTTTTCAAAATTTCGAGCAAGTAAGCGATTTTTGTATTTATCGCAAGCTTTCTTCTATTCTCTTTACAAGCTTGAAAGAAAGAATTAAGCCTATCTATATCTTTCCAAGAAAAGTTTGCAACTACAAGCTTTTTTGTTTTCGAGATGAAATTGCTTACTTTTTCTTTAACTTCTTTTTCATCCAAGCTCTTATCTTTTTCAATTCTCGTGCCTTCGATTATCAAAACATCAGGCTTAGCTTCTTTAGCTTTTTCTATAAAGTCAAAAGTCATTTGCTTTTTTGGGCCGTGCATTCTTAAATCGCCAGTGTAGGCTATTGTTGCGTCTGAGCAATAAATAATGAAACCATAAGAGCCAGGAATGCTGTGGTCAACATGAATTGGTAAAATTTCGGTGGAACCAATTTTTATTTTATCTCCAGTTCTAAAAGTTTTGAAATTCCTTTCAAATTCTGGCTTCTCTTTTCTAGAAACAAAATTTTGCCGATAAGTGAAAAAGTCAGTTTCAAAGCTACCTCTTCCAGTTTCTTGTATAGCTTGCAAGAAAAGCTTGCAAGTTTCACCGCAATAAATCGGCATGTCTTTGTGCAAAAAAGCTATGTCCCAAGCATGGTCGGCGTGGGCATGTGAAATAAAAACGCCATCAATTTCTGGCTCTACGGTTAAATCTTTTCCTTCATGAGCTAACAAATCATCCCTGTAAATTCCTTTAATTCTCGGTAGCAGATCAAATTCAAAGTAATCTTCCAATCCGGAGCAAACTCTTGGCCTCAAGAATTCAGCGAAATATTTCCTTGAAGAAGAAAAACTGAAGCCAAAATCCAAGAAAAATTTAGAATCTTTATCTTCAACGAAAATTTTATTCCCACCTACTTCATTAACTCCGCCAAAAAATGTTAACTTAACCATAAAATTAAATTGGTTTTAAAACAAAAATTCATTCGTCTATCAAAGCTTTTGGATTTTTTAGAAAAACTTGTTTGCATTTGCTGCACTCATAAGCTTTTGGATAGCTTGCTTGTATTAATTTTACTTTCAGCGAACCACACTTAGGACATTCAACTTCCCTCATCTTCACATTCCCCACAAATATAGCTTCCGTTAAAATCTCTTAAATCATCGCATTGATTCCCACAATTTTCACAAATGTTTAGATCTTGGTCTTCTTTTTTCTCAGCAAGAATTACTGGAAGCCAGTTTCTCGTTAAAATTGTTTGGGAAGCATAGCCATTGCCTAAAAAATCGAAATTGAAAAATTTTATAAAATTTTTGGCAAGCTCTTCATTTTTGGTTGAAAGAAAATCAAAAACTTCTTTTGAATAGCAATAAGGGCAAAATATAGTTTCAGCTTCCAACTTACATTTAATGCATTTTTCTTTTTCAAAAGAAGATTCGAATTTTTTCTTCAAATTTTCAGAAAATTTTTTGAATTCTTCCAAAAATTCAGAATTTCCCAGAAATTTTTCAACAGAATTTTCTAAACAATTCACGCAAATGTGATTGAAAATTGGTTCAAGGCAAAGCGTGCAAATTATCGTCTCTTCCATTCTCCTCAATTGAAAGGGATTTATGCATAATATAAAAGCTTTATGGCAAGATATCGAATAAATTTCGTATATTTTAAAAACTTAAAATTGAAAAAGAAAAATTTAAATACAAAAAACAATTTATTCCATGTGCTGAAGAAGAGGGAAAAAGAAGTTTTGATCCAGCTTTTGATGAATGCTAGGATGCCAGACAAACACATAGCCAAAATTCTTGGAACAACCCAACCAACTGTCACAAGGATAAGACAAAAATTGGAAAAAGCAGGTTATATAAAAAATTACAAGCCTGTGGTGAGTTTCCAAAAGTTTGGAGTTGGAATAATAGTTTTAACACTTTTCAGGATAGATTTTTCTAAAATTGATGAAATAAAGAAAGAAGTTTTGCCAGAATTAAAAAAGATGCCACAGATAATTTTGGTTGCGGCAGGTGAAGGCATGGGCAAAACTTCTTTGATAGTTTCCGTTCACAAGGATTTCAAAGAATTTGAAGAGATGATGATTGAAATGAGGAAGAAATGGGAAAAATACATTCAAGATGTTGAGCACTTCATCTTCTCTGTTGACAAAATTTATAAAGAATTTTCAGTTGAAGATGCAATTATCGCTTTGCTCAAATCTGAAAAATAGTTAATTTAAAGCAAATCAAATTTGAATTATGGAAGATAGGAAAATTCCATCAGAAGAAAAAGTTAAAGAAGCGGTTTTGGAAGTTTTGAAGAGAAGGCTTAAAGTTGAGTCTCAAGAAGAGTTGGCAGAGCTTGTTTTGAAGTTGCTTAGAAAAGAAGATAAAAGCTATACACTTTCACCAACAAGGGTTAAGAGAATAGCTTTACTCCTTCCTGAAATTGAAGTAAAAGCTAAAACTAAAAAAGCAGTAAAAATGCAGAAAATTGAAGCTTGCCCAATTTGTGAATCTGAAATAGAAGAAGTTAAAGTGAAAAATTTGTTGAATAAAGAGATTGTTGTTGGTTATAGATGCAAAAAATGCGGTTACCAAAGTGATTTGGAAGCTTTCATGCCAATGAAGTATATTTTCATTCTAAAGCAGAAGATTTCTTGAGAGCTCGTTAAATTTAAAGATTACAAATAAGTTGACAATTCTTTCAAGACAGCACGAACAGAAGTAGCTAAGTTCTCGATTTTCTTTATTTCTTTAAGACCAACCCATTTAAATTCTGTATGGTCTTTCTCTCCAAGCACCACTTCACTTGATTTTGGTTCGCAAAGATACGACAAAACAATTTCGTGCTTTTTATCCGACCTTATGGTTGAATTCTTGGCAAGAATGGTTTCTTCTTATAATCGCTTTATAATAAACTAATAAGAGTACGCTATCTGAACAGGCGTAAAAGTTGACAAAGATATGAAGTATATCATCATTCTTAAAATCAGCAAAAGTTTAAATATAAGTAAGATATTCTTACTAATATGAAAAAAGAAGAAGTATTAGAAATAACAAAAGTAAGTTCTAAAGGACAACTTGTTTTACCTAAGAATATAAGAAAAGAATTAAATATCAAAAAAGGTAGTTTGTTTGCTCTTACAACAAAAGGCAAATTAATCATGTTAAAGAAAATTGAAAAACCAATTTTGAAAGAAGACTTGATTACTCTTAAAAATGTAGAAAAAGCATGGAGAGAAATAGAAAGTGGAAAATTTAGAAAAGCTAGTAAAAAAGATTTCCTGAAAGAGTTGACAAAATGGTAATAAAAGAGGTAATTTGGACTCAAAAATTTGAGGATGAGCTCAAGAAAGTTAAGGATACTGCTATTAAAGAAAGAATTAAAAAGCAAATTGAGAAAATTATTAAAAATCCTGAGGTTGGCAAACCTTTGAGGTTCAAGTTAAAGGGGGAGAGAACAGTTTACATTAAGCCATACAGACTTATCTATTCTGTTATTGGAGATAAGCTATACCTCCTAAGATTTGAGCATAGAAAAAAAGTCTATAGAATTTGAATAGGGTTTATTTATCGCTTATGTCAATGAAATTAAGTCAGCAAAATTTAAGACTGAATAATTTCCAAATTAAGTCTTAACAAATAGTGAAGGAACTATTGTCAGAAGCGTTAATCACAAGAAAAATAGAACGATATAAACTTTTCAAAACTAACTAAAGAAATTGTTATTAATGAGGTCAAATTTTCTTGCAAAACAATAAGAAAGACAGCCTAAAGAAGCTGGTACTTCTTTCCCCATTTGTTTTTTTAATTCATTTGTGTAATGCGTTCTTTTCAGCAATTTTATCACTTCTATATTTTTTATAAATTGCACAAAAACATCCAAACTACTAGTAAAGTAATAATTTTGCTCCATATCTACGCTTTTGTAAAGAGTGGAAAATGTACTTAATGTGATAATCCAATAATAGCCACTTTTGTAAATTTTTTAAGCTAGAAATGGTTGAGAAAATAAGAAGTTTTTATTTTCTTAAATCCCAACATTCACATAAATTTAAGCCAAAAATTGTTTTTCATATTCTTTCAAATACTCTACGCTTCTCTTCACATCAGCAAAAAGCTTTTCCACATAAACAACATGCTCTTTCTTTATTTCTTCCGATTTTTTCTCCTTCGCAACTTCAAAAGCAGGAGCGATAAGCTGGATTGCATATCTCAAGCTACTCTTTGCACCAATTTCTGTCAAATACTCTAAAGCTTCTTCTGAAATTTTTATCTTTTCATGCTTTGCCCTTATTTCAATTATTTTTCTTATTTCTTCTTTTGTGTAAGGCTTAGTGTTAATTATTAGCAATCTATCAACTAAATCTAAAGGCATGCCGTGAGGAGCTTTAATGTCAGTTCCTCTAATAGTTGAGAATCCCCTGTTAGTTGCAAAAATTATTATTGGGGCAAGTTCTTGCTCTAATGCACGATTAAGGAAAGCGAAAGTTTCTATGTCAAGCATGCTACACTCATCGATAAAAACAACTCCGGGCAAGAGCTCGCATCTCCCTTCTTGCACCAAAGTTTTTATGTATTCATCAACTTCTTTCCTAACTTCTGGCTCAATTTCTTTTGATTCTCTTCCACCGAAGAAAAAGCTGAATATGTCTGTCTCAGACCTTGCACTCGCAACATCTAAAGCATGCAAAGTTACAGGATAAACAAATTCTTTCTCTTTCAAAACTTTCCCTTTTGGTATTGGCACAGGTTTTGAAGCAGTTAAATCAACTTTTTTCTCTTTTGCCGCTTCTTCGCTTATCCCAAGCTTTACAAGCCTTCCTCCCTCAACATCTATTTGAATAACATCTCCAGTTTCTACGCCTTGTTGAATGAGTTGAATTGCAAAGCTTTGATCCATTGTAAGCTTTTTGCTTTCATCTTTTGTTGCAATTTTTATCGTAGCACCGATTGGAATTTGTTGGTAAGGATTGTAGGGATGTTGAGCTTTTTCTATTGAAATCTCTTTCACTTCACCTTCATAAATTTTCCTCATTTCATGAATTCTTGCTCCAATAGCTTTCCTCAAAGTTTGAGTCAAAAATTCAGTTTTTTTCATTTCAGTGGAAAAAATTTCACTTGCTGCTAAAGGAACAAAAGGCACATCGTGTCCAAGCTCTTTTGCTATAGCCATTGCAATAGCTGTTTTTCCGCTACCAGGTGGCCCTGCCAAAAGAATAGCTCTCCCCGCAAATTTACCCTCTTTTATGAGTCTTACTATCAAGCCAGCAGCTTCTCTTGCTTCAATTTGCCCAACCATACCTTGAGCTACAGGCTTAGCCTTCAAACCTTCCAACCCTAAACCTTGAATGTGAGAATGTGCTGCTACCCTTTCCCATTCACGCAGAGACTCGGAGATTTCCCGAACCTCCGCCATCATCCCTACCTTTCAATTTCTATTTCTAACACACCATTTTTAAATTTTTTACTCGAAATTGAAGAATCTTTTGGGATCGGTATCAAGGTGAAATAAGCTTTTTCACCTGCAAAAGCTTTAACTTCTATGCTTTGCTCAAGCTTTTTTATTTCTATATCTTCTTCACTTTTCACCCCAGGCAATTTAATTGAAACGATTTGTTTGTTCCCCAAATTTTTAATTTCTGTTTCAGGTTCTTCTGTAACTTTTGGTACTTTCTTCTCTTCCAATTCTTCAACTTCTTCAACCCCAGCTTTTACTCCAAGCCTTTTTTTCAGTTCAGGCTCAATTTTTTTGTAATCACCAGAAGTTTTGATTTCGATTTTCGGTTCCATGCCTGGAGCACTCCTGATAGTTATGCTTATGCCTCCCCCTTTGACAATTGGCTTTGACTTAAGCTCATGGAACTTAAAAGAAGGGAAAGAAAAGAACTTATCCATCCTTTCAAACTCTTTTTCTATATCTTCAAAAATGCTTTCAAATGGACTTAACACTTTTCTTCTTGCTTTTACTTCTTCACCACAAAAAGGGCAAAAATTCCATTCTTTTTTCAACTTTTCTCCACAGTTTGGGCAACTTTTCTTTTCAAACATTTTCCCACTGATTTATTCACTTTCAGAAACTCTTGGTGCTAGGATGAAAGTGAGTGAAATTTTGTCAGGAACTTCAAAACTTATTTTAATCGGATAATCTTGTCCCCACTCTAACTCAACAACATCTGCAATTTTGGCTGCTTTAACCATCTTTTCAAGATAATCTAAAGGATACCTTGCTGTAGTTTCTTTGTTTGCTTTCAATTCAATTAAAGCTTCTTCCCCCTTTTCAATTTCAAGTTCAGTTGAGCTAACATCCCCTTCAGCTTTCATTGAAAATTTAGAAGGAGATGCCCCAAAAACAACAGCATCAGAAACTGTGCTCGCATCTTCTATTCCAGTTTCAAGAACTTCTGAACTTATTTTAGCTTTTGTTGTAAACTGAAGTTGATCAATGGCTGGAATTTCTTCTGGGCTTAATTCAAGTAAGGGAAGGGCAAACCTTCTCTTGCTACTATTTTGCAACAAAATTTCTATTTTCGAGTCTTGAAGAGTAAAAATAGCTTTATCTTCACTGCTAGCTCTTTTAAGGGCAGACAAGAAATTTGAGATGTCAAGACCAATTGAATGCTCTTTATCAACTTCGAATTCTTCAAAAGCTGATGCATGCATTTTGAAATCAACAACTGCAACCATTGCTCTGTCTGCTGCAGTCAAGCTTATTCCTTCTTTATCTATCTTGAAAATACCTTCATCTATGAGCTCGCCTATTATAGAAACGCAATTTCTCAGCAAATCCACATCTTTCAACACAGCTCTAAACATACAATCCCTCTTTCCTATATAATTCTTCTACCTTCTTAAATAAATTTAAATCCAACCCTTTTAAATCTTGTACAACATCAGCTTTAAGCTTTCCATCAAAGCAAATACAAAAAACTCTTACAATTTTTCCTTTTTCCAAACTTTCTTCACAAGCTATTTCAACTTTACCAGTTTCATCTTCTAATACGAAAGAGTTTTCAAGAACATCGACAATTTTCCCAACAAGAGAAACTTTTGAATCCGTTTTTAATATTGAAGAAACTTTTCTTGGCTTGTAATTTTCAATCATGCGTTTAATTTCATTTAACAAAAATAAATACTTTTCAACAATAAGAACGCCAACTGTAGCCACATTTTTTGCACTTGTAAAAAATGGTTGGAGGTTCGTCTGCAGCTCTTGTTTGTTGCATCCACCAATAAGCTTCCATGTTTTCACACTTCGGGCACATAACTGTTGTTGTTGGCAATTCCGCTATACCTTCATCTTTTCCCATAACTATTACTTCTTTTTTCCCTTCCACAACTTTCTCAGTTATAGTTACTTTTTCGCTTGATTTTAGCTTGTGTCCACATTTCCTGCAAACCAAATAGCCTTTTTTCTTTTTATCAGCGAGCATCAAATTTCCACATTTTGGGCAAAACATTCAAATTCCCCCGAAAATCCAATGTGCCACAACCTTAAAATATCCTAATTTTGGAATAATAAAGATTACTCTTCCTTTGATTTGCTCTTTTTTAACAGAATGCTCGAATGGAAGAAGACCTTGGTTGTGGTCACCCTTTGTCATGTAAGTCCCGTCAGCATTAATTTTGATTATCCTATGTATTACAGGAATGCTTTGACCAGGAACTTCATAAACTACCACATCCCCAACGTTATAATTTTCACTACCTTGAACTATTGGCAAATCCCCTATTTGAAAACCATTTTTGAAAGGCCAAGAATCAATAAAGCTCCTGTTGTATCCCATGTTTTCTTCCAACCATTTGTAATGGACTTCTTCCGTAGTTTCATCATGAACCATGGAAGAAGTTAGCACAGAAACTGCAGGATATTCTGTAGAAAGCACTAACCCCAGAGCAAATTTTGTGATTAAAGCTATGTAAGCTCCGCCTAAGATGTAAGGAAGATAAGATTGCTGTTTAATCAAGTAAAGGATCAAAACAAAAATTAAACCCAAGAAATAAGTTGTGATGCTTTTCACAGAAAGGATGTAGAGAAGGAGAACTGTTAAAACAGAGTAAATGAAAATTCCATATTTCTTCTCAATTTTTTCGATTTTTTTCTTGATTTTATGCCCTACCGTAGCTTTCCCCCCTCACTATTCCAGTAGCTATCAAATGAGCAATTCTCAAAGGTTCTGGTATATAGCTTCGCGTGCAACTCAACTTTATCACTTCTCTTGCTTCATCTTCGTTTATTCCTATATTTTGGAAATATATCTTTTTTAAATCTTTCACATAGCATTCTTTTATTGGTCCAGCATTTTTCACAGCTTTCCATCTTTCTTCAAAATCTTCAAATTTTTTTAAAGCCCTTTCCACTTTTTCCAAGTTTGGAATTTTCCTATTTATGACTATGGTTGGAAGATTTGTTTTTTCATAAATTTCTTTTATGTCAATCATGTTGAACCCAGCAACAGTTATTCCATCAAACATAATAACTTTGAGCTGAGGTTTGTGGCGAGAAGAATTCACTGCTTTAATTATTTTTTCTGTAGCATCATTCCCATCAACTAAAACTTCAGTTTTAAGCAAACCATCTAGGAATTTTCCACCTCTGAATATCACACCTATTACAGGAACAAGCTCTTTACTCTTTGGTGTGAAAGCACTATCATCAAAGCCCAATATCCTTATTTCAGGTTTAATCATTTTTTCAAGAAAAAGAATAGGATTTTGGAAATATTAAAGCTTTAGGTTAAGCTTAAATAAATTCAATTTATAAGTGATTTTATGGCAAAGAAAGTTTTCCCAGAAGCGGTTGCAAGGCTTTTTTCTAGAGTTTTCGTTTGCAGAGTTTGTAAAGCTAAAATAAGGGCAGATGCAAGCAAAGTTAAAGCTGGGAAAGTTAAATGCAGGAGATGCGGCTCAAAGAGTTTAAGACCGAAGAGAAAACCAATGTGATTACATGGAAATAAGGTTCATAACTACTCGCGACTTGGAAAATTCTTCTGGGCAGAAGAAAGGAAGAGTAAGAGTTATTGTTTTAAAAGGAGAAGATATCGCAAACATTGATTTCACTTGCCCGGAATGCAATTACAACCAAAAGAAAAAAGAAGAGTTCAAGATGCCTTTAATGCTTAAATGCGAAAAGTGCGGTTTTGAGATTGAATTGAGGAGTTTGAGGGAAGAAATAAAGAAGAAGAAATTTTAAAAAACTTATTTTTATCTTTTAAATATTCTATTGAGAAGCTTTAGCTTCTCATGATGAGCATGATAGAATTTCAAAGAGTTTGGAATTGGTATTCGCGTGAATCTGTTTTAAATGCTTTAGTGGAAATAGCGAAAAATAGGGAAGTTGTTTCTGTTTACAGGGATGGTGTTTTCGGTAAAAGGCCTGATGTTATTTTGTACATGCAAGATGTTTTGCAAGCTGTTGCAAAAGGGGCAGTTGCTTTTCATGGCTCTGTGGAGAGATGGAAGCAACCAATGAAGCTTGATGTTGGTTTGGACAAAGCTCAATTGGATGCTATGAGGATAGGTTGGGATGTTTTGATAGATGTGGATGTTGACGATTTTGAAATCGCTAAAATAACTGTTAAGAAAATCATCGAAGCTTTTAAAGACCATGGAGTTTCTAGCTATAGTGTGAAATTCACTGGCGGCACTTCTTTTCACATCGGCATACCATTCGAAGCTTTGCCGGAAAAAATAAACTCTTTGCCAACAGCTTCTCAATATCCAGACATCCTTCACAAAATCATAGAATACCTCAAATGGTACATAAAAGAGCAGTTGAAAGAAGAAATAGAAGCTTTGGGTAAGCCAGAAGAAATATCCATGAGGACAGGGAAGCCGTTGAAAGAAATCTTGGAAAACGGTGAAATTGTTCCTTTCAAAATAATTTCAATAGATTTGTTTGGTTCAAGACACCTCTTCAGACTTCCTTACAGCTTGCACGAAAAAACTTTGAATGTCAGCTTACCGATCAAACCTGAAGATATAGATAAATTTGAAATAGCTCAAGCTGCTCCGGAAAGAGTTAAAGTTGAAGAAAAATTTTTGATTCCAAAAACAAAATTGCACGATGCAGAAGCTCTTGTGGTTGAAGCTCTAGATTGGAGTTCCAAGTATCTGAAAGAAGAGAAAGAAGAAATACCAAAAGTTGAAGTTAGGAAGAAGAAAAAAATCAAAATTATACCAGAAGAGTATTTTCCGCCTTGCATCAAAACAGCTTTGGAAGGTTTGAGAGATGGAAGGAAAAGAAGCTTGTTCATTTTGGTCAATTTCTTGAGAACTATTGGATGGAGTCTTGATAAAATAGAAAGTAAAATAATGGAATGGAACTCGAAAAACATACCCCCTCTCAAGAATAGCTACATAAGAACTCAGTTGAGATGGCACTTCAGGCAAGAAAGAAATTTGCTCCCCCCAAATTGTGATAATGAGAATTTTTACGTTTCAATAGGGATTTGTAAACCAGATTCAACTTGCAAAGGAAATTCTGAAGAAATTGTTATAAAAAACCCTGTGAATTATCCTTTCAAAAAGCTTAAGATTAAGAAGAAGAGGAAAAAGTCTTAAATGTAGAGTTGTATAATTAGGTTGGAGCATATGGTTGAAGAAACTATAACTTTTGAAATGATAAGGAAGATTCAGAAAGAAGAAGCCAATTCACCAAAGCTAACAAAAATTCCTGAAAATTTTTACGAAAGTGTCAAAAATTATCTGCGACAGAAAAAAAGTTTAGCTGAGAAAATGGGAGATAAGAAAATTTCAGTTGAAGTAAAAAATGTTGAAAGGCTTGTTGAAGACATTTTCAACAGGAGGGAGAGGAAAATAGTGAGTTGGGCAGTGAATTCTGCAAGAGCTAAGATAAACGTTGAAAATTTGCTCGAAGAAGAGAAGGATTTTTTCGAAAAAATTTTGAATTTAATAAAGAGTAGGAGGGAAAAAATTTTGAATGAATTGATGGGTAAAGAGGAAAGTCAAAAAGAGAGCTTAAGCCTTGTGATTTTCAAGGAAAGTGTGCCTGAATTTGTTGGTGTAGATATGAAAACATACGGTCCTTTTGAAAAAGGGGATATAGCAAGAATTCCTGAAGAAAATATGAAGATTTTGGTAGAAAAAGGTTTGGCTGAAGAATTCAAAGTTAGCAAATAAATAAAGTTTAAATTGATGTAAGGTTGTAAATAGTTTATGAAATTTCCGAAAGTTTTGAGGACATTTTGCCCTTATTGTAAAAAGCATACTGAGCATGAAGTTGAAATAGCGAAAAGAAGACCAAGAGGAAGCTTAACTCATGGTCAAAGAATTTTCAAGAGGAAGCTTAAAGGTTATGGAAGCTTCCCAAGGGAGAATCCAAAAGGGAGAGAAAAGCCTACGAAAAAAATTGATTTGAGGTTTAAGTGCAAAGTTTGTGGAAAAATGCATGTTAAAGGCGAAGGGTGGAGAGCCAAAAAATTCGAGTTGGTGAAAAGATGAAAGAAGTGATAACATTACCGAAAAGCAAGTTTTTGAGGGTTGTTTGTCCAAAATGCAAAAACGAGCAAATTATTTTCAGCAAAGCCTCAACTGTTGTTAAGTGTTTGAAATGTAATGAAGTTTTGGCTGAGCCAACTGGCGGTGAAGCAAGAATTAAAGGCAAGATTTTAGAAAGATTTGGTTGAGGGAAAAATTTTTAAATACCTTAGATAAAATAATTTTTTAGTTTAAATAATCTAAAAGGTGTTTCGCATGCCTTTTTGGGAAGACCCTTGGGAAGAATTGGAAAGGATGAGGAGAAAGCTCAACTTGCTTATGAGAAAAGTTTGGATGCCAATAGAAGAAGAAGCTTTTGAAAGTTTTCCAGTCGACATAAAGGAAACTGATGAAGATTTAATAGTTGAAGCAGAGCTTCCAGGTTTTGAAAAATCAGAAGTTGCAGTAAGAGCAACAGAAGATAGCTTGGAAATAAGTGCAGAGCATAAAGAGAAAAAAGTTGAGAAAGGGGAAAGGGTCTTCAGAGCTGAAAGAAGGTATGGCGCTTTGAGAAGATTTTTAACGCTTCCTGTCCCAGTAGATTACGAGAAAGCTAAAGCTGAAATGAAAGATGGAATTTTGAGGATAACTTTGCCGAAGAAAGTTAAAAAAGTTGGGAAAGAAATAAAAGTTGAGTGAAGTATGGCAGAGAATTCAAATGAACTGCCGAAGCCTGAAGGTATATGTAGATTTTGTAAAAGACCAATTTACAAAGATTTGGCGAAGCATGAACTCATTTGTAAATTCAGTTGCTAGTCAGCTAATAATTCAAATGAGGAAAAGGCTTGCAACGATGAAATAAATTGCTAGAGTAGCTATATCGCTGAGTAAAGTTGCAAACGGCCCAGCAGCAACAGCAGGATCTATACCAATTTTCTTCAAGATTATAGGCAAGAGTGTTGAGATGGATGTACCAGCCAATATACCCAGAAACATGGAAAAACCTACAACCCAAGCTATTGAAAGATTTTTCTCCCAACCTATTATTTCAAAAATTGCTAGCAATAAACCACACACAAAAGCTAGATAAAAAGCAACCGAAAATTCCCTTTTAAGCCATTTCTTTATTGAAAGCTTAGGGTCAATTGCAAACCCCCTAACTATAAGAGTTTCAGATTGAGTGCCTGCAGCATCGCTTACGTAAACTAAAACAGGTATAAAAGCTGCAAGCACTAAGTACTTGCTCAACATGCTTTCAAAAAAGCTAACTATTGAAGCAGCTATTGTTCCACCTATAATTCCAATCAAAAGCCAAGGAATTCTCCTTCTGACCATTTTCTTAGGGGAATCTTTAATCGTGTGGAATTCTTGCCCAACTTTGTAGAAAATTCCACCCAATTTTAGAATATCTTCCCTTGCTTCTTGGTTGAATATTTGAAGAATAGTGTCATAAGGAACAACTCCAAGGAAATGCTTTTCTTTATCCAAAACAGGCATCATTTTTATGCCGTGGGAAAGAGCAAGGTAAACAACTCTTTCTTGATGTGTGAAAGGAGAAACATAAACTAAATCCTTTTTCATCACTTCTTCTATTTTCCTATTTTTTCTTACTTCCAAAAGCTCTTTTATAGAGATAACACCTTTCAAAACATTCTCTTCATCAACCACATAAATGTAATCTATAGTTGCAAACTTCTTCACATTTTTCGAGATTTTCTTTTTAACATCGCTCACACTTTCCCCAACTTTAACCACGGGAACTTCAGTAATCATACATGCTCCTGCTGTTTTGACCGGAAACTTTTTCATAATAAGAAATTGTCCGCTTAAACTTAAAATCAAATTGAATTAATCACTTCCCAAACCCTATTCCTTCAACTTCTATTCTTTTATTAACTTTATCAACAAAAAACTTGCAACCCAAAATTTTTTCACAAACAGAAATGTTTGAAATGCAGTGTTGAGTTATTTCTTCTACCGTCACGCAAGACTTGCCATGGGCTAAAGCTAAGAAAGGAATTATTTGGTCTGCCATGAATTTGTCTAAAGCTGCTTTCGATTCAATCGATTTTACCAATTCTTCAGCAGCTTCTTTTCCTATATCTTCTGCTCTCACTCCTCTTCTTCCTATGTTGTCAGCCCCTAGTATGGAGTTTTCAGTTTCAGCCCAAAGTGTGATTGAAGTTCCTTGAGAATAAGTTTGCGTAGAATAGTACTCAATTTCAACGTTTTCCGTAACTTTCTTCAAAATCGATTTTGCCGCTTCTGCTTGTCTAAGAGCTACTGATTCAGGTAAACTTCCTGCTATTGAAATTCCTTTGATAGATAAAAGTTTTCCGGGGTTTGT
>Ga0105162_1001339_pt1 | contig 14359 bp, 20 predicted proteins | sample JNZ201metaG_FD_81532 | JGI IMG/M metagenome (GOLD analysis project Ga0105162, IMG submission 81532) | Hot spring microbial communities from Jinze hot spring, China to study Microbial Dark Matter (Phase II) - JNZ 20120812A | ecosystem: Environmental > Aquatic > Thermal springs > Hot (42-90C) >...
CTCGCCCCTTGAAGCCCAGGTTTCAAAAAAACACAAAAGAAAAATTGGGAGAAGGAAAGCGTGTCATAGTATGGCATTTCTGAATTAAGGTGGAGTCATCGAAAAGTGGATGGAAGAGGGAAAAGGTGGTTGAGGCGCGCGGGCATCGCGAACCCGCCCCAGGATCGGCGGCGCGCCCTAATCATATTGAGGCGCGATTTTTCCGCCGGGCAGGTGTTCCCCTACGCGCGTTGCCGCGCTATCCCGCCACAGCCCCTGCCAGGCGTCCAGCGGGTTGTACGGGGAGGAGGTGGCTCTGGGGCAAGGATACTCGCGCCCGCGCACCATCCCATCATGGACTCGAACCCTTTTAAAAGTTTAAGATTGCGTCCTTAGAAGATTCGTTTTTAGAAAAGAGATAAGTACGGGCTGATCATTAACTGGATGGTTGGGAAAGGCTGTTATTATGAGGCTGAGCGAGTTCGTTAGGAAGTATCCGGAGTTCAAGCCGTACGTGGATTTCCTAAGCGATTTCCTTGAGAGGCCGCCGGACGAGATAGAGGTCTACTCGCTGGAGGAGATCGAGAGATTCGGGTGTGTGCATAACGAGCGGATGCTGGGGTCGGCGCTGTGGCCCGACAAGCTCTTCTTCAGGGAGATGCCGCCTTCCACGTACGTCTTCATCCACGAACTCATCCACCTCTGTAAAAAGCCGGAGGGGGTGCCGGAGGAGATGTATGCATACAACCTTGTTGATCTGGTAATGTTCTGCGTAGAGAAGGAGATTAAGTGCAACCCGTTTAAGCTGTTTAAGTTAAGAATCGAGGATATAGAGCGCGTCCTCGAGAGGTACAGCATATCATCCGTTGAGGAATACTACACGCTCGTGGGGATCGTGCCAGTCGGGTACACGCTCGTCGAGAGGGATGGCGCGGCTTGGGTGGCTCCGAGCGAGGAGCTGCTCAGGAGCCCTGACTACGAGAGGAAGGTTACGGAGATATTTGTGACGGAGCTGGTCTCCGGCATCCCGTTCTATACAGAGAACTCTACTGAGGCGAGGATACTCCTCGACCTTGTCCTCGGGAATCATCTCCAAAGATGAGGCGGAGCTGCAGGCTGAGCTCCTTGGCCATCCTCGCGAGGGCTGCGGCCCCGATGTCGCCGGGGAGGGGTTCGCCGGCGTGGCAGACCGCCCTGATTGGCAGGTAGGCCTCCGCCCTACGCGGGTTAACGTTCCGATGCGTGGGGCGGGGCGTGAATTCACAGACCTCCCAGCGCACTTCGCCATCCTTTAGTTTCTCAAGCCGCCTCCTGACCTCGCCCACGATTTCATCATAATGCTCGGCGAGGATCTCCCCGGCGCATTCCGGGCCGAGCAGCTTAACGAGCTCCCTCCGCATTTTTATGAAAATGCTTATGTCGGCCGTGATCCTGTGCAGCTTCCTGTCCTCAAAAACCTCCACGGCGCCTTCGCACTCCACCATGCTGAAGATTTCAGCCTCCGACATAATTGCCCCCTCCCCGGTTCACGGCGCCCGGAAGCGCCTCGACGACGGTCTTGCCCAAGCAGCCCGGCTTAACGATGAAGAGCTGAACTCTGTCGCCCACGCGTTTAACAGTTTCAACGCCTCCGCCGACGCTGACTGTGGCGGCAACGAGCCTGTTAGCCCCCGATTGTTTTGCGAAAAGCTCGAGGTGATCCGGATCCACAAGCCCGTCGGTCAGCAGAGCTATCAAAGCCCTTTCAGGTTTAAGGCTCATGGCAACGCTGACTGCGTCCTTCAAGTTAGTGTCCCCGCCCGGCCTCAGCAGGAACACTTTCTTCGCGTGCTCGACGTAGTTCCTTGACTCCCGCGAGTTAACCCATGCTGTCGACTGGAAGGCGATTGACGCGACTGGAAGGCCGAAGCGCTTGGCGTAAGCGATCAGGCCGTAGGCTGCGTCCTTTATATAACCTAGGACGGATCTGCCCTCGTAGAACGCGGCTGTGCTCCCGGAGCAGTCCAGGAGCAGTATGAGCTTTGAGAAGCCTCCGGATTCACCATCCTGCTCTAGGGCTGCAACCGTTTCCGTAACCGGCTCCCGCCATTTCCTCGGGTCGCCCGGGGCCCTTGCAACGCTTAATGGGTCAACCCTCTTAGAGTACGGCTTCCAGCGCCTAGAGGCCGGCTCCCTCAGCTCAAGCAGGGAGGGGGCCGTGGAGAGCTCCCTGAAGCCGAGGGTCTTGCTCCAGAGGGCCGTCCTCGCCTTGTCCTCTGCGGCTTCCTCAAGGGCCTTCTCCAGCTCATCCTCCCCTACGCCCATGAGCTCCGCAAGCTGGGCATCGTTCAAACCGAGCTCCAAACCCGCCTCGGCGGCTTCTGCCCTCACGTTCGGGTCGCCTCTGTCAAAGTCCACGTCTACCCCAAGCGGGGTTTCTTCAACCCTTGAAAGGCGAGCGATGAGCTCAGCCGCCCTTACAACCTCCTGAACGCAGTCCCCGCGGAGTTCGCCTGCAGACGCTAGGCGTTCCAAGATAGCCTTTAGAGCCGCAAACTCTGGGTTGCGCCTGAGCCCCTCCTCGTAATGCGACTCCTCAAGCGGGGCGCCGAACCAGTCCTTGTATATTATATGGAGCAGGTGGTAGCTGCTTCCCTCGGATTGGGGCGTAACCGGGAAGCGTTGAAGCCACTCCTCGCACATGCCCCTCACGTCCAAGCCCTCCTTTGAGAGCCGATAGTCCACGACGGCGTCGTAGACCACGTTAAGGATGACCCTCGCGGTTTTCAATGGGACGCCCAGCCTCTCCATGACATGCGCTTCATGCCTCACAGCCTCCCTGTAAGTGTATGGAAGCCCATCGCCTGAGGCATGCTTCACCTCATGACCTATGAGCTCCTTCAGGTGCGCCATCTGATCCCAGTACTCAGGCGCCACAACGAGCATCTTTGAGAGGTCAACGGCGAAGGTTGGAGCCTTATCCACCCTGATCCTCAAAGGCGGAGGCACTGGCGTAAACGTGCTTGAAACTTCGTTCAATGTTGATTCAAGCCTAGGCACCTCAGCATCAACACACCTCGTTCTAAGCTTGTCCATTAAGGATCACCTCTAAAAAGTGGCTTAAAGAGGGAGCTTGGAGTTTTTCTTCGGCTTTCATTAGGCTTTCCTCGTCTCTGAACATGAAGAGATTGCGCTTTTTATGTCAAGCGGAGGCTCGAGCTTCTGAAGCGTTTCCACGTCGCCCCTCTTCTTCGCCGACTCCTTCATCATGTCCGCAACCTCGTCGAGTATGGCTCGGACTACTGGAGCGTCCATGTACTTTGCCTTCAGCTCCAGCGCCTTTGCAGCGTCAGGTTTCTTTATGAGCTCTTCAACCTCGCTTATCCTCGCGCGGTGGGCTACGAAGAGCTGGGCGTACCGTTCTATGAGGGCCTTCGTAGCCGTGAAGGGGCTTCCATGCTGCGAGAGGAACTCCGCATCGTTCCAAGACAGGCGGTGTGGCAGAACCGAGAGCAGGGCGAAGGAGAGGTCTTCCTCCGAAGCCTCCCTTCTCATGTTGATGAACGCGTGGGCCTTCATGGCCTGCTGAAGCCTTATTGTCGTTCTGACTTTGCCGATGTTCGCGATGCCGCATGGATAATCTTTGTATATGCATAGAGAGCAATCCTTCTCGGTTTCAAACGGGTCCTTGCACTCCTCAGCCCTCTTTCCCTTGGCCGTTGAGAAGTAGCACCTTGAAAGGTGGCTTACGAGCCCTAGGCAGAAAACCATGAACTCCTCCGGAACGGAAACCTCCTCCATGAGCTTCCTTGCCTCATAGATCAGCTCGACCGGAGCCCTCTTCTTCAGCTTCAGCCCCTTCCACCTTTCAACCATCACAAGTATTTCCTGGACGCTCGGCGGAAGGCTTCTGGCGCTCAGAGCATATCTATCTAGAGTCGCAAAGTTCGCAACTGCGACCTGTGTGCCGTAGTATTTGGTGAAGGGGTTTGTGCAGAGCACTATGCCAAGCGGCCTAACCTCAACTGGGCCAACCGTTGTGTCAACGAGCTTCTCGTTAAGGGCGTGGTGGAGCTTTGAGAGGAGCCTGGGGCAGCCGAAGATCTCGTCCAAGCATATGAAGTCAGCTCCTGCAAAGCGGCCCGCCTTCACGGCGTGGGGCGGCTTCATGCCTAAGACAGCAGGGTGGTCTACGCCGTAGCCCAAAATATCCTCTGGATCCATCTGGTCGTTGACCTGCATGCTGAAGACGCTTATCGGCTTCCTCAACACCTCGCCGAGCTTCTCCGCTTCCGGGTGCTTAACAACGTCGACTTCGACGTTGATTGAGAGGAGCCCCCCGGTTTGCACGTACTCGACGTTCACCCCGTCCACGAGGTTCCTCATGAGGCTTTCACAGTCGATGCGGAGCTTTGAACTTAAGCCTTCAAAGAAAGATTCAACATCAGCCCTCGAACGAGCTTTCTCCCTCACGACTACGACGGGTTTATCGAAGAGCTTGCCTATGAAGCTCGCCATCGAAGTTTTGAAGCTTCCGTGGGACCCTATGAGCAGGACGGGCTCGCCAATGAGCAGACCGCTGAACACGGCTTCAATCATGGTGTACTGGTGGTAGCCCCGGTACACTTCGGCAACCGACTTGACAAGCTTGTTCAAAGCTTGGGAAACGCCTTCGAAACTCACGGTGAGCCGCCCCAAAACTTTGGCCTTCCGCCGTAGCGCGCTTCCGCCTCGCGCTCTCTGCTCACCCTCCCGTCACCTTTTCACTCCACCTGCTGTTTCGCCCGCCTCCTCCTTATCACGGCTACCTTGAAGTCGCAAGCGTCCCTTGTCCCGGTCACCAGCCCTGCCCAGTAGTCGTCAGGCATCTCTTCGTTCAAGCACGACTCGCCGTCCCAGAAAACGCAGCCTCTGCAAACCCTCTTCATCCTCGAATAGCTCCTGTCCGACATAACATCACCCCCTTTCTTTCCAATCGGCTCACTCCACCGTGAACAGCAGAACCGACCTCCCGCGCACAGCCTTCGACGCCACGCCCATGTCTCTAACCGGGTCGCCAGATGGCTGAATCCCGAGGCTTTCAACGAGTTCGTTTACCGCCGCCTTCATGGCCTCAATGTTCTTCGAGCTGGCTGCCGACAGAACATCGCCCAAGGCGTTGAAGGGCTTTTCGTCGAACTCCACGCCCACGCTTTCTATCAGGCTGGCCAGCTGTTTGAGCTTTTTTGCCGCGGACCGGCTGACCGCCCTCCTGCCCTCCAACGCCGCCTTCACAGCCTCCTCGGCCATCGCCAAAACAACGGAGAACCTATCCTGCAGGTCGCGCTTCAGCCCCTCAATCATCTCCGCGCGCCTGCGCTCGAACTCCCTCTCCAGCGCTGCAAGGCCAGCCTTCTTTTTCTCATCGATTTCAAGCAGCGCCCTGCGTTTTTCCTCCTCGAGATACTGCATGAAGAAGTCCTTTGAGAGGCTCAGCGGAACAGGCGAAACCCTTATCGGGGCCAGGTTTGCCCTGAAGTTCGGCTCAACGCCCGTTTTGGCCACGTGCTCCATTATGTCGGCGAAGTGGCCGCTTTCCTCAAACTCAGCTATGTCCTGAGTTAGCTCCCGCAGCTGGCTGTTCAACTCCTCAATTTTCGCCATGACCCCGGGCGCCAAGCTTGATGGCAGGAAGTAGAGCTTGCGCTTCAACCTTCCTATTCGCTCCTCTTGGAGTATGAGGCAGTTCTCGTTGAGCACTTCGTAGACCCTGTGCCTTATGTTCTTAAGGCGGTTGACGAGCATGCTCGGGTACGGGTGGAACGTCGCAACTTTAACTTGGCGCCCAGCCTCATCCTTAATGTAGCGAACCCTCACGCTGCGCCTCCTCAGAAGCTGTTTTTCATCACGTTTACCCGTAACCGCAACCTTGTAGTTGACGTCCACCATCCTTAAGAGGTCTTGAAGGTTCCTGACCCACTCCATGTGCACGGCATCGCTCATCCCTGAAACGTCGACGTGCATCGCAAGCCTCTCCTCAGAAGGCACGTCGACATCTATGAGGAAGCCCTGCGTCAAAACCCTTTGTTTTTTGGTCGAGCGCGCTTCACCCACCTTTTCCTGCACTAACACATACATCACCTCCCTACATCTTTTTGGCGGGTTCTTCTGGGCCGTGGGGCTCCCCCGCCTCGCCCCTTGAAGCCCAGGTTTGAGAGACGCAACTGCGACTCAAAAAACAAGGGGTTGTTGAAGCTTAAAGGGAAAAAGAGGGAGTCTGCAGCAGCCATCACTCCCAACGGCAGCCCTTGCTGTTTCAAACCATCCGAATTTCCCAGCGGCGGTTCTGCCCCCCCTCACAAGCTCGGGTCCCATCTCAGCAACACATCCACAACCTTTTTGCGAACTGATGCGAGCTTGCAGTTCCAAACTTCGCTTATTTCCGCGGCCTCCTCGCCGGTAAGACGCTCCTCCAGCAGGCGTCTCCCGACCTCAATTAGCCTGTTTTCAGCCTCGATCAGTTTTTGAAGCGCCTCAACGACACCCATTTCACAGTCGTTTTCCGCCGTCCTTTCAGCCCACTCGTCAGCGGTTATTAGCCCGGCGTCTAAAAGCTCGTCGAGGCGCCTGTTCGCCTTCGACGCTTTTTCCCTAGCATCCTCATACGCGGCCTTGGCCACGACGTAGGCGGCTTTAGCCTTCAAAAACTCTTTAAGCATAAAACCACCTCCTATCCAAGGAGTTTTTTAATGGAGAGAAACCTTTCCAGGTCCTCGAGTGATGGGTTTTCCGCTAGCTCTTCCGGGATCAGCCGCGATTCAGTAATGCGGCCCAAGTGTTTAAACGTGAAGAGAAGCCTTTCTCCGACGGGATCCGGGATTTCTGCCTCTACAATCATCCTAGAGTTTTTCAAGAACTCTGGGATTGAAAGCTTTAAAGATTCAGCGTACCTTTGGATTAACGCCAGTGCTATTCTTTGCCCTCTGGCCGTGGTGATTTGGGCAACATAATCGTTGGAGTAAAGTTCGCGGTCGTCGTATTTGTAGATGCGGAGCGCGAAGACCCAGGATTTGATCCATGGGACGAGGAGGATCTTCAAACGGTTCCTCCCCGCACCTTAATTTTCCAACAGCTTTTTAACCATTATAAAGGCTTTCAGCCTTTCAAGCGTCGGATTGTTTAATAAGGAATCGAATTCCTCATCGCGTTTTATCCGCACGTCAAGCTTCTGCAGCTGACCAAGCGTTTCAAAGAGTTCATCTTCTCGGTCCGCAAATATATACAACATTGGAGCAGCGTATTCGTCATCCCATGCAAGTTTCATTACGTAGTTATTCAGAACCGCCACAGCTATTTCGATCCTGTTTTTACTGTGGAGCTCAACATAACCGCCCCTTGGATTTCGGCGCACGATGATCAGTGATACGTGGTTCCTATTATGGAACGTGTAGACCGACAGCATGGGCCCTCACTTCTTCCGGCGATCTCCAACAAGCGTTTTGTTTATCATGATCTCGCTTGCCATTCGGTCGTAACGGTTCCTCTTGAGCCATTCCACTATGGGCGCCCATATTTGCTTCTCCTTGGTTGAGTTCGCCGATCTACACAGCGCTTCAGCAAGCCGATCTCTTGTGAGCGAACCGCTGGAAAGGAGGTTCATATACTTGGTTTGCGAGCTTCTCTGGAGGAGCGATATTCCGGCTAGCATTTCCTTTTCGTCCTGTGTGAGTTCGTCGTTCAGAATCCTCCTCAGGAAGTCGGGGGTGACGTTTTCAACGCCGAATTCAATACACATGTCGCATCCACCGTTGTTGCCGTATAGGACCAATTTTGGGAAGCCCTCAAAGCAGAGGCTCAAGTTTTTCCCCGCAGCATCCTTCAAGAATAAATCCTTCACCTGCATGCCCTCGTCGTAAGCGCCGAGCTCTTGTCTGAGGATGTGGAGCCTAGTCGTTCCCTTTGCCACAATCTCATCGAGCTCATCTTTGGAAGGTGGGCTGCGACGCCATGTCGTATACAGGAGTGCCAGAACCGCGTTTTCAGGCAGGTCTGCAATGTAGCCAAAACCCCATTCGTCTATCGAGATGCTCTGCGAGTACTTGTTCACAAGGTAGGCAGCCAGCTCAGGCCACCGAACCTCCGTTAAATCACCGTCAATATTCGCGAGCAAGTAGCATCTGCTTCGCGACAAGAATGCTTTTGCCCTGAAGTTAAAAAACACCTTCACCCACCTCACCTCCGCCAATCTACAGCCTTCTATGAGTCCGCGATGAGCCTGACGGCGAGCAAATTCTTCGCCTCCTCAAGCTGTTTGATGAGCTTTTTCAAGTCTTCTTCAAGCAATTCCGGACAAAAGCGCCATGTTCTCTCTTCGAGGCTCGCCAAAACAGTTCTAGTTTTCATTTCAAGCACGTAAACATATGAGTGATCCTTACAACTTCCGTAGGGAATCACCAGTATTAGAAACCTCCGATCGTAATCCACCCTTTCACCGAAAACTTTCTGCACGGCAAAATACGCCATATCGTGCAGGAAGTTTTCTATATCCGCTACTGCGTCGTCGCTGAGCAGCTCCTCAGGATAGGCGTTGCCCCATTTTCTATAAAGAAGTTGCTTTACTGTCTCTTGGTCGTAGCCGTTTTTCCTAAGCCACTTCGCGAACTCGCGCAATAATGCTTTCGAACCTTTTGTCATAGGATCACCTTCAGATCAGGGATCAACTGCGGTAAGAACTTCAGGCTTCATGTTTTCTTCTACTGCCCTGATGATTGCCTTGGCGATATCAGCGTATGGCGAGTAAAGCTTGTCTTTGTATAACACTGCTTTGATCCTGTGTTTGTACGCGGAGCCGCTTCCCCACAACTCTAAAGCGCATAACAGACTGCGGCGGCCGTATAGTATGCCTATTTCCTCCCCTTCAACCTTAAAATTGAACCAGTAGCCCTCATCACTTCTGTCTCGGACGACTATACATTCAACGCCGTTCGGCGTGGTGAACCTGTAACCGCCCTTTTTCGCGTCTGCAATAACCTTGCTTAGCAGGCTGCGCTTCTTTCTACACTCTGCGTCGTCTTCGACGGCGGATTCTATCGCACGGTCAGGACTTTCTCCGCGCAAGAGAGCTACTGCAAACTCATGCCTCCCGCTCCTCCCAAGCCCTCTGTAGGCTTCAGCAAGGCGTTTTGCATCCTCGGGGTTCCGTGAGGCCCATTCAAGCCAGTCGACGACGTTTCTAGGCGGGGCCTCCATTTTAATCTCCTTCAAAACTTCAATAAACTCGTCCGGGATACGAGACATCATACACTTCACCTCCCGGAGCTTGTTCACAAGCTTCATGGCGTACGCATGAGGCAGCGGTAAATTTCGGGAATTTCTTCGGGGCTTCTGAACGAGTACCCTTCCTCGGAGAGACTTGAGGGCTTCACCTTTCTGTCCGCGGTTATAGCTATGATCCTACCCTTAGCCTCGCCGTCGAAGGGGATGAACTCCAGCTTCCCAAACCCCTTAAGCGCCTCAGCCAGCCTCCCGCTGACCTTAAACAAGGCTTCGCCCCCGTACTTTTCGAGAACCGTGAGGAATTGGGCGAAATCGTATCCTGTGGGCTCCATTTCAGGGTGCTTCGCGCCCCGCCCAACCGGCCTGAAGGAGTTCACGAGGAAGTCGTCCACCCCCATCCTCAAGCACGTTGCAATTATCTTCTCTAGGCGGGGGGCTGCCCCCCTTGTCAGGAGCACGTTCACTCCCAAGTCAAACCTCCTCCGCAGGAACTTTTTCAGGACCCTGCAGCTTTCGGGTTCGTAGATGCTGACCCTGACCTCGCCCGCGAAGCCTTCAATCTTCCCGATCTGCCTCTCAGAGGCGGCTGAGCCGTTCGTCGTTACTGAAATGTCCAAGCCAGTGTTCCTCCACGTCCACCTGACAACGTCGGCTAACCGCGGGTGCAGGAACGGTTCGCCCCCTCCGAAAGCCACGCCTAGAAGGCCCCAGCGGTCGAGGAAGGAGATCAGCCCCTTCAAATCCCCGAGGGACAGCTCAGCCTCCTCCGAAGGGGATGAGGAAGCGTAGCACCACCAGCAACGCAGATTGCACCTATTGGTTAAAGCCACCTGTGCGTAGAGCGGTTTAAGCCAAACCTTCGACCTGACTTCTGGGGCGTGGAGACAGAGACCCGTCTCTCTATCATATATGAATAACCCTTCAGGCGTTTGAACGCTCCTCAACGCCACCCTCGCCGCTCCTGTAGCAGTTTGACGGCCACAAGAAAGGCTCCCCAGTCGACGCCGTAATATTCCTCGACGACTGCCCTGTAGCACTTCTCGCTGTCCGCAAGGCACTCGAAGAGGCGGTCGCAAATCCAGCAGCAGACTTTTTGGTCATAGCACTTTTCATCTTCGCAGAAATCGCAGTCGTCTTCCTCATTGCATTTTTCAATGTATTCATTCACCGATTTACAGAAATATGGATCGCACACAAAAGAGATGCAGCAGATGTTTTCGCAGTCCATGCTGATCGCAGGCCTGCGAATCGGCAATTTAGCGCCGTCCACTTTAGCGGTGTACGGGTCAACCAGCCTGACGTCATAAACGATCGCAAAAACCCCTACATCTGCTTCTTGGCTCAAAACCACCACCTCACGAAGGCGCCACGTCTCGAGAAGTTTCACCACGCGCGTGGCAAACTTGCCGTTCAGCCCCGTGCAGCCTCATCAAAGCTATGTTGCGCCAGCCGCACACTGCTTCCCCCGTTACTCGGGGTTGGCGCATGTCCCAACCCGCGTGGAGGGTTCCCCGAGAGTTCAGACATGATGAGCAGTTTAATTCGCCTTTTGAAGCGCGTAGCCACGTACCTTAAGGCTTCCATCGCCAGCTCCGGATCCTCGCGTATAAGCTCCCGGAGCTCTTCAAACTCGCCTTTCCGAGCCCTCTCATTAAGATCATCGACCATTTCCCTAACCGTGCGACGGACTCTGAAGCAGACGAACTCCGCGAGCGACTCAGCCGTGGCCTCGCTTAGGTCGGCCTTCTCGTTTAAAACTTGGGACACGATTTCCTGAACGTATGGCCACAGCACCCTGCACAATAACTCAACCTTCTCCTTCAAAGCGAAATTATCCCTCAAAAAACCACCTCCCAAATTTTGAGTCAAAAAATCTTGGGCGTTAACTTTTAGGGCGTTAACTTTTTAGACGCCTTCTCAAACGCCCAAGCTATCGCCCTTTTAAGCTTGTCGATTTCCCTCTGCTCCAGCTTGCCTTTGACGCGCACGGCCTTCAGCTTTCCGTTCCCGGATTCCACAGAGTATTCAACGCCGTACTTCCGCTTGAGGGCTTCAAGCACTTTGGGCACGAGAAACCTCTGTATCGCCGGGGAAGAAGCCGCTATGTCCAAGTCCTTCGACGGAACCGCGACAACCTCGTTCTGCCTCTGAATCAGGCTCCAGCAGACGTCTGCCCCCCTCATTACGTCGGACTTCAGGCAGGCTTCAGCCCTTTCAACGGCTTTAAGGTAGTTATCTATGGCTTCAACAGCTGATGCGAAGCATGCCCTCAGAGAAGCCAGAAGCTTCACCATATCCGGTTCCTCTTCCACATCCCGCACCCCCGAAAAACAGCTTGCGAGCGAATTTAAGCGCAAAATGAAGCTTAGAAGACGGCTCCTGTCGTGGTTTCTTCCACTTCCCAGTTTGCCCTTCCGTCCACCTGGAACACGAACCCCACGTGTAGCGCCCTGTCATAGTATATCTCGTCTCCGCGGTAAATCCATGTGAAGATCCGCTGGTCGCCGACGTCAGTGATTTCCGGCGGGCCGCAGTTTTTAATGAGCCATTTAATCACCTCGGCCTCGTCCCCTCCAAGGATGAGCACGGCCGCTTCAGGCGTCAGGTTCCTTGGAGCCTTTACGCGTATGGTTAGCTCTTGGTAGTTCTGGTAGCGCTCAAGCTCCACCGGCTTGGAGACCTTTTTCATGATGCTCTCCACGCAGTCAACATATCCGGCGGTGTAGACCTGGAAGAAGACTTTTTCGCCGATCGTTGAGATCTTGGCGTCGTCCGGGCGCCAGTCCGTGTCGTAAATACCCGGGTTCTTCCTCATATCCTCAAGCAGTCTTTGTAGGGCCTGCTTCGCTTTCTCCGCCGCCTTCCCGTCCCTGTAAGTGGCTATTATGAGGTAGTCGTCTGAGTGGCTGCTCGGCCTGAACTTGAAAACGCGCCACTTCATAGGGCTGCTCCACCGAGGAAGATCCTTTCATCCCTGTCTAGGAAGTTCGCCAGGAGCTTCAATGCTGCGGCCTTGACCTCCTCAGGAGTGATGGTGCTGCCGGGCAAAAGCGCGAATAAAACCTCGACTACGACCTCGTTCATGACTTCGTCGATGAGTATGCGCTTGTACTCTCCCTCGTCAACCTCCAACGCTGTGACTATCCGCTTCACACGCTCGCTCTCCTCGCCAAGCTTCTGCATGAGCGCCTCAATCAGCTCGGATAGAAGCCCATCGCCCCTCGCCGACATTCACTTCACACCCTCACGGCTCCTCGAGGAGCTTCCACCTTGCAACAAGGCCCTTGGCCTTTGAAACGAATTCCTCAACGGCCTTCGCGGAGCCCCTGCGCATGGTCAGCCAGCGATTTTTGAAGCATTCAATGCCCTCCATAACCTCGTCGGGGGTCAAGTCGCTGTCCGTGACCTCAATCTTCCCATCCGCCACAAGTTCTAAAGCCCTCAGGATCCTCTGCATGGGCTTCAGCTTAATGAGTTCACGGTAAACGGGCGGCGTAGCCTTGACGCCCAGAAGGGTTGATGTTGAGCCGCATCCGTTGCACACGTACTCCATATTGGCGAACGTTTCCATGAAGGCTATGTGGCCGTCCCTCCTCACATGGAAGTTTCCGACGTATTCGTCTGAAACCTGAGACCAGCTCATGCTCCCGCATTGGAGGCAAAGCTTGGCCTCGAGCTTCACCCGTAATCCCTCCGTAAGTCTATGTATGTTTGAGAGAAGCCTGGGGCATCAACCGGCTTACGCGTGTACCCGAGCATTGCGAAGCCCGCTTTGGCTGCAACCTCCCTGAAGAGGCGCCGGGTCTCATCGTTATTCGCGTCGAATATGTCCCCGTCCGTAAGCACTATCAAGGCGTCGCCGGGCCTCATTAGGCCGAGCGCTCTGCTTAAAGCAGGCTTGATCACCGTCCCGCCTCCGCCCCTCATCCTCGGGGCGATTTTACGTGCAACCTCGGCAGGCCTAGTTGCCTTCAGAACCTCATAGGCTTCGCCGTCCCACGGTATAACGTACACGTCCGCCCTCTTGGCCTCGAACTTGACTATGCCTAGGAAATGCTTCAGTTCGTCCTCGCTTATGCTTCCAGAGGTATCGATGAGGCACCACACTGAGTAGCGGTAGCCGTAATGGCCCGGGTACTCGTCCCCGCGGCGGTTGGGGCAGGCGAAGGAGCTGTCCTGCTTAGAGTGGTTCCTTACGCCGAAGCGGACGATCAGGTGCCATGGAGGCTTCGCCTCTAGGACTTCCTCGACGATCCTTTCGAGCCCGGCCGGCATGTTCCCGGCCTGTTTTGCGAAGTCCCTCGCCCGCTCCAGTATTAGCTTCCACCTCCTCTCGAGCTCCTCTCGGCTTCCGCCATCCGCGACGGATTTGTCCGCCTCCTGCACGATTTCACCCTCAACTTCGCCATCCATCAGGTCGCCCCCGAGCCCTCCACTGCACCCCTCCCCGGGGCCTCCTTCGCCCGCTTCAAGCCTAGCCGCCACTTTCTCGGCTAGGCGCTCAAGCTCCCTTGCTATCTCCTCGGTGCTCATCTTGTCCAAGACCTCAACTTTTATGCCAGTCACAGCAGATATCTTTTCAAGCGTAACCTCGTAGCCACGCTTGAACTCGATCCCTAGAACGTTCGAGGCCCTTATCGCGTTGTTAACCTTTCCGTCGGCGGCTATGCAGTAGATTGTCTTGTCGAAGCCTTTGCGCCTGAAGGGGTGGAGGAGCACAACGTGCAGGGATTCATGGATCGCAACGAACCTCTTCTCCTCGATGGTGAGGCTGAGCCACCAGTCGGGGTTTATCGCCAGCGTGCCCCTCTCGTCGACTCCTGCGGTCGGGATGTTTCTGGTGGAGACTATGCGCAGGTAGCTCAGCGGTATGACGATGAAAGGGAAGTATCTACTACAGAAGACCCTTATATCGCGCAGGTCCTGCCTCAGCCGTTCAACGCTCATGAAAGCGCCTCCCTAGAGCAGCGCCCTCCCAGTGAGCTCCAAGCATTTGACGATCGTCTGGTTGTCCTTGACGGCGTTGAATACTGCGCGCCTCTTCGGCTTTTCGAGGAAGGCGAAGAAGGCTGACAGGAACTCCCTGTCGTCCGCCTCGGCCACATACTCTATGAAGCGCTTCGCCCTCGCAATGTTCCTCGTGTCC
>Ga0105162_1001341_pt1 | contig 14347 bp, 12 predicted proteins | sample JNZ201metaG_FD_81532 | JGI IMG/M metagenome (GOLD analysis project Ga0105162, IMG submission 81532) | Hot spring microbial communities from Jinze hot spring, China to study Microbial Dark Matter (Phase II) - JNZ 20120812A | ecosystem: Environmental > Aquatic > Thermal springs > Hot (42-90C) >...
GTCACTCCGAGAATCCCGCAGACCTCCCTAGTAGAGTAGTACCTCTCCAAACAACCTACACCAACATAAAAAATCCTACAAAAACCTTTATAAACCTAACGCATCAAAACAGTTGCCAACCCTGACCTAAAGGATATGGTTTTCATAATGTAATTGTTTAGTATTGGTTTAATTCCCTTGTTCTTCAGCTCTAGAAGCTTGTCTTTGTTTATGCTGATATATTCTTCTTCCATGTTGCTAGATGTAGATATCATTATTCTTTTCTCAAAGCGTACTATTCCTCCAATGTTGGGGATTTTTAGTTCTCTTAGATTTTTGTAGAAGCTGATGAGAATGTCTAGCAAGAGATGCATAGATATTAAAGCTATCATCGGATCAGAGCTTTTCTCAAAATCTGGAATCACATAGCTTTCGATATAATTCATCTTTTCAGTTAAAGCATGTTCATAGATATAGATATTGATTAATGATTTTGGAATATTTATTGAATCACCTAGCATATCTACATCTACATATCTCCATAGCTCTTTAACTAGCTCTTGTCTAGCTTTTTCAACAAAATCAACAAAACTTTCGAATATATGCTTAGACTTGATAGTATATTCGTGAAGAATAAGCACAGGATTCCCTTTCTCCCTAAAAGATAATCCTAGAATCAATTCACCTGTTCCACGAAGAACAGGAAACTTCCCAATAAACTCTCTATACCTAATGAAGTGTTCAGGAGATGCATATGTTTGACCAAACAACTCCATAGGTATTCTCCTAAACCTGATCTCAAACATATCATTGATAATTGTTGAACCTATACCTATTCACCTCTACTCCAACACAATATATATACAGTATATATGTATAGTATTAAGATTCTGGGACACAGAATTAAAAGAATTGACATAGATCTAACAAAAGATCTACATATGATATAGAAAGAAAAACAGACAAATAACACACAACTACATTGTTGAAAAACATTATCTACGGATTATTCTAGCTAATGATTCTCCTATAGATGTCATTATCCCTGTTCTAGTGAGCAGATATATGTTTGCCAATACAGCTATTCCAAGAATAATAGAGCTGAGAACAATATATCCAGATATTCTTGCAATCAGGTCTATTGGTGGATAAAAGCTTCTAACAACAGGGATCAATACTGGACCTATTTGACTACTCAATACCGCTATACTTTCTTTAAGTGTTTTACTTACCTGCATATAGAGTGCATAAAGTATTGGTGCTATCGCAGGAGACAGCAAGAGGTAGAAGAAACTTGCACCAAGCATATTCTCACCATAGACTTGAATAGATGGTGAAGGTGCTAGAAGCAATAATGCACCGAGAGGCATTATGATGAGTATTAGTATAGATACTACAATCAGTATTATTTCAACAAGTGATGAAAAGACAAGTACTAGACCAAGTGTTGGTACAATTGTAACAAAGACAGATATTATTGAGAATCCAAAGGTAAGAACAGCAGAAGCTACTGAACCCATGACAGGAGAATTCATTGAAACCATAAGCACTATAGCTATAGATAGAAGAGTCATAAATATAGTGAAAAGCTCTACTAGTCGTAAACCAAACTCTCTTATAGGTATATCTACCCATAGTACATAATCAGCTCTGATTCTTGTTAGCAATATATCGTAGTATGAAAAGAATCTAGCTATAATATTTTCAGGACTTCCTCCAATATATATTGGGCAACCCATAGCCCTCCTAAATTCACTAAGATAGGGATCAGATATCATGGAACATATACCTGAAAACAATAATGAATAAGCATATGGAAGACCAACAACTAAGACAGCTAGTATAGACATAGTCATCATCATTTGTATTGGATTAATTGGTAAATTGATTTGTTTTTCATCCCTATGACTGAATCCAAGTCCCCAAAATATATACTGAACACCGTAGAGAATAATTGAAGCTATTAATAAACCAAAGATAACTATAATCAAGTATCTATATATTGATGAAACTATAAACTGTAGCGATGAATGTGAAAGAAAAATTACATTAGTAGTAATATCATCACTATATTGTGTATTCATTGACCATATATAAACAATTAATGTAGCATCACCACTATAAACTTTTGATGGATCATATGGTGGTGTATTGCTATATACCTTACACTCATAAAGTCCAGGAGATGTGAATTCTGAAGAACCACAATCAACATTTATATTACTATTATCAATACGTACAGATCCAGTAATCTTGACAGTTCCACTATGACCATATGATACAACATTTACAGGTGCATGAATCTCTATCTCCCATCTGTAGTTACCACCTTCACCAATAGGTTTAGCAAATACAACAGGTGATGATACAGCAACCATAGTGCCTGGAACATCTATTTCTATCGGTATAGTTACCTCTAAAACACCAGATTTAAGTAATATGGGTAAAGAGTTGTTACCTTTGTAGCTACCTGGTATTAGAGATACTTCTCTAATCACTAAATAACTACAGGTTGGTTTGGAATGAGTCCTCAGTTTAAAAGGTGTTTCTCTTACTTGATACTGATTCCTATACACTAGCTTACCTTCAAATACAAAGGAAGGTATACCTGATGGCATGCGGGGAGGATCTAGACATAGATTTATCACTATATTACCAAGAGGAGATATCATGATGTATCCATCGTCTTCGAATTTTCCATATCCCGAACCTCCCTTCAATTCAATGTATGTTTCATTTACAAAAAGTTTATAGAATTTTAGATAAATATTATCTGTAATAAGATAAACATTACCTTCTATAGTATATCTCCCCCTAACTGGTTCAGTTCTTTCAATAGTAATTCTATACTTTATGGGTATTTTTGGTATTCCAACAATATCGGATAATCTTATTGCTATAGGTTCAGTTGGAGGTTCATCTATCCTGATATAGATTGAACATGATATAACTATTCTTGCGACTTCTATAAACATCATTCCCAAAGAAACATCAACAGCGTATGGAATAGCTGAAACAGATACAAAATATGTTAAGAGAAATTTACCATTACCCTCATAGATCTGATTAGGTTCTCTATCAAAACTCCACTCAGTCTCAATAATCTCGTATTTGATTGTAGAAGGATCTCTGGGTAAAGACAATAAAAGTTCGAACCCTTTCTCCTCATAGCTAAAGTAACTTACTTGAAGTGTTGAAGGAAAAACAAAAGTTGTAAGATTTTTATATATATTCTCATTTCCTATATAGACAATGAAATCAGTATCAGTAACAGATGGATAAGCATCAAGTGCTAAGATGGGAACAGGAATAGTGTAGAATATAAGTAGAAGTAATATTAGGAAAAATATTATTTTCTTCACACATCATCCCCTCCATACTAGACTTGAAAGAGCTTCCCCAATCCCCGTCGCCACTCCTGTTCTAGTGAGAATATAGCCAAGACTACCAACAATAAGAAGAACAACAACACCTGATGCTACAACAAATGTCATCATCTTGACAAAGAAAGGTACAAATCCAGCAAAACATATTGGTAGAGGGACAAAGACACACATATTTGCAATAGTATCTAAAGGACCCCGAAGTATTACAGTATCCATGAGATGCTTATAGATGGCATAACTTAGTGGTGCAATCAATGGAAATACTATCATATACAAAATACTAGCCCCAAATATATCTTCCCCAATTCTCTGAGACAGAGAAGTCGGAATACACATCAATATAACTCCTATAACCATAAGCGATATCATGATAGCCGTTACAACAAAAACCAATACTCTTGTAATCGTTATAGATACAACAGCAAATACACCCATTTGAGCTTGCATCATCAACATACTCAATATTCCAAATACAAGAGACATTATTCCTGAAAATATTGATGAGAACGGTATTCCTGCACCAGGTGTCCAGAAGGTGGAAAGAGCTAGAGCTACAGCCATGATACTCAAAGCAGAAATACTTGTGAGTTGTATCCAAATCATTATTTTACCAATAGAACCAACAAACTCAGTTTCATAATCTCTCATAATCGTTATGAATAGTTTATCATAATATGAAACCATATGCGTAAAAGCTACCCTAATATCAGTAGATGGTATAGGGGAAATGTATCTATTCAATATAGGCATATTCTCAACAATTTTTCCAAAAACATAATACACTAATGGTATACCGATTGATAGAACAGCATAAGCTACAACTAGAGTCAGTAACGCACCTCTTAACATATAGGTATCAAATAGTGGAACAGCTGTAATCATTTCTTTGATATGTGATACTATGTATAATATAAGTATAGCTACTATTCCCATCAATATGGTATTAGATGCATATGTATAAATCATAGATACTTGACCAGCAATACTACCAGGATCCATAACCAGTACCCTCACAACTGTTGTGAATCTCCATATCTTATCCCCTCCATGTATCACTACTAATGTAGCACTAAAATTAGAGTTTTCTATATCTACTAAATTAAAGTTTCCATATATATTCTTTTCACAAACAAAAATATAAGTATCTTCTCTATCTATTATCAAGTCTTGACACTCAATTGAACCAAAAATCGTGTTAGTAACTGTTCCCTCTACCCTAATCAGAGGAAAAGTTTCGTGGTACCCTGCTACTGAGATTATTGATTGAAGCAATACAGACCATAGAGATCCCGATGCTAATACTCTTCCAAAAAGATTTGATATACTGATAATTGTTCCCTCAATACTAATATTTTCATACCTCAGATTCATTGCAAAAGCACCACTTCTAATATTTAGATGAATTGTTTGATTAGTTCCTGGAGATAGTGATATATTTGAAATTGTCTTACACGTTGCATCACCACCTGTAACAGTCAATACTGTTTCTTTGTCTAAGACACCTACAGCCATTAAAATTCTTCCTCTATAACCTTGCGACAATCTTCCACAGATCTCTACATTATATACTGGTTTAATGATAACGCCTTGTGGTAAATCTCCCTGCACTAGATATTCACTTATCTCTATCTTATTTAACCATAACTCAATAGCATGTAGCGATACTTTGATTTGCGATAAATCAAGAAATATTGTCTCAGAATATTCTCCTAGATGACTTATTCCATCAATAATCCTTTCTACCACAACCTCATAGTAGATGTATGGGTTACGTCCATGGAACAAATAATCAATTATGTATTTACCAAGAGGAAGACTAGATACACTAGCTGTACCTATTTTCATTATACTTATAGGCATTTTAATGGATAATGTAACATATAATCTTACAGTAATTATTATGAATCTAAGTGTAGTATTGAAAAAATCTATATCTCGTACTGTAACATTAATATTTGAATAACACATTATATTTTCTTTGAATTCAATCTTGATTGTAGCATCTATGTCTGGTACATAGAATGTTTCAGCTGTAGTATTTATACCCCAATGAACTCTACAACTCAGTATATTGTACCTCACAGTCCTGTTTACATATGTTTCCTCATAAACAGCCGAATAATCACTAATAATCTCTAAATTAGATGGATATACACCAACAACAGCACCAGTATTATCAACAACAAGAAGCAGATTATTATGATTAATACCAGCCTTTATGACCTTGTTGCTTGCCCATACATCTGTAGTATAACACATTAATGTAATTATTAGTATTATAATGATTATTGAAAGTATCTTCTTCAAATTGCAGACACACCCGTATTTACTTTTTGAGCAATATTTTTATGTATATTACTTCATAATAAATATATTCGATAAATATGATAAAAATAATACTGATATTGATTGGACTTACACTAATTATCTTCTCACTAACCTATATAGCTAGTATTGATATCAATAAGAATGCGGTAGAATTCTGCCGATCTCCTGAATCTTTAGAAAAGTTTACACCTCTAATAATAGGTAGTGATATAAAGATTCGTTTCATTTTTAAAAACAATGAATTAATTGCAGATATAGGTGGTTTACATACAGAAATCGTAGCTATTGTTGTATCCAACAAGATCTATATCAAGAATACAGATCTATGGGAACTTTTTGAATGGTATTGTACTCATCAATACAGAGAAGAATATGGATTCAAGATCTCTATGTATTCATTACTTCTATTCATAATCAATCTCTTACTAGTTATTGTTTGTATATGGACCTTAGTAAATAATCTAAAATCAAGAAAAATAAGTTCCACATCAACAAAAACTAGGTAATGCTCTTCAAAAGCTCTCTCAATCTTTTTCTCAACTCTACTTCTTCTGGTATTTGTCCTTGTATTATCTTGATTTTCATCCCTAGTTCTCCTTCAACTGCTTTAATGTTTTGTCCCTGTTTTCCAATTAATCTTCCAATATAATTGGATAGATTGTCTGGTACATGTATTACTATTATTCCTTCTTCTATTTTCACATCACATTCATTGATTAATGATGCAAGAAACGGGGAGATCTTTCTATATGCGTTTTTCACCTTCTCTTTGATATCGTCTCGTTTTCTCAATGCATAAGCATATTCCCATAAATTATCCTCAATGCTTGTAGCAATCAACTTCGCTTCTTTGCTTGTGAATCTACCAACAAACCTTATTCTTTTGCCTTCAATCTCTACATTGCCTTTTGGTAACTCTATCTTCATTGTTGGTAAGTTTATTGAAACAAGTTCAATTCTTTCAACTGATATTGATTCAGGACTAATTTCTTTCTCCTCATAGTATTTAAGTGTTGGTTGCTTGCCTGCGGCTAGTTCTTCAGGTAGAATGGGTATTTCTATCCAACACTTAGAATTAAATAAAAGATTCGTTAAGAAGCTTAAGGATTTCTTGATATACAATTCATCGAGCACAAGTCTGTTATAGTCATCATTAAGCTTCTCTCTTATCTTCATCAATTCATCAAAAGATAATGGTGATAATAGTTCAGCACGTATATGGTGTCCTCTATATGTTTCATATACTTTAATGCTTTTGCAATTCATTTCATTCTTTAAATAATCTATTGCATCAACCACGAAGGGAAGTGTTAAAACAGCATTGTCATAGTCAAGATTTATCCACTTCTTTCTATATTCTTCTATAACAGGTACTAAAGATTGAGGAACAGTTGAAATAATTTCAGCAATATCGAATCTATTCCAACCAGTATGTGCAAGACTTATTGCTACATAGCTTTTGTTAGCTTCTGAAGGAAGGTTGAGGGGAAGATATTCGTATCCAACATATCTTAGACTATTCTTCTCCCATTTCGGAAAATGCTTTGTCAATATCTCTTCAGCTATTTTGAAGGCTTCTTCTGGTGATGGCTTTTCTGAAGTAAATAGGTGAACAACATATGGATGAGTATATTCAGACAAAACATCTGCTGAATAAATCATGATGTGATACATATTCACACCTCCAGTAAAACAGGTGTTCTGACTTCATCTACTCTACGGTGCTTGAAATACTTACGTATCAATTCGTTATCAGTCTTTATGAACACGAACGTTATGTCTAGATTCATTGATTTAGCCTTCTTAACCACCTCCTCATTGACTTGGTCTATGCCATCAGTAACAACTATTATCTTATCGTTTCTGTGATACTTGATAGCATCTTCCAATACATTACTGATATTTGTGCCGCTGTCTGCATTGATCTTCAACAATATATCTATCAATTGGTTAAAGTTTGTGATTAGGTCATGAACCTCAACGTCGAATAGCTTTAATGTCATCTTGGCACCAACTTTCCTAAGCTGATATGCTAAGACTAGACATGCCGCCGCCGCAAAGCTGATCTTAGGTACATGTTCATATTGTGTTGGTGATGTATAGTACCTTATGTCTCCAGCCATAGATCCGCTCTTATCTAAATAAACAACATAGTTAGAAATACCTCCATATTGTTCAGAGACTCTCAGAGATCTACTAGCGATTCTGTAGATCAGTAGATCATCATCTAGATACTCCATTGGCAAAGCTCTTGGTAATTCACTCCATCTCTGTATCCTCTTAACCCCTAAAGGACGTCCACCAACAAGTGTAGGAGACATGAGTTGTTTGATATTTGGTGCCTCCCTCATAAACTTCTTGATGAACCTTACCAAATTGACAATGATTCGATTCCTAGCTTTTTCTCTAAATTCATCAGGCTTCTCCAACAAGTTAGCAACAGGAACACCAATGTGGCTGAAGGATTCAATAGCATCAATATCCTTTAAGGTTTCTTCAGCCTCCTTCTCTAATGCACCTACAACTGCTCTAAGAGCTTTAACAGTCTCTGGTGATGGTTGTGTTGTAAGTACTTGTAAAAGAGAATCCACAGGATCTTCCTCATCCTTTTTACTCAATGTCTTCTTTAACTGTTTCAATTGCTCTAACGACTTCTTGAACAAAGTATTGAGAAAATGAATTGTAGCGTATTTAGCGAGCATCGGGTCTCCAGCGACAATGTTGTTCAACTTCCTATAAGCTTCTGTATTATAGTATCTCTCTAAAATGATTCTCCACGCAGATTTTACATTTGGATTAAAGACTATTTGGTGCCAAGGCTTATAGTGGATAATAGAAGAATCCATAGCTACGACAAAAGGCACTTTCTTGTTCTCAAGAAGAAGACTTGATAGAACAGAGCGAGCCAAGGCTCTATAAGTTGGATCTCTATAGTCCTCAATGAGCGCTGGTCTCAATAGCAACCCTCTTGAACTTCTTTAGATTGTCTTCCACCTTCTTGATTTCTGAAACAATTGTTTCAGCCTCCTTGAGTATCTCCCTGATTTCATCTTTGAACAACTTTGCTTTATCTGGATTCGATAACAAAGCTTCAGCCGCTTGATACGCTTCAGCGGCATATCGCTTCGCATTAACCAAATCACCATTGGCGGCATAGTCCCTGGCTTTCTCTAGCTTCTCGCTAGCTTCTCTAAGCTCTATTGGTATCAATTCATCTAGAGCTTTTCTATAATTCTCTATTGCATCTTCGCTTGGCAGAACATATTTTGAGACATGAATCGCGGCTTTCCTTAGATCCACATCATAGACATAGCTATAGGTTGCAACAAGCCTTGGAAAGTGTTGTGGTGAAACAGCTGTTCTATCGCTCACGAAGATACCGTGCTGACGTAAAACAATTACAAGTTGCGACACCACCTTAGCTATAGCGTCTGCGTTCTGAATCATGTACTGAGTTACATCATCATAGATCTTAGCAATATCTTGAAGAGTTGCAACAGGTTTTACACTTGTATTGAGATTAGTAATATTGTGTACAATTGCTTGCTCTAACTTGCTAGCATCAATCCTTCTAACAAAATGCCTCAATAAGAAACGGTCGTAGAATGCCGCTAACTCAGAATCACTTGGTAATTCATTTGATGCACCATATAGCGACCATAGTGGACATTGGTAGACAGTACCATCGGTATCTACGAATATCCTTTCGTTCATGATGTTGAGAAGAGTGTTCAAAGTCTCAGAACTACCCTTAAAGATCTCATCTATGAAGGCAAGTTCCGCTTGCGGCAACTTACCTTGAACGTTCCTAACAAACTTTCCATTTTTGTAAGCAATTGGGTCTATGGAACCGATGAGCTCATCAGGTACTGTGTATTTAGATAAAAGATAGTAGAAGAATCGGCATTGAACAAGCTGACTCAACCTCCTTATCAGCGCACTCTTTGCTGTACCTGGTTCACCTATAAAGACTGCATGCTGTTTGGTCAATAATGCTAAAATCACTACTCTTGCTTCTTCTTCTCTTCCAATAAAACCAGCGGCTAATTCAGCTTCGAGTCTACGGACTAGATTTGTATAGCTGTTCGCCATTTGGAATCTTCCTCAGAGAACATTACATCTCTGGTTACGGGTGGTACTTCTCTATATCGTCCCATTGAGAATTGATAGACATGAATCTTAAAGTGTGATAAACCAACCAATTGCCCTAACTGAAATGCTAATGCGAGTGGTCCTGAAAGCACTAGTATCACTTCCTCTCCCCCTCGTGATGCTTCTCTGATGGCTTTGTATGCTTCTCTGAGGATCTGTGGATATTCTGCTTCAATGATTGGTCTAGGATAGCTAATTACTTTGAAAGGTTCACCAAGTTGTTGTTTAACTTCTTCAACTATTGGACGACCTATCTCTAACACAACTATCTTAGCCATTCCATCCACCTATTTAGAAACTTTGTGTTTGTAGTGATACATTATTTGAAGTTAAATTATTTTTAGATTCATCTGATACTAGATCCTTAAGACTCCACATAGAGTTATATGGTAGAGACTTGACTTTCTCAGATAATGTTTCTCCATACTCCATAAACATAGCCGCCGCTTCTGTTCCTACCAATACCATCGGACCAACTAAAGGTATGTATCTAGACATAGATGATATTAGTCTTGCAAACATGGCTGTAAATCTTGATGGCAGTTTTGTGAAAGAATCCATCATTGTATTTGCTAGAGAAGAGGCATTTAATGATTTAATGATTTCTTTACTAGCTTTTTCCTGAAATTCTTTATTGAATTCTGGATCTACTCTTAGATCTTCTTCAAGTAATTGGTTATACACTTTATGTAATTCTTTACCAGTAATCATAGATTTTGCTAAAGCTTTTCCAGCTAATGCTTTTTCTCGAATATCCACAAGAACTGAATCTTTAGCCTTAAATCCATTCTCTCTAATCTTATCCAATAAACATCTGAGACCCGTAATCTCCTTTAAATTCATTGAAGCTTTCTCTGGATCTATTCCCTTACTCTTCAGAGCATCGTTAATTTCTTTTTCAGTTATCTTAATATCTTCAACTGAATTACTGTTTTTATCAATTACAATAGCTTTATTTATGGATGGATCAAGTATAGCTATTTTATCACCAGACTTGAGTACATGCATATTCAATAACTGTGATGTAGTAAGAGATCTTGTTATTGCGGGCGAATCTTTGATTCCAAGTTCTTTTGATAATTCATTAACAGTTTTATTCACCATAGCACGAAATTCTGCAATTGAACCTGCTTTATCAACCTTGCTAGCTAGTTCATTGAATCTAGTATCAATAATATTATTTATTTTATCCATATTTTCTGGTTTTACTGTCTCAGAGACAGCAATCTTGATACTGTTTTTCAAACCCTCTAAGAAAAACAATCTACCTTTCGTTGTTTGAAGCAGTATTTTTTCTCTCATGTAGACACGTCTTGGATCTACTAAAACAGATCCAAATCTACATAATGATCTTCCGAGTTGTGCATATCCAAGAGTTTGAAGAGGTAGAGGTTTCATGAATCGTTGAGCTATTGTTGCTCTCTCTTTAGCACTAATCTTAATAGTTCTCATAGTATCTGACACAAAATGTGAAAATTTTTCGAAACGACTAATATTTTCGGTATCAAGTTTCTTAGGAGGTACTACTTGTGCCATAATATCACCTTTAGAAGAATGGATAGAACCTTATTTTCTCAGTACCTATCTCATATGTTTCACTTAAATAATCCACAGTATAGGGAGATGTTTTGGGATTTAGATCATAAACCTCTCTAATTCTTGGTATATTGTCTAAATCATCTAGATCGTAGTATGTTAAGAACTTCATATATGCTTCTGGATCACCTGTTTTTATATACTTCTCATATGCTTTTCTGGATTCTTCAACCATATAGTAACTATACATATCTGATTCCCCAATATATATATACTGAGAAAAATATAAAAGGAAAACTAAGTACTACTCTCTTGCTATAGACACTAGCGCTCTCTTCTTAGCCTCTTTGGCATGTGCTTCAGCCCTCAGTTTCTCGACTTCTGTTTCGAAGCGATAGACCTCGACCGCTAGAGATTCTGGTATACCTACCTTGCGGCACGCCTTTACAGCTTCAAGCATTAGCTCGACTCTTGCTATTCTATCTATGTCTATGTACTTCTTTGCTAATTGTATACTCTCTTTATTAACCTCTCTGAAGTTCTTCTCCTTAGCTATCTGAACAGCTATTCTAGATAATATCATGAGTTCCCTTGGGGTGAAAGCCCATGTCTCTTCTGCTACAGTATCAAGAGCTTCACTCACAGATTGTTTTGATGGATCAAAACCAAGGTTATTCATCTTGCTGAACTTCTTAATGAAATTTGTAAGAATAATTTTTCTCTCTCTTGGTATAAGAGGTGGAAGAATAGGTAACTTATAGACACCAAAAGTAGCATCCTGTAGAACATAATCAGGAATCTTACGAGGATCAGATATAGTAAATATTGACACAAATCTTCTCCTGTCGCTTCTTAGCCATGAAGATATTATTGATCTTATTCTCTCATAAACCATTGAGTCTTCGGAAGATGCTTTCTTACCACCTCCTATAAGGAGTTCCACATCTCTAAACACAGCTATCACAGGGGCTCTATCGTTCAACAACATCAATGTTTGATTAGCAACCTTTTCTGATTCGCCAAGCCATTTTGAGGTCATAAACTCTACATAGACTGTATATGAAGGTACACCAATAGCATGAGCTATAGTATATGCTAGAGATGTTTTACCGCTTCCATGTGGACCTACAAAGAGAAGAGAAGGTATACTGGTAAAGTCATTTTTCAGAGGTAACATTATATTCAATCTTATGTATTCCTTCAGAGCTTCTGGAAGAACTATTTCATCAAATGTTATATCTTTTTCTAAAAATCTAATGGTATGTGGTGTAGGTAGTTTTCTTTTTCTCAAATACCCAATTAATTTTTCATTATTCATTGAAATAACCTTGAGAAATCCAACCACATCTGCAAACCTTCTTTTTTCGGGAAATTTTTCACTAATTATCTTCGGAGCAATGTCCTCAACAACAACACCATATCTAGTTATCGGTATATTGTCGTAGAGCAAGATCTGATTTGTTGTAAACATAACTACATAACAAGTCTTATTGAAGAGAGCCGTCATAATAATTCCGCTAATTTCTTTGTTATCTTGTTCTGAACGAATGAAATCACCAACAAGATAAATAATTATTGGTATACTATTATTACTTAAAGCTTGTTCAACAAATTCAACCATATCTACCTCATGTGGAAGAGTTGAAACAACCAACACTCTAATTCTTTTTCCATCTATAACAAGATCCATAGCATTTCTTACTCTAGAGAATAGATTTGCATAATCGAATAAATTCTCATAGTTGCTTACTTCATATATTACAACATTTCCAGACCCTAGTACTGTTTTTACGAAACTTCCAAATATTTCTAACTCAAATTTATTATTGAATATTTTTTCATGTCTAATTGATTTAAGGATTTTCCTTAATGTTTCTTCGTAATCCATATAATCCCCATAAAATAAAAATATATTCAGGAAATATCTATATTATACTACTAATATATTATATGGAAGGGAATAAAAATGAAAGTATCATCCATATCAACATCTGTATTATTGATAATCTTTCTATTCTACATACTCACATGGCTGAATTTAGGAGGTGTAAATGTTATAACATTGCCATGGATATCGCTAATGACTGTAGCTCTTGTAATAGCTATGATATTTTCTCTATATGGAAGATATATAATACCCATAATACTTAGAAAACTTGGTATTAAGATCTATATTGGTGATGGATGGATTGATGATAAGTACTTTATAGTTACGAATTACGATAGTGAAACAGGTATAAAGTATAGTGGATTATCCGTCATAAAACTTATACCAACCACACCATCCGTTGATCTTCGAGAAGAAGACAAGAAACTCTTACTCAGAAATATAGAATCACTAATACTAGCACTTCCCTCAGACGTTGAATACGGTATTATGAAAGTCATGGATCCATCTATTAAGAAGTTATTGAAGAAAATAGAAACAGAAATCGGTAAATATTATGCAAGAAAAGCTGGATCAAAGAATCCAGGTGTTACTTCAAAATACGATAGAAAGATAGCAGATCTAGAGAGAGAAAGAGAAAGAATACTGAAGTCTAATCCAGTCAGCGGAATAATTTATGTAAAGGTGTTTGCTAAAGGGAGAACAGCTGAAGAAGTTAAAGAAAAACTGAAGAAACTCATCGAGCAAGTAAGTTCTTCAGCACATACAATACAATGTACTTACAAAGTTTTGAATAGTTTAGATTTGTATGATTTCATTGAAGCTCAACTAGTATCCAGATCTGTACGATATGTAACAAAATGAATCTCAATGATTTTAGAATCCATAACTTTTTTGGGATACAATATGATCAAGTTAATTAATGAAGATATTGAATCATCTAGAAACATATTTGAGATACTGAATCAAATCAAAAAGATTCTGCTTACCATAGTTAAGAAGGAGTTTAACAATAATCAAAAATTAATTGACTTTGTTATCAAAAGAGTATCTGGTGCTCGAAGCGTAATTACTAGAC
>Ga0105162_1001344_pt1 | contig 14338 bp, 14 predicted proteins | sample JNZ201metaG_FD_81532 | JGI IMG/M metagenome (GOLD analysis project Ga0105162, IMG submission 81532) | Hot spring microbial communities from Jinze hot spring, China to study Microbial Dark Matter (Phase II) - JNZ 20120812A | ecosystem: Environmental > Aquatic > Thermal springs > Hot (42-90C) >...
ACATCCTAGTGATCATTCGAGCCTTCTTCTTGATAGTATACTTGGCATACGCAACCCACGGCGGAGTCCTAACCATAAACCTTGAGGGTTTGGCCTTCACCGTTGAATTTGTACCCCTACTTGTCCTAATGATCATGATAAATCTTCTTGAGATTGCCCGGGGAATGCTTCAGGCACTGGAGTTTGCGGCTAAAAGTCCAAAGGACTAAAATTACAAAAAGCTGGGGTTTTCCAAGTGCCGCTTCACTTTTTGGAGGAATACTGCTGCGGGCGCCCCGTCCACTATTCGATGATCATAAGAGAGGCTTAGCATAACAGTCGGTTTGAACGCTACTTTCCCATCAGACTGCATCACTGGCTTTTCAAAGATTTTCCCAACGCCTAGAATGGCTGCTTCAGGCGGATTGATTATAGGCGTGAAGAATTCTACATCATACATGCCTAGGTTTGAAACTGTGAAGGTTCCACCGCTAACCTCTTCCCTTCCGAGTCTACCTTCTCTTGCTTTCTTCACCAAATCGTTTAGGATTTCGTCTATTTCCTTCAGGGACTTCTTGTCAGCGTTGCGGATCACCGGAACCACTAGACCGCGGTCTGTAGCCACCGCCACGCCCACGTTTACGTCCTCAAAAACCTTGATTTTGTCCCCATCCATCGTCGAGTTCATTATGGGATTTTCGGTTAAAGCCTTGGCGACAGCCGCCACGATTATGGCTGTATAGGACACCTTTAGCTTTTCATGAAGCTCTATGGCTCTTGAAAAGTCAACGCTCATAAACACCGTGCTGTGGGGGGCGGTCCTAAAGCTTGCTGAAACCCTCTCTGCCGTGGTTTTCTTATAACCGCTTAACGGTATAACCTCCTTGACTTTGGGCATGATCCCCTTAGACTCTTCAATAAAGCGCTTCACATCCTCCTCGACGATTCGTCCTCCCGGTCCCGTGCCCTTGACAAGGGATAAGTCTATTCCATATTCCCTTGCCAAACGTTTCGCCGCTGGAGAGGCAGGAATCCGCTCTCTAATTTCGGCGGCTTCCTCCGGAGCCTTTACTGCCAGTTCCTCCGTTGGAATCTGCTCGTCTGGGGCGGTTATTATGGCTATGACCGCGTCTACGGGGGCTTCTTCCCCCTCTTTTACGAGGATTTTTCGCAGTATGCCTGAGGCGGGCGCCTCCAGGTCATAGGTGGCTTTCTCCGAAATAATCTCAACTATTGGCTCACCTTTTTCAACGGTTTCGCCTTCCCGTTTATACCATCTGCCAATGCTGCCAGTCCTCATTGTCAAGCTGAGTTTAGGCATAACAACCTTCGTAACCATTTAAACTATCTCCTTAACAGCCCTGATTATCGCCTTCTCGTCTGGAATCACGTACTGTTCTAACGGTGGACTGAAGGGTATGGGCGTGTCAGGCTCAGCAACCCGTTTAATAGGCGCATCCAGATAGTCTATGGCTTCCTCAGCCACAATGGCGGCTATTTCAGCAGTTACCCCTGCTGTTTTGCAGTCCTCGCTGACGACGACAAGCCTACCCGTTTTCTTAACCGAGTTTATTATTGTCTTCTTGTCTAAGGGCGTTAGAGTTCTCGGGTCAACCACTTCAACGCTTATTCCCTCTCTGGCTAGGATTTCAGCAGCCTTCAGTGCCTTGTGAACCATGTAAAGGGTTGCCACAACAGTGACGTCTTCCCCCTCCCTTTTAATGTCAGCCACGCCGAAGGGTATCGTATAATCCTCCTCCGGAACTTCTCCCTCAATGGGGTAGAGCAATTTGTGTTCGCAGAAGATTACCGGGTTGTTTCCACGGATGGCGCTTTTCAGCAAGCCCTTCGCATCGTAGGGCGTTGATGGAACAGCCACATACAATCCTGGAACATGCATAAACCAAGCTTCTAGGCATTGTGAATGATGTGCCGCAATGTTCACGCCACCGCCGAAGGGAGTCCTAATCACAAGAGGCACCTTTGCCTGTCCGCCAAACATATATCGAAGCTTCGCCGCTTGGTTGGCTATCTGATCCATGGCTAGGGCGGTTAAATCTCCAAACATTATCTCGGCTACGGGCCGCATTCCAGTTATGGCTGCGCCCACAGCCACGCCAATTATGGCGGACTCGGATATCGGTGTGTCTCGAACCCGCTCGTCGCCGAACTCTTCAGCTAAGCCCTCCGTCACCTTGAAGGCTCCACCCCAGTATCTGCCAATGTCCTCGCCTAAAAGGAAAACAGTGGGGTCCCTTCGCATTTCCTCTCTTAAGGCTTCACGCAACGCTTCCCGATAGGTTATCCTTCTCATGGCTGTCTCGCCCCTTCATGCGTAAACGTCTTCCAAGGCTTCCTCTGGTGCGGGGTAGGGGCTCTCCATGGCATATCGAACAGCTTCATCGATTTCAGCAGCCACCTCCCTGTCAATCTGCTGGATTTCCGCTTCTGTTAAAACATTCAACCCCAAGAGTTTCTCCCTGAACCGTTTTATAGGGTCTCTGGCAAGCCAAGCCTCAACCTCTTCTTTAGGCCTGTATTTGGCTGGGTCCACACGGGAGTGCCCCCTATGCCTATAAGTCTTACATTCGATGAGGGTTGGCCCTTCACCCCTCCTCGCCCTCTCCGCCGCCCTAAGTGTGGCTTCATAAACGGCTAGGACATCATTTCCATCAACAACAACCCCTGGAATCCCATAGGCGGCGGCTCTGTCGGCGATGTTTTCTATCAGCATAACCATTGAAACACGGGTTCCCATGGCGTACAGGTTATTCTCGCAGACAAATATGACTGGAAGGCTCCATATAGCCGCCATGTTGATGCCCTCGTGGAATGTCCCCTGATTTGAGGCTCCGTCGCCGAAGAAACATGCCACAACCTGATCTGTTCCCCGAAGCTTTATGGATAAGCCGGCTCCGGCGGCTATGGGTATACCTGCGCCTACAACGGCTGTTGCGCCGAGCATGCCTATGCTGAAGTCGGCAATGTGCATGGATCCGCCCTTACCCTTGCAGTAGCCAGTTTTCTTCCCCAAGATTTCAGCCATAACCCGTTTAACGTCTGCACCCTTTGCTATGCAGTGGCCGTGCCCCCTATGGGTGCTTGTTATGTAGTCATCTTTCCTCAAGGCGCTGCAAACGCCGACTGCAACAGCCTCTTGCCCAGTGTAGAGGTGTATTGTTCCGGGAACAAGATTCTGGGCGTATAACTCGAAAACCTTATCCTCGAAGAGGCGGATTTTAACCATCATCCTATACATTTCAATAAGCTTTTCCTTGGAAATGTCAATAGTAGACGTTGCCATCACCACCATGTTCCACAAGTTTAACCTTCTTTATGGCTTAGATGCTTTTATATTATTCCATCAAACTTGTCTAGAGGGAGCGTATGAAAAGTCAACTCCTAGCCGTTGCGGTGGCTTTAGCCGTTGCATGCTTAATCCTTCAATTAGTCTTTTCAAGCTCCAATGATTTTCTGAAGTATGAGGTTGAAGGTGTCTTTGTTGGAGAACTCAAGCATACAATTCAGATAACAAATCCTTGGCAAACTCCAATAAGGGGTGGTAAACTGATAGTTCCGCTTGTTAAAAACCAGACGGGTCGTCACTATGCCGTGCTCCGCAGTGTTTCAGCGAGTGGCGGCATGTTTCATGGTCCAACCCTTCTGAATTATGATTCCGGAAACATTTACCTGTACTGGAGCGACATAACAATAAATCCGGAAGCCGCCTTCAACGTGGAGCTGACATATCTCATTCTATCCTTCAGCGTCAAGTACACGATAAATGCTAGTAGGCTTGTGGAGTACAATGTAGAATCCGAGTTGTATAAGCGATACACCCAGCCGGAGCAACTCATCGAGTCAGATAATCCCAAAATTGTTAATGCTGCCCGTGAAATAGTCGGTGGAGAAGCAAACTCCCATGTGAAAGCCCTGTTGATCTACAATTTTGTGGTTGAACATCTGAAGTATGAGGTTCAGAAGGAGGAGAAAGGCGCCCTCTGGGCGCTGGAGAACGGCGTAGGCGACTGCTCCGAGTACTCATACCTCTTCGTGGCCTTGTGCAGGGCTGCTGGGATACCTGCCCGCATCCAAGCCGGTTTCGCCTTTCACCACGATAGCGGCGTAGTGGAGGATGGGCACATGTGGGCTGAATACTACCTTGAAGATTATGGGTGGATACCCGTTGATGCGGCTTGGCGCATGTTCGGTCAAATAGATCATAGGCATTTAAGCTCTATTCAGAGTATACCCGAAATACCATACGCCAACTACCTTTTCAACCAGACTGCCGGCAAGAAGCCCAAGGATAAACAATCAGTTCGATTGTCGCCAATGTCTGTGGGCGGATTTCCTGATGGTCAATTTGTTGAGGCGATTTCCCAAGCTGTTCAGAGAATAAAGCCGGTGGAGCTTGGAGTTTTGCTTGGAAAAATTTTAGGCGGCAAGATTTTATTCCCATCGGAGGTTGAAGCGGTTGAATTGAAAGTTTTGGAGAGCAAGATTTGCATTCAAAGGGCTGTGGATTCTTGGGAGACAGGCTCGAAAACAGCCCTAAACGAAGCCTTCAAGGCCCTTGATAAGGCTGATGAGGCGTTGAAGTGCGCTTGGATCGTTGTTGTCAAGACCTTTATCCTTTACATTGGCATAAGCTTGATTCTGGCTGCGATTTTTGTATCTCTCGTAAGGCGCTGTTCACGTTCTCTTCAGCAGCATAACTCATATAATGTTCAATGACCATTTTGAAATGAAGCGTGTGGTTTAATGCCATATTCCAGGCTCCTTGGGATAGTTGGGAAGCCCAACGTTGGAAAATCCACGTTTTTCAGTGCTGCGACGCTGGCTCCCGCTGAGATAGCGAATTATCCCTTCACAACCATTAAGCCTAACCGTGGAGTTGGCTATGTGAGAACGCCTTGTGTCTGTAGGGAGTTTGGAGTCCAAGATAACCCTGTGAACTCCCTATGCCTCGACGGTGTTAGGCTTATCCCCGTGGAGTTTATAGACTGCGCGGGGCTTGTGCCAGACGCCTGGCAGGGCAGAGGTCTGGGCAACCAGTTTTTAGACGAGATTAGAAAGGCTGATGTGCTCATCCATGTTGTAGATGCCTCTGGCGGAACGGATTCTGAGGGGAGAATATGCAAGCCCGGCGAGCACGACCCGGTGGAGGATGTGAAGTTTCTAGAGCGGGAGTTAACCATGTGGATGGCCAGCATCCTAAAGAGGGACTGGCCTAAGATCGCTAGGACCGCTGAATCTGAAGCCAAAGATCTCCTATCGATTCTCGAGGAGAGGCTCAGCGGCCTAGCCATCAGAAGAGTCCACATTTTTGAGGCTATAAGGCGGACGGGGCTAAACGCTGAAAAGCCCACATCTTGGAGTGAGGAGGATTTCCTCCGTTTTATCGACACGTTAAGGCGTATTGCCAAGCCCATGCTTATAGCTGCAAACAAGATTGATGTGCCTCCGGCCGAGGAAAACCTTGAAAGGCTCAAGAAGCTAAATTACATTGTGGTGCCATGCTGCGCCGAGGCGGAACTTGCCCTTCGAAGAGCCGCCGAGAAAAAATTTATAGACTATAGGCCTGGAGACTGCAACTTCAAAATAAACCATCCCGAAAAGCTTACTGAAAGCCAGCTTAAAGCGCTGGAAACCATAAGAGAAAAGATTCTGCTCAAATATGGCTCTACAGGGGTTCAGGATGCAATAAACATGGCCTACTTCAAGCTCCTGAACATGATTGTGGTTTATCCCGTGGAGGATTTGGAGCACATGTCCGACCATCATGGGCGGGTTCTGCCGGACGCCTATCTGGTGCCCCATGGAACAACAGCCCGAGAACTCGCCTACCTAATCCATACTGAGCTCGGCGAAAGCTTCATCTATGCTGTTGAGGCTAGAGAACGCAAAAGGGTTGGCGAAGACTACATCCTTAAGGATAGGGACGTGATCTCAATAGTTAGCGCCAAGAAAAGAGCCTGAAATGGCTAGGCGCCAAATCGCCTCTTACGCTTTTGGAATGTGCGCACAGCCCTCAGCAAGTCAATGAAACGGAAATCTGGCCAATATACATCTAGGAAGCAGAGTTCGCTGTAGGCTGACTGCCAAAGGAGGAAGCCGCTTAATCGCTCCTCGCCCGAGGTCCTGATAATCAAGTCCGGGTCCTGTCTTGGCAGGTGCGACGTGTACAGGAACCTCTCAAAGAGTTCTTCGTCGACATCTTCTGGCTTCAACCCTTCCCTTTGCACTTTTTCAGCGATTTTCCTCGCTGCGTCCACTATTTCAGCTCTTCCGCCATAGGCGAAGGCGATGTTTAAAAAGTGCTTGTCATAGTTTTGGGTGGCTTGTTCCACTTCATCAATGAGTTTCTGGAGGTCTTCGGGGAGCAAGTGCTTCCTGCCGATCACTTTTACGCGCACCCTGTTTTTGTGGATTCTCTCATCCCTCAAAATCTTCTGGAGCTTTTCGGCGGCAAGCCTCATTATTTCCTCAACTTCCCTTTTTGGGCGGCGGAAGTTTTCCGTCGAAAAGGCGTAAAGTGTTATGGATTTGACGTTGAGTTTCAGGCACCAATCTAGGAGTTGTTCGACTTTCTCGGCGCCTTCCTTGTGGCCGAGCCATGGTGGGAGATCCTTCTCCGAAGCCCATCTTCTGTTTCCATCCAAAATTATCGCTATGTGCTCCGGCTTCTCGTGGTTTTTCACCTGGTGCCATAACCACTTCTCGTAAAGTTTGTAGGCGCCTATAACCGAGAGAAGCGTCTTAAGCATCACTTAATCCTCGCATTCTTCAAGGCTTTTGCGCATGGGCATTTGCCTTCGCGCTCCGCTGGTAAAGCCTTAATGGTTTCAATTAAAAGTTGCTCAATCTTCGGCTGAACCTTCATGGACACTTCATAAACCTCCTTAGGCGTTAGGTGCTCCTGCATGCCGGCAGCCATGTTCGAGACAAAACAGACCGCTGCATAACAGATTTCTAACTCTCTGGCCAAAACCGCCTCCGGAACCCCCGTCATGCCAACAATGTCGAAGCCAAGCCTCCTAAACATTTCAATCTCCGCCGGAGTTTCAAAACGGGGTCCCTCAGTGCAAACAAGCACAGCGCGATTCCACACCTTCAAACCAAGCCCTTCAGCACAATGGATTAACTTTTCACGCAATTCTGGACAGTATGGCTGGGACAAGTCAACGTGGGTGACAGGCGGTCCATCGTAAAAGGTCATGGGTCTCTGTTTTGTGAAGTCGGCGAAGTCGTGGGGGACAACAATATCGCCGGGCTTGAAATCCCTGTTTATGGCGCCGACGGCATTTACCGCCAGAATCCTTTCAACTCCAAGCTGGTGCAGCGCATAGATGTTGGCTCTATAGTTTACCTTGTGAGGTGGCACCGTGTGTTCTGGACCGTGTCTTGGGAGGAAGACAACGTTCTTGTCGTTTATCTCTCCCATGAATATTGGTGGGGGGATGCCATACGGCGTTCCAGCCACAATTTTTTCCAAGCTTGCGAACAGCTTCTCGAAGCCTGTTCCGCCTATCACTGCGATTCTAGCTTTCCTCAAACTCCTTTTGCTCCCCCGCTGCTGTTTTCTTGAAGAATCCTCTGGCTGACCTGTGGATTACGAGGATTACAAGGATTGAGGCTATGCTTATCAAGATGCCGATCACAATGGAGAAAATCAGCACTTCATAGCCAACTTTTGGGTTAATTAGGATGCCCGAGGCGGCTTCAAGAATTTGCCTACTCCATCCAATCAGAACTATGAGGGCAGCGTTACGCAGAAGACGGGCATCCCTCTCAAAGTACCAGCGTATGGCCCTCCCAGTTAAAGCCAAACACACGCCTATAACCATGAGATCCTTAGAGTTCATGATAAAAATGCCCGTGGCTTGGGGTAAAACACCTAACCAGTTAGAAAAATCCAAACCTGAACCCGTTACAGCATCCAAGCCTAGATATACGCCTATCCCCATGCATAGAAGACCTGCAAGGGTGGAGAAGGCTGAAATCTGCACGGGTAGAGGCGGAGGCGAGTACTCTTTCACCCAAACATAAAGTCTCCTCACCAGCTTATCAACACCAAAACCCTTTACAAACATGTAAGCTCCAAGAACAATCACAAAAGCCATCAAATAATAGTGAACCAAGCCAAAAATGGCAAGTATGCCCAAAATTAGGAAAAGCATGCCTGGAAGCCCAAGCGCTATGCGGGAGTAGCGGGGGTTCTCCAGAATCATTTTGAGGTATCTCGTGAATAGAGCCGCCGTTTCCTCGATGGATTCACTGTGCTTCACAACAACCCTTCTAACAGAGGAAACAGGCACCCTGGACTCTATTAGGGGTAAAACAGCCTCATCTGAATAGCCATCAGTAACCAGAATCACTTCGCTTGCAGGAAAAGCCTTCAAAACATCGCTCAGCTCCGCCACAATTTTTCTGTCGGCGCCGACACCGCCTAACTCCGACCCTGATATAGTGGCTATTTCAAAAACTTCTTCCGGTTTTGCTTCGCCGACGAGGCGGTCATAGAGGCGCACAGCCTCAAACATGGCGTTTGCATCGGATTCCTCTGGATCCTTCAGCGCCAAAGCCACAGCGGCGTTGAGATTTTGCTCCCTACCAATCAACGGTGTCTTAATTTCCGTCTTTGCGCCCAGATCCCCGTCCCTGTCAACGCATAGAATAAGAATCCTTTTCTCCTCGGCTTTCTCCTTCATCTTTCTCTGTTCCCAATCAATAAATGGACGAGACTACTTTAATTTTATGCTAAACCTTTCTCCGCTAATATTCTGAATTCTTCCCATGTCAGCTTTTCGCCGCGCTTAAGCTTCTCTAATGCCTGCTTTGCAATGTTTTCTAGGAGACTTTCCTCGCTTTTTCTCCGTTCCTCCGCCTCCGCTAGGGCTATCTCCTCTTTTTGCCGCCTTATCTCCTCGACTATTCTCTCCATTTCTTCTTTAATCGGCGAAGTCTTCTCTTTCACTTGTAGAAAAAGCCTATGAACGCTTTCAGCTTCGGCCTTAAGCTTTTTCGCCTCTTCAAGCTTTTTGATCATTTCTTCGTGAATTGCCTGGCTCTTTCCAGCTTCACTCATGATTTTCTCGTTTATGCTTTTGACCCTTGCCTCAAGGGCTTTGAGTTCCGCTGTCAGCTCAAGCCTTTTCAGGCTTAACTGTTCAATCCTTCTATGAATGTTCAGCTGGGCTTCCAGTTGTTTGACTTTTTCGACGAGCTGCTTCTCCTCTTGAAGGCTTAAAGGGGTTGTCTGAATCTTCCATTCTACGGCTTCGATTTCCTTTTGGAGGGTGCTAGCGCTTTTTGAGGGTTTTCTTGCCGTCAAACTTTTGATTTCGCTTTGTAGGCTTTTGAGCTCCTTGACTTTCTGGGCTATTTCCATCCTTATTTGGGCTTTCTGCTCCTTCAGCTTTTTAACCTCAGCATTTGCTGCATCCCTAAGCTTTTTGAGCTCTATTGCCTCGTTTTTTAGGCGTTTGGATTCGCTGTTCAACCTACTCCTTTTTTCAGCCAATTCCCCTGCTTCTGCATCCAATCTCCTCTTCTGTTCCTTTAAAATCAGCAGCTTTTGGTTAAGCTCTTCAACCTTCTTTAGTCTCTCATGACTCGACAATTTAGTCTCTCCTTTGCTTCATCCATTCGAGAATTTTCTGGATTAATTTCGTTCCCTCTTCCCTCGTGAAGAGCGGCAAGTCCCAATTCTCCTTAAGTTTCCATCGGATCACTTCTCTCCCTCCAACCTTCCTGTGGACGGGTTCCTTGTATAGAAGGATCCCCCTTCTCTGCCATGGCGGCGTTTCAGCCAAGTTTATTCCATGCCTAAATAGGATTTCGTGGATCTCTCCCGTTTTTAGCCCCTTCAATTTTCTGGCTATTTCCCGTGGTTTGTAGCCCATTTTCCTGAAAAGATTGTAGGCATAGGCGTTGTTGTGATTTCTCCAAGCGTTGATTTGCCTCCAAGCCAAATACTTGATTACGCTGTCTTCGTTTGCCATTATAATGATCCTTGAGTCGAAGGCCGCTGCGGCTGCTTTCCCAAAAAAGCTTTGGAGGTGCAGGGTGAAGGCTGCTGAAACTAGGCTGGGCATTATTGAGTCTATTTTCTCTATCCTCCTATGGAATGGCGTCCAATTCATGAATAGGATGTTTAACTCATCGCTTACCGTGTAAAGTAGGGCTGGATTGAACCCCTTTTCGAATAGCATCCTGCCCGAGTGAACCAGGCATTTTGCAATTCTTTCATCAAAGGGTTTCTCAGCACCAATGGCCTCTGAGAGTTTCCTGAATTTCCACCCGTCAAGCCTTACAAAGAAGCTTGCCCCATGGGGGATTGACGTTCTTGAGAAAATCTCGTTTCTAGCTAGGTCTTCAAGGCTATTCAAGGATGATCCTTGCATCCACGGTTTTTGCGCCCTTCTCGTAAACCATGATTGGGTTAAGGTCAAGCTCCCTTATTTCCGGATGCTCCATCACAAGCTTGGAGGTATTAACTAAAATCTTGGCTATTGCTCCTATGTCGGCGGGTGGCAGGTTTCTATAACCCTTAAGCAGGGGGTAAGCCTTAATCTCGGTGATCATTTCACGGGCTTCCTCCTCGGTTATTGGCGCTATTCTGAAGGTGACGTCCTTCAAAACCTCCACGAAGACTCCGCCGAGGCCGAACATTAAAGTTGGGCCGAACTGGGGATCTTTTATGGCGCCAACTATGACCTCTGTGGATGGCTGAGCCATTTCCTGAACTATTACGCCGACTATTTTCGCGTCTCCCTTGTGTTTCTTGACGTTTTCCATTATCTGCCTGTAGGCGGCTTTAACCTCCCTGACGTCCTTCAGGTTTAACATGACCCCGCCGACGTCTGACTTGTGGATTATGTCCGGCGAAACTATCTTTAAAACAACGGGGAAGCCTATCTCCTCTGCGGCTTTAACGGCTTCAGCCTCGCTTTTGGCGAGTTTAAACTTCGTCACGGGTATGCCATACTCCATGCATATGGTTTTCGCCTCATTCTCCATTAGGTATTTTCTATTTTCTTTGGCGGCTTCTGCGATTATCTGGGAGGTCAACTTCATGGAATCGCCCCGTGGAACATTTAGTAGTTGTCATTTGGTTATTTAAGGAATTTCTCGTAAAAATCGGGTTTTTCAGCTGAGCTCTTGCAGAGCCTTAATTCTCTTGACTACATGGGGATGCGTTGAGAATATCTCGTTTAGCCTGTCAACCCACGTCAGCTTTTGAGACAAAATTTCCTCTACGAGTTTCTGGTCACTGGGGGTTATGGCTGAAAGCATCAGCGATTCTACCTCCGCCCTATCGGGATCCGCTATGAACAGGGCTTTGAAGGCGTTTAAGTGTTGCACGTCCCTCCTAGCCATTCTCAAGTTTTTAGCGGCGTTCACAATCTTTGCCAAGGCCAGTGAAAGCTTTTGGGCACCGTTTTCCACAATGGTGGCGCTGTGTCTGTCAGCATAGTACTCGCGGACACGGCTTAAGAAGGAAACGCAGACGTATGTTAGGAACATTGAGAAGGCAACTAGGCCCATGCCCAGGATCGCTGTTCCGCCGCCCTCTTCCCTCTGTCTCCTGCTGTACATGGAGGATATCACTAGCGAGTAGCCCACGTAATAGAATATAGCTGGAAGAAGCGATACAATCATCATGACTTGGACGTCGCGGTGCTTCAAGTGTCCAAGCTCATGGCCTATAACCGCTTCCACTTCACCCTCATTTAGGGTTTTCAGCAATCCCTCTGTGACGGCAACGCGGCTTCCAGCTATGGGTGAACCGTATGCGAAGGCGTTTGGAATGGGAATGCGCGCCAGCATAAGCTTCGGCTTTTTAATGCCGCTTTTTCTGCTCAAATTGTCTATGATGGCATGAAGCCTTGGATTCTCGCTTTCCGGGATCTCCCTCACGCGGTATATGGCATCTATTATGTATGGGGACACAAGCCACTGCAGGATGTTGAAGGCCACCACGATTATACCAATGTAGATTAAACCCACCTGGAGGAGGCTTAGGATGACGGCTAAGACAAGTGTCGATAGGGTGATTATTATGGCTAGGGCTGCCACCATTGAAAGGCGGAGCTTCCAGAGGCCTGACATGTTAACCCTCACGTGTTCAACAACGGAGCCGCTTATATAGGCTTTACGTGTCCATTCACCGACTTTAAAGGTAGCTTTATAATTTTTGGCGAAATATTCTTCGTCATGCGTGTGCTTGTCGACGACATTGGAAGTTTTCCACTGCCCCCATCTGTGGAGCGTAGAGACTTTGAGAAAGCTTATGCCGTGGCTAGGGAATGGGCGGCTGATGGCAGAAACATAGCCGAGGACAATTTTCTCTTTAGGAATTTCTATGTCGTGGTTAGGGCTTCGTTTAGACTGAAGTGCGAGGCCGGCTTAGACGTTGTCAATTACCCCCAGCACTATGATATTCGCCGCCAGTTTACAGAGGTTATCCATAAAGCCATGGAAAAAGGCACATATATTGTTGACGAGAAGGCCGCAGTTATCCCGGAAGTCTCTGTTATCAGAAGCGAAGCCAAACAGCTATGCGAGGAGCTTGGCATAGCGAGAATTGCCCTCCGCGTATGCGTGACGGGTCCCTTTGAGCTTTACCTTGCATTGGTTGGAACCGCCGCTTACCGGGATATTCTGTTGATGTTTGCCGAGACGGTGCGGAGGTTCGCTGCTAATTCCCTCTTAAACAACAAGTATGTTAGAACCGAAGTGGTTTCCCTGGACGAGCCTAGTTTCGGCTTTCATGACGTAGCGGCTGATAGGGACCTAGTCCTAGAAGTTTTTGAGAAAGCCTTCAGCTTCAGCGGGGCGGTAAAGCAGATTCACGTTCACTCCACATCAAGGGTGGTTGAGCTCTTGGAAGTTAAAAACTTGGATGTGGTTTCAGTGGAGTACGCTGCTTCCCCGAGAAATCTGGAGGCTTTATCAAAGGATATGCTGGAAAGGGCGGATAAGCACATTCGAGTCGGCATAGCTCGAACAGACGTAGACGCCATCCTAGCGGAGCTTTATGAGAAAGGCGTAAGGAAACCGCAAGCCTGGCAGATGGTGGAGGACGAGGAAACCATTAGAAGGCGCCTTGAAAAAGCAAGGGCAAAATTCGGAGAAAGGCTAGCTTTCACAGGCCCGGACTGTGGACTTGGCGGATGGCCGAATCAGGAGGCTGCCCAACTGCTTTTAAGGAGGACTGTTAACGCTGTGAAGGCTTCTGAGTCATCTATTCGCAGCGGCTAGGCTGACAAAATTTAAATAGTTGAGTCTTTTAGAGGCGAAAACTCTCGGTGAAAGTTATGCAGCTAAAAGGTTTGGTTATAACCGCTTTACTTTTAGTCTTCGTCTTTACGCTGCTGTCCTTTGGGAAAGCCTTAGCCCAGCAAACATTGACTGTTTCGAAGCCCACAGAAGTCTACGTGGGTGTCTGGCTTGTAAATGTTGAGAAGATCGATTTGGCCGCCAGCAACTACCGCCTAGACTTTTACCTGTGGTTCAAATTTAACCCATCCGAAATCGACTCGAATACTGTGAAGGCCTTCGAGATTGTCAATGGTGCACCTACACGAACACCGGAAATAGTCGCCGAGGAAGAAGGCCGCATCGAATATCGCATAAGAGGGGAATTTGTAAAAACCTTCGACTTCACCCGCTACCCATTTGAAACCCACACCCTCACCATTGAACTTGAACACAAAAACCTCAACGCATCCCACCTCATCTTTAAGCCAGACTCGGAAACAGCCATAGACGAAACAGTCAACGTTGCCGGCTGGGAAATAGGAGGCTTCGAGCAAACCGTTATGGAGCACTCCTACGGCAACGAAGCCTATTCAAGGTTTATCTTCATCCTATACCTTAGGCGACCCATGCTCTCAGCCTTCGTTAAAAGCGTCCTTCCAATATCAGTTATAACGACAATATCCCTGCTAACATTCTTCATCTCCCCGCAAAACTTCGGCCAAAGAATAGGTCTAGCCGTTTCAACCCTAATGGCGGCATCCGCCTTCCACCTCTCACTGCTCAGCGGCATACCCCCAATAGGCTACCTGACAATGGCTGATAGAATGATGATCTCCGTATACGCCATATTCCTCTACAACCTATCCGTATCAGTCTACATAATGAAACTCGTAGACGCCAAAAAAGTCGAAGAAGCCCAAAAATTCAACAACAAAGCCTTCAAGGCACTGGCCATTCTGATCACCGCCCTCATAATAATCCAACTTATCACTTAACAAGCAACAAAAATTATGGGGCCGAGGCCGGGATTTGAACCCGGGCGCCGGGCTCCACAGGCCCGTAGGCTTCCAGGCTACCTCACCTCGGCCAC